>Ga0136643_10012339_pt1 | contig 12721 bp, 4 predicted proteins | sample TergutLab28metaG_FD_96883 | JGI IMG/M metagenome (GOLD analysis project Ga0136643, IMG submission 96883) | Labiotermes labralis P1 segment gut microbial communities from Petit-Saut dam, French Guiana - Lab288 P1 (version 3) (version 3) | ecosystem: Host-associated > Arthropoda: Insects >...
AATATCATATGATGGGTACAGTCTATCGAAAATATCATATGATGGGTACAGTCTATCGAAAATATCATATGATGGGTACAGTCTATCGAAAATATCATATGATGGGTACAGTCTATCGAAAATCCGTATTTTTATAATGTTGTTGTATATATTATAAATCAAAACTCTTATCAGGTCTGGATGGTGTGGTCGGTATAGCGACTCGCTACGCACTGGACGACATGGGGTTCAGCCCCCTGGTGGTGGCAAGATTTACCGTCCCCCTCCAGAATGGCCCTGGGTTCCACCCAGCCTCCCGTAATTGGATACCGGTTTTCCTTGCATGGTCAAGGCAGCCAGGACGTGGCGTAAACCATCCACCTCCATCTAGCGCTGGCGTTAAAGAAAGAGTAGAGACATATCTCCCCCTCTTGGCTTTCACGACCTTTTACAGAGAGAAGTCTTGCGAGCAGCCGAAGTGACAGTTTATGTTTCACGGACTATATTCATGGGTGACTTAGAAAGTGGAACACAATATCGTGCAATCACAAACGTATCAATATATGAGTATCTGAGAATTGTGCAGTGTATTGCTGACAGGGTATTGATTTATTCGTAGGGTTATAAATTTAACCAAATTTCTTTTACGAGAGAGGCACTTTTTGAGATTGGAAAAATTTGTGACTGTATTATTTTACCAATGGCAGTAAACTCTGAAAGTAAAGTCGCGTTTCTGGTAAACCATATCTATAAATCATGTATCTGCAGTTCATATATAACTTAGTGGTTCTGGATTCTCGTAACATTACAGGAAACTAGAAAATGCTTTCAGCAATGCAAGGTGAGCGGACAGGAGCGTATCCTCCTGTGTTTTGACATGTCTCTCTAGTGACTTGCTGTGGAAATGGCGAGTCTGTAGGTCTTATAAAGTGTAAGGAGCTTTTGGGGACTGGGCTGCTTCCTTCAATAAGGCAGAATAATGTTTATCGGACAGACTGGGGAATACAAAGTTATAGACTATCGTTATTCAATATTCCTGCCTGCAATACATACCTGTCGTACTGCCTCCCTGCCTAGTTCCGTGCGTAAGGCCATTCAGCTTGCGTGTCTTACCTGGAAACAAAAACACACACATTAATGCATAGTAAATTTTGTGTGTAAAGTGAACAAAGCAAACACTACTTTAAGGACCTCATGTTACTTACTTACTCCTTGGTGCACAGTCCTTCTTGAGAAGCTAACTGGTTTGCAGCTAGTCAAGAAATTCCCCGCATTTCACAGAACCCGAAGGTTCATTACCGCACTTACAAGCGTCCGCCACCTGTCTCTGTACTGGGCTAGCCCAATCCAGTCCATATACCCACATCCCACCTCCTGGAAATCCATCCTAATATTATCCACCCATTTACGCCTAGGTCTCCCCAGTGGTCTCTTTCCCTCCGGTTTCCGCACCAATACCCTATACACCCCCCTCTCCTCACCCATACGCGCCACATGCCCAGCCCATCTCACTCTTCTCGATTTTATCACCCGCACAACATTGGGTGAGGAGTACATATCATTTAGCTCCTCTTTATGCAATCTCCTCCATTCCCCCGTCACCTCGTCCCTCCTAGGTCCAAATATTCTCCTCAACACCATATTCTCAAACAAAGAACCTCATGTTAACGGAATGAACTTACAGAAAACCAAAAAATAAAGAGATGGATAATAGTGCCAAACTCAGTACTGTGTTCCTTACCACTTTAATGGAAGCCGGCGTAGTTCGTGTAGTGATTAGGCTAGGGGATAGGCGACCGATAAATTAGCTTCGGATTTCTGATAGATGCCAGATACTGAGCTGTTTGGAACAGTGCTAAGAGTGGTATTGGTACCCTCGAAATTTATTTCTGATCGGTAAGAGGGATTCTTTATAAAGGGGTAAAAGGGCCGGGTCATGAGGCAGGCGATGTACCTCACTCTGGGAAACATATTAAGGATGCGTGGAGATGTGCATTTACCTCCCTAGCTGCCTTCATGACATGGCAGTTAATAAAGAACAGATTTTTTAATTTTAATGTTCAAAATCATGTACATTTTCGGAATCTAAAAGAAGGAATTTACAGTGTGTAACGTACTGAATTTAAGTGTCGTGTTTGCGGTTCACTGACGTTTATTTAAAATATTTTAACATAATATATTGCTGTAACGCTAAGAGGATAGTATTAAAATAGATCGTAGAGAAATACGTTATGAGGATTTTGTAAAGGTAAGGGTAATTACATCCCCGTTCTTAACTAAGCACCGCATCATGAATACAGATGAAGGAGTGCAGATAAATCTCCATCTACTATTAACCTCGACACAAGATGGAGATACGACAATCAGTTTCACACTGCAGAAACTTTAGCTGTGAAGGTAATTCCAGGTACCCAGTGAATAGGAAGCCGGATGGGCCTCATGGGTGGAAGCTTTGGAGAAAACAAAATTATCTTGCTGCAGCCAAGAGTGCAAATAGGATTCTTCAGTGTCAACACTGACTAAAGTAACGGAATTGAACTAGTTCGGGACCGGATCGAGTGGCAAACTGCATAAAATTTTAGAAATTTTATTGACCTGCTAAACCAGTATCAGCTTCACAATAAGGAATATGTTCCAGGTATTTCATTAGTGGCACTGCATTTCAAAATAGTTTAATATTCTGCGCCAATTTCTTATAATTAGAAACACATCGTTTAGGCGTACGTAAAGGCGAGAAGTTGTCTGACTCAATGAAGAAGTAACCTTACTCAGAAGCTACGGTAATTCACTTGGCCAGTGAGTGCCCCACCCTTCTATGAAACATGGTATTCATTTTATTTACCTGTTTATTTGCAAACTGTCACGTCCCTGCCACTTAACATGGAACTATATTATGTGAAAGAAGAAAATTAGTTCTTAGTGTCGGAAGTTCTTGAAGTATGAAATGCATTTTAATTAAATTCATGAACACCTTTGGCGTGATAAAAAAAAGTCATTCTTCAAGCTGGTGACCTCGAGTCTGCTTATCTACCAAGGTTTTCATGCCCCAAACTCCCCAGTTCTTGATCTCTATCATTGTTAATGACCTACTTGCTGTGCTGCCTCCTGCGTTGTATCTCGGTATGTTATTTCATACCTCATCTCATTTTATGACTCGCTTTCTCGGCTCATAACTTATTTAACTCTGCCCAAGAAATAAGTTATATTTCCTCCTCGTGCGTCGGAAGTTCAAAGGTTCCGACTACTCGGCTAACTTGAGGCAGCGACGTTCTTGTTTTTAGTCAGTCACGAGTTTGAAGTCTTGGGGGGGCGAAAGCATCTTCTTTGATAGCTGAAACAAGAGTAATCACTAAATTTAGAATAACACCGTAGTGTATTCTGAAATATGACACCGTGTAGACTGGTACTCAATGCAGGGACCGCTTATGTTCTCCCGTCTTGTACAAAGAATATAATCGTAATTATTACTTTTTTATAGGAAAACTACAAGGCGTCACATCACAGTGCTCTTCAGTCTTTAGTCACCGTCGTTGAGTGCCTGTAATTTTTCATTATTATAAAAATGTCCAAGACTCTTATCTTCTGGTTTGGAACCTGGACGCATCGGAAACCAAGTGGATTTCCGGCAACTTACATATACATTCCGCGCTATGGTAACAAAAGTGTATATCGTACACACGCAAGATATGATTGCACAGTGTATATGCCGTACCTGAAATGCAAGCTGTGAAAACACAAGTTTACATATCGTACTTGTAGTACGAGCTGTGATGACATACGTCTGTGTGTCTTATCTGAAACACGAGCTGTGAAAACGTACGTGAACATGTCGTATTTGAAATAAAGCAGGTCTTTCCTTTTGTTCTGTTCTTTTTTCGCGCAGAAACCCGCAAGGCAAAGTTTCTCGTCTCTTCGTGGCTCGTTCTTTAGTTTGCGCTGTTTTTTTTTCTTTTACTTCTTACTGTTGTTTCTGTTGCCCCGTGGTGATCACAAGATTTCCCACACCAACACACTCAACGCACACCGCCTGACGTTAGCACAGTGGTCTTGTTCTTGTGATGATGACATCACTTGCCTGCAGATCTACGCTCTCAGCAGCTTGCAAGTATCTGTACTTGCAAGAATCACACCAGTTTAGCTTGCGCGTATATTTTGAAGAAAATAGTGTTTGTAATTATAGCAGTGGGAAATAAAGATAGCTTTGCCCCTGTCCGTAATAAGGCACCTTACCAAGAAACGATGTGAGGGCGTGTAGGTACAGCCTGCAGTACTTATTCAGCAGGAAGCTGGGTGGATCCCAGAGCCGGTCTGGGCACTTTTTGGAACAGGAAATACCTTCACGAAGTTGTGAACTGAACCTCGAATTCCGGAAGTCCAGCCCTTAAAACTAGTCAGTATAAATAGTTTCTTAGTACTGATTCGTGATCTACTGCTTGTTTAGCAGGCGACATTAAATAGTTTATACGAACTTCTGCCGTTGCCGTAGTTACATTTCTCACAGAACCCGCGGAGGAAACAGCTGCAGACCAAGTTCTGTTGCTGTAGTGTTTCTTGTTCCGTGAGTAGCTGTGTGCACCTCCCCCTTCCTCGCCCCCCAACCACGCACTTTCATGCCTCCCTTAACAGACTTGTACATGAAGCCTTACACTTCGCTTGAATCTGTGTTTGTTTTCAAACGCTAGTGACGTAGAATCATGTGAAAGTAAGAGATTAGTTCCAGGACATTAAAAAAAAACGAATATGAGATAAAAACACTGGCAATATGTAGCTGAAGCATGTGGTAAGTAGACCTAATGCCCTTTCGGCGAAGTTAGTGACAGCATGTGGCAATGCCGCATAGAGCCTTATATAAGATGATAAGGCTTGCTCTTACGTTGTTGTTTGTTAAGAAGTAGTTGTGGAGAGTAACAGAAGATGATGGTAGTTGAAATAACGCTTAAGCCTCTGTTACAATGTCCACGTTCGCCGCAAAAAAATCAATTAGACATCAACTCCACTTAATGCATAATCTTTTAGGCTAGGAACCTGCCTGAGAATAAATATAACTCTTATTAGAGACAATTTTCTTCACGTTAGTGGGGTGGGTCGTGTATTTTTTAAAGCTTTTGTTATTAACGGTTTTCTATTGATACGCATGTCACTGGCTTCTTGCTATATTAAAAAGTGCACCCTGTACAGGCACTGAGGATCTGTACAGGCCGTACGGCCCGTAAGGGGAGTAGAGATATAGCTCTACTCTTTCTTGGCCACGGCACTACAAGGGGGTGAGGGGTCAGCGTCACGCCCCGGCCGCTCTTTACCCGGGAAAGACCCGGCAACCATTGTACCGGAGACTGGGTGGGCCCCAGGGCCGGTCTGAACACGTGCGGAAAATCTGACCCCCACCGGGATTCGATCCCCGGACCGTCCAGCTCGTAGCCAGTCTCTTGCTATATTAATAAACGAAATATCAAAATTTTAAAGTAATTCTGTAAACAGAAAATAGGACCCCACCAAGTACACCGAAGCAGACTCTCCGTCCTTCTGGACAAATGCTGGTCCACTATGCGTGATTTCATGCTTCCATTCCAAAAGGACGAGAGCTGCGTTCTTCTGAGGTGTTACTAAGAGAGTAGTGGTATTTGCCGACGTTTTGAGACAACCTATGAGTCCCGTCTTCAAAGGTCACCCTTGAAGATGGGAACGACACATTTTCCCGAAACATTGGTAGAGAATTACCACTACTCGCTGCGTAACACCTCAGAAGAGCGCAATTCTTATATGTTGGTACAATTATTCGAAATGGGCCACGACACTTTCCTCGTGTGTTATGGTGCTCAAGTCTCATTACTTGCCAAGTGACGAGTGTTTCAGTGCGACTGTGTGTTGAGCTGCAGTGCTGCGAAATTGCGTCTCTCCCAAGGAGCTGAGCATCGTGAGCTTCAAACCTGGAAGCCCTCCTAGCCTATTGCGAAGGATAAGAATGCCTAAAAGTTCATCTAACAACATCATGACCCAAGAGACGGGTTAACCTGACGGACATTCTTCTGGGTGCCTCGTTCCTCCCGTATACTTCAGAACTTTGCATCTGATGTGGCCTTGACGACTTCCTTCTACAATTCTTCCAAATTATTACCCACTAACCATCCTACCAGCCGATCTCGGTGCCCGTGCGCTCTAAGACGTGGGTCTTCGGCCACTTGCTTACTAGGATTAAGGTTCGAGTCCCGCCGGCTGCATTGTTGTCTGTCTGTGGTGAGTGTTATGTGTTGTCAGGTATAGGCCTCTGCGACGGACCGATCACTCGACCAGAGGAGTACAACCGAGCTTGTGTCTGTGTGTATGTGTGTGTGTGTGTGTGTGTGTATCATTAAACGTAATCAGGTGCAAGATTAATCCTCCACAACTGCATTGAGTAGGTAGAGAAGACAAGACTAAAAACAAAAGAAAGAATGAAAGAAAGACTTTACAAATTTGGGGTTTCTTTCTTTACTACTCTGCAATTTGCTCATTTTAAAAGTAAAGATAAAACTAAACGTTTAACCCTTATCCTGCTAACGTGGAGAATTTGGTGAGCTCCTAATAATGCCAACAGATGGCAGATGGGATTTAACTCGGCGTTTATAGTGTTAAATTCTAATGAAGTTATATTCAGCCTGAAATTTTCAGTCGAAGGAGTCACATCAGATTAATAACAGGAGTGGTGTCATGTTCCTCTGCGGTGTCTGGGGACACTCATGTTTGACCTGGGCTCAAATGTGGCTATTTAATGTCACATATAATTTATCACTACCAACTCAATGGCAACATCACAGCACAGTGTCACTGTGGATATCATTGTACCTTGTTTCCTTTGTGTGCTTTCACTTTTCACAGTACAAGGTTTCGAAAGTGGAATTAGAAAGAAAGAGAAGAAAGGTATGGAACATAACAAACCCTAACCTTCTTACAAAGGTAGTTCGGTTGGATTATCATATACTTAAAAATACTGGAAATCCTGCAGTATGTGAACATTTCTCCCTCATATAATCAGACGCGGTAAAAACATGCTATAGACATTCTTTATTCCCTTTTCTTCCCAGCCCTTGACAATGTCGCTGCGGGGTTCTCAGAATAAAAGGCGAGGTAGGACTTGCACCGTACCACGCTGCGAAGAGAGTCTATATAATCTAGGCCAATATAGAGTCTATTAAACCTCAGCTACCTGTAGAAACCGGTGGGTGACATAGGGGGTTTTGCCACTTACATCTGCTTCAAGGAGGCTGAAATGGACAAAGCCAAGCCTTTTGAAATACTAGGAGAGAATGACTCTTGTTACAACACGGTAGACCTTTTGCCCGTTTTGTAGAAGTCGAGGAATCATTACCATTTTCACAAGAGCCCACCACCAGATGTTGCTTACAGTAACTTACATTAACTTACAGTAACCTCATCCCAGTCCACAACTTTACACTTTGTACTATAGTATGCATTTTAATATTAACCGGAGACGAGATAGTAAAATCTGTAAAATCTGTATAGTGACTATTCTACAGACTGGAGAACAGAGGAATCGTGGTTCGATTATCGGCAGCAGCAGGAAATTTTTATTTTCTCCAAAACGTGCTGAGTGATTTTAGAAACCATCCGGTTTTCGATTTAGAGGATACCGGAGACCACTTCCCCTGATTTACAGCAGCCGGAAAACGAAGCTGACCTCTCACCTCCAACTAGGGATGAGGTTACGAATGAGGGGAGCGATACCTCCAATTTTCCACGTGTCTTTGTGTCTTGCAAAGGGACTCATCATCTTTGTAATATTATCCCCCACTTTTCCAAATCGACTAATACCCTAAGACACAACTAGCTGAAGCAGGTGTTTTTGTTGCGGCTTTTCTTACGACAAATTTTCTTGAAACCGCTGTACTAGTACAATAAGGCAGCTTGTAGAATACGTCATACAGAACCCATTCCCGGGGACAAAGTTAAAAAACGCAGATCGAAATCATGTGATATTTTACCTTCGCGGCTGTAGTTTGTTGGACGACGCTGTCTGAAGGGCAGAAGGTTTATCGTCACTGGTCTGTGAACAATGAACTGAAGAGGTTTGTTTAAGGAAGTGGTGTGACGTATTACTTTCTTTGAGGGACTGAAGAAGGGCAACCATAATAGCTGGTGTTCGATCCAAAAATACAAAGTTATACCCTGCACACAAGTCTCGGAGCTACACCAACTTTCTCGGTGGTGGCAAAGTGTTTTGCAAGGTTAGATTCAGTTGCTGACATAGATAACTTTATGGAGTATAAGGACAAATGCGGCCTTTTATCGGCCTTGCAGGAGATGCAGAAATTGAGACAACTAGACAAACGAGGGAATTTCACGCGCCTGCAAGAAAACTGCGACTTACCGGAATGCGACGCCGTCCGCCTTGTTAGATTTATACCAGCACTTTGGAGGAAGCTGCTTTCTCCATCTGCTGTGCAAAAACAATTCTTCTACCCAGAAAACGGACGCAAAATAACCGTCCGAAACGTCGGTACCAAACTAATGAATTACATTTTGTGACGTTCCTGAAGACTGTAAATGTGACTGATGATTTTTTTTTCGGCTACATTCTAATAAGCGCCGATCCCTGTGGCAGCGCGGTCCTAGACATGGGTCCGCAACAGCTCGTTTGCTGGGATTGCGGGTTCGATTTCCGCCAGTGGCATGGGTGTCTCTCTCCTTTGAGTGTTGTGTGTTATCAGGTAGAGGTCTGTACGTCGGGCCGATCACTCGTCCAGAGTAGTCCTACCGAATGTGGTGTGCCTGAGTGTGATCTAGAAACCTCGTCAGCGAGGAGCCCCTAGCCCAAAAGGGGCTGTTGAGCCATGAAAAGAAATTTTAGTAAGAAGTTAAATGCATGTTTCTTCTGTTATTGCCATGGAACTTACTGTAAAATACTTCCCTCAATTTGTTTAGCTACGTTTCTTTTGTAACGTCGGTAGAAGCAATTCTGTCTGCTCCAACGAGGTGGATAGACACACAAGAATCCCTTCATCACACAAGCAGATAGCGTGCATTCCATTGTTGTTCATATTCGCTACAAGTCGCACGGAACCCGAGGCATCTCTCTTGTTAATTTCCGAAGATCCAGCGCACTAGGTACTCCTTGCACTAAAGTTTCGCTTCTTCGACCAAAGAACGAGGATCTTCCTGCGATCAAAACACAATTTAAACCGACCGCTTGAAACAAGCAATCACTGCGCTAAGCTAGTACATAAACTTGGTTAGGAAAGGAAATCCCTAGAGCCACTGCAGCATCTTCTATTATGCAAAGGACTTAACATACAAAGTCTTGTATATTACTCTGCTCAAAAACAAAGGATTATGGATTGATTGAAAGCCCATAACGAAGTCACGCTTTCCCTGGCCGGTTTGGTTCAGTAAGTAGCCCATGTCAAGACCAGTGTTTTTCAAACTTTTTTCCCGCCTTCCACTGTCACAATAAAAATCATGTATGCTTACCACTGAAGTGAAGTTTTCCCGTTACAGGCCGATATGGCCCAGAGAGTGGGCAAAGGTATAGCTCTATTCCTCCATGACCACGGCACTAGAAGGGGGTGAGTGGTCAGCAGCAAGCCCCGGCCGCACTTTACCCCCGGGAAAGACCAGGTACCCATTTTACAGGAGCCTGGGTGGGCCCCAGGGCCGGTCTGGGCTGGCGGAAAATCTCGTCCCCACCGGGAATCGAACCCGGACCGTCCAGCCCGTAGTCATGCGTTATACTGACTGAGCTACCCGGCCCACCATGCTTACCACTAGGTAATGGAAATAGTAATTCCGACTGTCAGGGCACGGAGCTTTCGGGATGTTTCGCTGGTTGGCACGTATGAAGTTCAAACCTGCTAACGAGCGAACAGCAACGCTGAGGAAGCCTCAAATTTCACATTTGGTATTTTTGTAATTTAACGCATTTATACGACAGAGCAGAGTCTGTATTTATATTCGAACAATGAAATAGTTTTCTGATAGGCACTTAATAAACATTTTTCTTAAATTTCTACAAATTTGAAAAAATTTGAATAGTGCAACTAACTTTTCAAAATTCTAATTTTTGAAGAAAAAAGTGTTTATAACATTTCTTCGCGTAAAACCAGGCGACCTTCCATCTACCACCTTTTGGAAAGCACTGGTATAGACTCTGTGTTCTTCCGAGTTTCAAGCCCCGGTCTCGGAGGCCGCCTATTGTATCTGTGTGTTTTCGTGGTTTTCAGACTTTCCGGCACATAAAGACACAGTGCCTTATAGTAGGAATCAAATGCTTCATCCCACATTTTTTTCCCCATTCTGTTATTCAGGATTCATTTTCTTCTGCGTGACATGATCTGAAATGCTGAAGTGATATTCACTGAAATAAGACAAACAATGTGCGTATAGCGTAACAATGAGGCGCCTTCGAGTTAAACATTTTTGCAATTAAAAACTAAAAGTGTTTAACATAATGAACGTGTGTCTGTAGCGTAGTTAACCAGCACGCAAAGGGCATGCGCCGTATTATATCGTCATCTGTGGCCTGTCTGTCTCTACCATGCTTTTTCCACATTTTCTCATGAACGGCACGATTTTCGGAAAAAAATTCCTGAATGTTAAATGTGTTTGGATTTTTGTCTACACCTGTTCTCTGAAACATTTTTTATTCTAAGACAAATTCAGCGAAATATCACACATAAACATTATTGCCAGATTTTAATTGAAACTTGAATCATGTTGAAAGATTTTCGAAAAATATACCAATATAAAATCTAATGAAAATCTATTTGTTGAGCCGATTCGATCCATACGGTTTGAAATGTCGAAGCGAATACATATATATATATTTTTTGAAATTTTGCGAACGATCCAAAAAATGGACTATGCCTCACAGTAACCTCTTTCCCTATTACAAAAGTCAATCAACGATTTCTGTTTAGAGGGGTAATTTTCATTTTTTTTTTACTGAGGACAATAAAGAATATACCTCTTAAAAAGAATGCAGGGTTTTATAACGTTAACGTGCGCTGTACATATGGTGAGACAAGTTCTTCAGTCCGTTCCTGTTCGACGTAAGACATTCCTCTATAAGCCGTTTCTCCCTCGTCCGCTGCCGCCACAAAAATCTGTTCTACATATGTTACTGAGTCTGGCCATGCTTGACCTCCCATAGCTACATTATATGCCAGGCTAAACCCTCAATATTGCTTGCGTTGTTAGGAAGCAACCGACTCGAGACAACATGGCAGCAAGATTCCATGACACAGAATGCCACTACATTATAAAGAAGGGCTATTTTAATAAAAGTAATGTTGTGTAGGTATTTGCGTCTTTTATTTCAGAGCAGAGTTGTATAACTGAAGAATTTGTGTCTAAGTTTCATAAATTCAAGTTACTGAGCAATACACAAAATCCTTCAATACCAAACCTATGGTGCTATACCACTACGAGGCAAACGCAATGTGAAGCTATATGTGTGCGTTACTAAACCGCATGCCGTAATGTATGGAAGTTTGCCTCCGTACGGTGTTAGCCTTGGCGCTGTTCGGAGCTATGTGTGGGCTCGAGGTCCCAAACGATTTAGCCACGTGAAAGGTCGCACAGATAATCAATAAATATCCCCGTTTTATGGAAGAGGATTTTCATCACCTTGATCTGAAGAGCTAGCCACTCGCCCTGTTATAATCTAGACCAATTCAGTCACAAAACTCACCCGCAATTTATTTAACATATGTATTTAGACTTTTCCGCAAAACTGTGAGAAGTGATTAGCTTTCTCGTGACTTTCTCTCATACCATCCGTATAAAACAACTGGGCTCCCATTCGACGGATTTTCATATAACTTCATATATGAAGAATATTCGAAAATATGTCGAGTAAATTGAAGTTTCACTAAAATCGGACAAGAATAATAGGTACTTTACGCGAAGACGTATCGACATTTACGAAATTTTGCTGAATTCTTCTTGTGATAACAAATGTTTCGACAATGGTTGTAAAGAAAATAAGTATATTTTACGTTTAATAACTTTCCTTCCGAAAATGGCGCCCTTTATGGGATAAAGTGGATGTATATCGTACAACCGGACAAGCGAAAGACGCCAAAGTGTTAGGGCGGCAAATGTTGCACGAACACGCCACTATGTCACATATAAACTTTCATTCCACGTCTTGTAATAATGTTCTTCCATCTATATATGTGTGCTCCCAGTAGCCTCTTTCCTTCAGATTTTGCTTAAAAATGAAATAATGTAACGTTTGCGGATTAAATTCCAAGAAGAGCGTTTCGACAAATCTGGTGTTTATTGTGGGTCATGTAACGTACTTGCAACTATATTGACTGCAGAGTGTGACTGTTGTGGAACAGCTTCGGAAATACCGAAGTGTCAGTCCGTTCCAGAGTCGCACTGAGTAACGCCAATTACATTCACATTTCTGCAGCTCAGTATCTGCGAGATTTCACGCAACTCATCGACGTGTCTAATAACTATCAGAATACCGGCTGCTGTCCAGTTGCGGTCACATGGCATCATTACGTCACAGCTCTGTGAAATACGACCCATTTTATTTCATCAAGTATGAAGATATAGTGGGCCGGGTAGCTCAGTCTGTATAGCGACTGGCTACGGGCTACGGGCTACGGGCTGGACGGTCCGGGGATCGAATCCCGGTGGGGGCTAGAATTTCTGCACCTGTCCTGACCTGCCCCGGGGTCCACCCCGCCTTCTGTAGACTGGGTAGCGGGCCATTTCTGGGAGTAAAGAGCAGACT
>Ga0136643_10012342_pt1 | contig 12719 bp, 8 predicted proteins | sample TergutLab28metaG_FD_96883 | JGI IMG/M metagenome (GOLD analysis project Ga0136643, IMG submission 96883) | Labiotermes labralis P1 segment gut microbial communities from Petit-Saut dam, French Guiana - Lab288 P1 (version 3) (version 3) | ecosystem: Host-associated > Arthropoda: Insects >...
AAATGGCTTGCTTCTCTCATAAAAAAGGTGTGATATGTGGAAATTCTATCCATAAAACTTTTAGTAATTTCAGTATTTTTATCTTTTAGAAGTGCCTCATAATATTCACTAAAAGTACTCATTCCAAGTTGAACTATTAAAGGCCTAAGACGTGAAAAAACAAGAGATTTTTTCTCCGTACTAAGATTTATGCCCATTTTTTGTTTTATTAAGATTCTAAAAAGCTCGAATTCTTTATCTGTAATTTGTAGCATAAAAACCCCTTTTTTATGTATAATGGTTTTTCTTAAAAATTCCTTGATAACATTATACCATATCTGAAAAACTATTTCTATAAAAATTTTAAAGTTTTTTAAATAAAAAAATTGGATGTAATTATGGAATATAATACGAATGCACTATAATTTATAAGAAGTTTGGTTAAATTGCAAAAAAATTGGAGGCTCGAGTTCTGGTTTTTAGTGCAAAATGTATAAATCAGGATAAATTACTCCACCAATCCATATTTAACCTTAATTCTATCCAACTTTTCTAGCATTGGTTTTGAAATGATTATTAAAAAAAACATCGTTGCTGCTGCATGAACAAGGTCAAAAGATATTCCCATAAGATATGCCATTATAAACATTTGGATAGTAGGATTAGGTTGCCACATAATAACGCTGGCAGGATTCATTATGCCCCCATAAATAATAAATGTGGCTAAGCCACCAAAAAAAGCAAGGGATATTGGGGTACGCCTAAGTAGTCCTTTACGAAACAGTATACCAGCTAGAAAACCAATAAGCCCAAAAGCGAACATTTGCCAAGGAGTCCATGGCCCTTGACCGAAAAACATATTACTAACAAAACCCGTCATTGCTCCAACTAAAAAGCCAGCTTCACCACCAAAGGCAACCCCTGCTATAATTACCATAGCAACAACTGGTTTAAATTGTGGTAGCATAAAAAATGCAGAACGCCCTGCTACAGCTATTGCACACAGTACTGCTATAATTATTAATTCCCTAGCCTCTGGTTTACGTCCCTCGAATACTAGGAAAAAAGGGATCATAGTTTGTAGTATAATAAGCATGGATATAAAATAGAACCTGCGGTCGTCAAATAATGTTATACCTATATAGATTGTCATAGGGATTGTAAACATAATAATTGCTGTAGCCATCAGAGTGCGTTTGGGTAAGGGCTGTTTCCCTGATGCTATTATTTTTTCTCTTTTCCAGTATAGGCTAAAAATAATGCCAATAGTGCCAGTAGCGATAGTAAGCATTGATGTTATATAGACTGTGGCATTTTGCCCTGCGATTGTCATTGCTTCACGTCCTCCGCTGATAAATACAGCGAAATTACTCCAATCTGATATTACATTCCACACTCCATAAATTAAGATTATGGTCAATGCTAAGAAAATCCATTCACGAGGTTTGCGAATTATAGAGGTTTTATTTTTTTTAGATTTTTCGGGTGAACTCAGTTCGCTCCTACATTGTGCATTGGTAGATTCATTTGTACGGACGAACTGTGTTCGCTTGCTTAACATGGCAAAGGTACTGGGCATCTCTCCATCTAATGCAAGCACTACATCTTCTACGGTTACCGCTTCTGGCAACATATGCCGTGCCATACGGTTCGCAGCGGTAGTATAAAAATTATTCCCCTTAAAAAATTCCTTTGGAGTGTTTTCTGTTATAATATTTCCATCAAAAAATAGTGATATACGGTGAGCATATTCTGCACAAAATTCTATATCATGGCTTACCATTACTATAGCTACGCCAGCTTTTGCTAGATCATTTAATATTGTGGCAAATATTTGTTTGTATTCTGCATCAAGTCCTTTTGTCGGCTCGTCTAAAAGTAATATTTGTGGTTGCAAGAGTAATACTTTTGCTAGGGCGGCACGTTGCTGTTCGCCTCCAGATAAATCATAGGGGTGACTGTTTAGCAAATTTTCAAGGCAACACAATCTTATTATAGAATTTAATTCAGGGCTTTTCTTAGCAAGCCACCCCTTGTGTAATAAAACTTCAAGCAACTCCTCATGGACAGTTTTTCTCACAAAAAGAGATTGTGGATTTTGTGGCAAGGCATAAACTCTTGTATCTATATGAACTTTTCCACGATAAGGCATGTTAATACCAGAGATGATATTTAGACTTGTCGTTTTGCCAGTACCATTACCACCAAGAATAGCTGTAATTTCTCCATAATGTGCTTTAAAAGATAGGTCTTTTACTATGTCGGGCAGATTTTTTTCGTATCTGAACCATATATTTTGTAGATTTATTGCTATTTTTACATAATTCGTCAATTCGTATCTTGGTATTTTAGTTGCATCTACTTTTTGTAAAGAAAGCCATTTAGCACCATCACGAACTGTGATAGGCACTCTATCAATTGATTTATCGTTGCTAGCTTTCGTGGTGTTTGCTTCGCAAGCCATCCCTTGTGTAGTTGACCATATACGCATTGGGGTAGGCATCGCCAAAAACATATTATTGTTACTTTCATATAGCTTTAATCCTACTTTTTGTGGCACATCATCCGCAATTATATTTCCATTATCCATAACAATGACACGGGTACTTATAGGAAATACTTCTTCTAACCTATGCTCTGTGAGTATGATGGTTACACCGAGCTCACTATTTATTTTACCCAAAGTAGCTAAAAATTCTCCTGCGGCTATTGGGTCTAGTTGGCTTGTTGGTTCATCTAATATTAAAACAGAAGGCCTCATCGCCATAATTGACGCAAGGGCGAGAAGTTGTTTTTGGCCTCCTGATAGTTCTGTAACGGACTTATGAAACCATGTCTGTATACCAAAAAAACTTGCCATTTCTGCTACTCTTAGGCGTATTTCTGATGTTTTAAACCCAAGACTTTCTAGACCAAAAGCAAGTTCATGCCATACTTTATCCGTAACAATTTGATTATCTGGAGATTGAAACACAAAGCCTATTTTAGATGCGGCATCTCTTGCGGGCAAGTCAGCAAGCCGCCCCTTGCTTAAAAAGGTATCTCCGAAATATATTTCTCCTGACTTTATACCATGAGGAGCTGTAGATGTTTTTAAGTGACGTAAAAGTGTAGTTTTACCACAACCAGAAGGTCCACAAAGGGTAACAAATTCTCCAGATTCTATTGTCAAATTAATACCTTGGAGGGCAGGATTATCCCGATTAGGATATATAAATGTTAAATTTTCGATTTTATACGTCGCCATACAATGTCCTCTTTAAAATTTACTATTAACGGAAATGCCCCAAGAGCTAAATATGCGGCAAAGACCATTATCGTCGGAAACCCTCTCCACTGACCTCGTATTGTGGGAAAGTACCTAAAGCTATATGCAGCTGTTATCCCTCCTATCATTACAATAGTGGCACATGCAAAAATATAAGCACACGACCAGCCATCCCTTTTGTCAAAGTTAAAGATAGAAAAAGCAGTGCGCCCCAATAAACCATAACCACGACTTTTCATACTATCGGCTGTTTCTATTGCATTTTCTAAAGCCCAAGTTATCATAATAGATAGTATTTTAATGCCATGTTTTGCACGTTTAAAAATGTTACCACTTTTTACATCCCTACCTATGCCTTTTTGTGCATTAGAAATCACTTTTATTTGTGCCTTAAAACGTGGCACAAATCGCAAAGACATAGAAAGTATCAAAGATAAAGCTGGTATAGCTCGTCCAAACAAGTAGATAAATTTATCGCTTGTCATAACAGCGTTAAGACAAGCGAACCAAATTATCACAGTTATTAACATTGTTGCTGCTGCAATTCCATATATTATGGATTCTAGTGTTATCGGATTTCCATTTGGTAAAAAGGCTATCATAGTAACACCAGCATGGTTAAACAACGGATTAAGTGAGGCTGTAAGTATAACCATAGGTAACATGAATAGTAGCCCTATACGCAAAGCTTTTTTGCCATAAAGATATATTGCATATAATGATGAACAAAGTAGCGACGTTCCTAGAGAAATAGGGTGCATAAAAAACATCGAAAATCCGATTATGATAACAAAATATGACAGATTAACTGTTGGGTGAAAACTTGAAAAAGTATCTCTGTTCGTCATGTTATTCACCTCCCAACCAATATACACCCAAATCACGTCCTAGGTCTACTGTATAGACCCATTCTATTACATCGCCATCGCTTAGAAGGTATCTTGATGCTCCAAAATTCGGAAACCATCCATTAACACTATACATCCAACCAGACAGTGGCCCTACATCAAATTCAAAGAGATTGTTTATCGCTTCTACGTAGGCAGAGTTGAAAATAAGTGTGGGGCGGGAAACCATGTGTATTCCATTACGTCTCATTTCTCGTTGTAATACGTTAAATACACTTTCTCCTTCGTAGACAATAACTTCTGTTGGTGAAAATATCCATCCATCTATTGGTACAAGTTCATGTTTATCATGGTGTAAAAGGTGCATATTGTATAAAATAGTGTGGACTCTAACTGATAGTGTAACTGTAAAAGAGCCATCACCTATAACCATATCTTCAGGTTCTACTGGCTCACGCATTTCAGGGTGGTAAGCTTCAAATATTTGAATATCCTCTGCGGTAATATCTAATATAATTGCCGCTTCTGGTGTTGTAGCAAATTGGTCATATGTTTCGCTTTCTTTTTCATAGACTTCTTCATGAAAGGTAACTTCATAGATTTCTTCGTCGGATTCTTCATATTTCAGCTCATATTTTGCTTCATGAATTTCTTCGGTAAATTCGATTTCTTCGTATATGATCGGGACGCCGAAGGCAGCGTCCCCTACAGTATAGATTTCTTCTAGAATTTCGATTTCATTAGCTTCTGCTACAGACAAATCTAACATATATTCACTTGGTTCATTAATTTCAAGAATATCGCCCCAAAACCATGCTATTATAAGTACAGATATAATTGCAACAGAACTAATAATTTTTGTTTTGTGCTTTTTCAAATTAAGCCTCCACTTGTAAGAAGCTGATACAACATTTCAGCAATTTCACCACGTGTGGCTGGTTCTAAAGGACGTATATAAAACTCGTTATCATCTAAAATACTTTCTCGATAAGCAAAAGCTAAAGCTTCCCATGCCCAATTAGCAGCATAGCGGTAATCACCGAAAGGCGCTAGCATATTTAATATTTCGATGTTGCCAAGCTCAGTATTCATACCAATAAGCCTTGCCGCTCGTGAGATTATAACTGCTGCTTCTTGGCGTGTTATCGTACCATTTGGGTTAAATACTGCATCTGAAATACCGTTTACAATTTCATAGAAAAATGCTGTCCCAACAGCTCCAAAATACCATGCATTAGTCGCCACATCATTAAATGCCATAGCAGTTACATCAGGAAGATTAAGACCACGTGTAATAATAGCTGCAAATTCTGCTCTAGTCATTGTGGCATCTGGATCAAATGTAGTTTCAGTTCTTCCGTTTATAATTCCACGTGATGCTAGAGCTTCTACTGCTGCACGGTTAGTGTGTACATCAGCAAAAGTTCTTGTTGGAAATGTGATAGCGGTCGGTCTAACGTCTGGATGTCTGTTCGGAAGACCGATAACTCCAGTCTGTAAATCAAGCGTAGGAATTTCCACACTTCCGCCATCAAACATATCACTCATATCATACAAGTGAGTCATGCCATTTACGAAACGCCAATAAGCAACTAATGCATATGCCGCTTGCTCTGTTGCCATATGATTTACAGGGCTGTTAGGTGTAGGTCTTCTAAAACCTCCACTTTCTTCATCAAACCATCTCAATAGCCAATTAACATAGTAGGATGCTTCTTCTGTGAAATCTGGTCCGAGGGCTGTAAGTAGCACTATCATTTGTGCTGTGCTTTCTGGATCTGGTGCAGTTTGTCTAAATAACCATTCTAAAGTACGGTCTAAAGCTACTCTTACCTCTGGGTTACCATGATAATAACGAGCAAGAGACTGAGCCGCCATTATAGTAACATCTAAGTCAAAACTACCTAATCCCCATGTACCATTAGGACGACTCTCTTCTAAAAGCCATTGTATAAATTGGTCTCTGTCACCAGAGTATGGTTTAGTGTCTAATGCAATTAAGGCAAATGTATCTACGTTAATTGTCATGTTAAGGGCGTGTCTTTTAGAAACAGGTATAAATGTGTTGTACATAGTTGTTAAATCACGTCCGTTAAAGTTTGTTGCATCTAAGCCAAGCGAACTAAGGGCTAGAGTAACACGTTGAAAATCTGTCCAACGTCTCATCCCACCTGGGAAAGTTCCCGATGATGGTGGGTGCTGAATATCATGCCCTTCCGCCGTTATTCTATCAACCTCTGTAAGCGTTCTTTCAAGGTCTGAAAGCCACGCAGTAATCCATGGGTCGCTAGCAGTTACGCGTTCTGCACGCGCTAAGGCAAGCACCGCCCACTCTCCGCCAACAGAGCCAACTAAAGGATTTGGTACAACTGCATCACGTAGAAAGTCTAGGGAGCGATTCATGACAATTTCCCAATCAGGCTGGCTTTGTGTAGCTTGGACTGGTGTCATTGGCATAACAAAGCCAATGGACATTACAAAAACTAAAAAATATACAAATAATTTACGCATTTTTAGTTTCCTCCCAAAATAAATCGTTGCATGATTTCCGCAGCTTCAGCACGAGTAGCAGTACCATCTGGTGCAAGTGTATTCATAGTTCGGCCTGTTATAAGACCTTCTAAATTTGCCCATTCAAAAGCATCTCTCGCCCACTCTGATATGTCGTTCTCATCGGCAAATTCCACTGCTAAGTTACCGCCGTAAGCATCTATGCCATTAAATCGTGCATAGTTTTGCAAAATAACTGCTAGCTGTTCGCGTGTCATATTATCATTCGGTCCGAACATACCATTACCGAAACCATTTACAATTCCATTTTCGTTTGCCCAAGCAATAGCATCAGAATACCATCCATCAGAATCTACATCTCTAAAAATACCTTTCTTTGCACCAATCGGGCTACCTTCTAAACGCCATAACATAGTCACCATCATAGCACGAGAAAGGTTAAGATTTGGGGAGAATTGCCCATCAGCTGTCCCAATCATTATATTGTTTGAGTAAACAAATCTTATGCTATCAAAATACCAGCTAGTATATTCTACATCTGCAAAAGGATTAACCCATTCACTGACAAAGAGCGGAGAGACTCCTTGCCTCTCTCTTATTGAATTAACTCCAAATTCTGTTTCAACTGTTGCATCTTTTAAAATTTTAGCATTTTCTGAACTTATATTTGAGTCGCTATCAATATCATAGTCGTCTTCGTCAGATTCTTCATCAGATTCTTCCTCATCGAAACTACCACCGATGTCATTTCCAAGATTATAAGTATATAACCAAGACACTCTATCACCATCTCTCAAATCAAATAACGATGCAGAGAAATCAGGGAAAACTCCATTTACGCTGTACATCCAACCTGAAAGTGGACCGCCATCAAATTCACCCCAATTATTTATAGATTCTACGTACATTCCAGACCATATAGAATGGCCATTAGAATGAATATTAAGTCCTGTTTCTGCTCTACGCAATATAGTGTATGCTGTTTCATTTGGAGCAATATAGATATACATAAATCGAGCAGTACCATTTTCTAGGAAAAGCCTTGGGTCACCAGCTCGTGCATTCGGATTATACACCTCCAAGCGAATTCTCGCACGTTGCAAGCCTACTTCTGGTTCGTCTGGTTCAATTGGATCAGTTATTGTAACTTGGACAAGATTACTTAAAGCATTGTTCAATTCAATTGTTACTATGTTAATTTCTGCTTGTGTTGCATTTTTATTATTACTTACCTGTCTAGCTGTATCAAGTGCTTCTTGCATTGTATTCCAACTTGATGTAGTATAGTTCACTTGCATATATGCTTCGGCAGAGGAAATTGCATTGTTTAGAGCAGTTCTGTCAACAGATGATTCGGGTATACGCCCACCAATCATTTTAACAAGATTGTTCTTATCTATACCCAATGGGTCATCTGTACGGTAATGATTTGCCCTAATTATTCCAGCAAAACCTTCTACACTTCCAGGAGCAGAACCTTGCGAGTTAAAATATGTTGTGTCTAATATAGCCATAGGACTTACATAATTTGTGTCTATTATAGATACATGCCCGATGCCCCTTTCAGCTCCACTACTATACGCAAAAGTATTATTTAAAATGACATTGTTTCGGTTAAGGGATCGTATATAACCAAATATACCACCAACATTTCTTGCATTTTGTGCTGTTGCTATTAAAGCACCTTCAAAATGATTTCCTATAACTGTATGTTGTGGTGCTGAAGTCCAACCTGTAGCCCACATTTGGTTTGCAAACTCACCACCTACAATTCCGCCTACAAAGTCATAGCCAATAATACTTCCAGTAACGGTGCTATTGTGGATATGTGCTCCTGGTGTGTTAGGAGCTGCAACGAAACTACCAAGTTGACCAGTAGAGGTATTATTTCTTGTACTAGGACTATCATACCCAGCTCCTAAAATACCACCAACAAACATACTATATGGAGCTATAATTTCTCCATGAAAATGAGAATTTTCTATTCGAAATGAACGCATGGACTGTTGCTTATAACCAACAAGCCCTCCAACATTTCTAACATTATAATGTCCATATACTGTAGCATAACTTGAGCTATTAGTAATACGCCCTGAAAGACCGCTAACAAAAGAACCTACACCAGGACCTGTTCCGGCAGTATGTGCAAAGTATACAGTATTCTGGTCAAAAGGTGCGTTTGCATCCGCATCAAAGCCAATTCTGACACCTGCTTCAATTGTACTATTTCTAATATCAAGGTTCTGTGGTCTAAATCCATCAGTGCCTGCAAATCCAGAACCTCTTACTGTAGTACCAGACAATATCCTAACATTATCAATAAGAGGATAAGTATTATCACCAGGAGGTATTTGTGCATTAACACCTTCTATTAAACCATGTCCATTTATATAGGGGCTATAAATATTAACGTTACGAATTTCTGTATTACGCCATACAGCTCCAAATAAAGGCCTAGAACCATGAGCAAAAGTGATAGTGTACCCACCACCATCAAAAGTTCCATCAAATTCACGACCATTAGCTCGTTCATTAGGATTAACCCACACTGTAGTAAGAACAGCCCTACCTATCGGCTCCCAATCGTGGTCTAACTCAATATCTGCGGTAATTCTAAAATGTACATCATAAAATGTCCCTGTTACTGAATTATTAGACATGGCAGGAGAGTTGTTGACCTTATAGGCAAGTAGCATAAGTTCTTCTGCTGTGCCTATTAAATATGGATTACTTGCAGTACCTTCTCCTTGCCATTCTACAGCTGATACAGCTTCAATGCTTACATAACCATAAGCTTCACTCTCACAAGAATCATCTTCCATATCACAACTTTCAGAATCTTCATCATGGTAATAATCGCCCTCTGGATCGTAACTTTCAGAGTCTTCGTCATAGTAATAATCGTCCCCTGGGTCGTAGCTCTCAGAGTCTTCATAATAGAAGCTATCCTCAACATCGCAACTTCCAGGATTTACATAATCGATTGCTAGCATATGAACAGGTGTAGCACCAAGGGTCATAATAAATGCCATTAATAAAACGATTATTTTTGATTTGTTTTTGATTTTTTTCAAGATTAATCTCCTTATCTATAGTAATATAACCTCAAAATCGCTACAGCCATCGTCTGAAAATCATCTTGAAGTATGATGATTTAAGACTCGGATGTTACTGTTTTTCAGTAATATGACTATAATTAAATTTTATTTATTTTTTTATTACATTGCATCACTTTAATTCTTACTCTTATTCACCTCCAATCTAGCAGAGTAACCCAGAAAAACAAAAAAACACGCTCCATATTGTATGTAACAACGGAACGTGTCTAATGTGTTATGTACAGTCATATTACTGAAAAATAGTTACAGTCAAGTCTGAAATCGTTATGTTTTTAAACGATTTTCAGACGATAGCTGTAGCAATTTTGAAGTTATATTACTATATGGCAAATTTAAAAATTAAACGCCTAAGTAACACCAAGCTCCGTCTGGGGAAGCTAGTGATGTATCACAACGTATCTGACTTATCGGTAGTGGCAAATTAATGCCACACCGCTTCACAGTGACCCGCTCGCAGGGATTTTCACCCTATTCCGTGTTGTATTATACGTGATACTATCTATCTGCTTTATATATACTTAATGTTACCAAAAATTTTTCTGATTGTCAACCTTTTTCTAATAAAATTATATTATTATCCCAAGGTATAGGAAAAGTTTCACCTGAAAATAAAGTTCCACTATATCTTCCTGTAAAATGCCATGACCCTCCATGAGCTATTCCTGTAAAATCGCTAAGAGATAAGTATCCTTGATAAAAGCGATTTCCTACTGACCTACTATAAAATATAGTGGCAGGCGGTCTAAAATCAGCTCGTTGATTAAAAAAAGAACGTTCAACACCAGAAACAGGGATAGTTGTAGAACGAGATTCTATATATATTTCTTCTACATCAGTCTCTGAAAATGAGTCTTTTATCCAATAACTTGTTGTTAATTCTTCCATTGCCATCAAACGAGGAAGTGCTAAGTCACGTGCTTCTAATAATAACTGCATTATCTCCGCTTCTAAATCTGAACAAATATCTTCATCGTGCTTTATTGGTGAATAAATTCGAGATAAATTTCCCATAGCCTGTATAATAGATTGTACAAAATTATCGTTACTATCATGCTGCTCATCAAGAAAAATCATAAAATCTATTTCACCATTTGATGTGGTCAGATAGTGCCTAACACCAACTTCAAGCTGATTAATAGTAGTTACATCCATAGCTCCATGCTGTAGTGCTTCTTCATGTATTGCTAATGCTAGATTTAAAGGTATTACTCCTACTAATATTAGACTTGCTAAAGTTGTTGCTAATATTTTTTTTAATTTACTCTTTTTACATAAGCCTTTCATATATTACAACCTCCTGTGCAATAATATGAGAGATAAATCCTTTGAAATTTATCTTTCATTTCTTTTTTATTTTGAAAATGCTCACTTAAAATAAAGCAAGCTGTTGAAATTGTATGAAAATATTAGAATTACTTATGTTTAAGCTTCATTTTGTGGACACTCCCAAATTCTTATTCTCCACTACTACCTATAATTTTTACACCACTTGCAGACTCAACTGTTTTAGTTGCGAGTTCTCTAAGCTCTGCATAAGCTTTGTCTAATTTATTTTGCAAGGAAGTGTTAGCCTTAGCAACTTGATCTAGCTCTTTTTCTAAGTAAGTTATTTTATCCGATTGGCGCTCCAAGGAGTTCTGATGATCTTTTTCAAGAAGAATTACTTTGTACTCATGCTCTTTGGCAAGCTCAAATATAGCGGCTTCTACAGCAGATTTCTTTTCAGATTCTACCAATGTAGGAATACTCTCCACTTTAGTCTCCAAAGACTGTATATGCTCAGTTTTATTAACAGCTTCTGCAAGAATATGCTCTGCCTGTTCTTCTTTTTTAGTAAGTAATGATTCTCTAGCTAATTTTTCATCTTCCCAAGCATTATTTTCCTTCTCTCGTTCTCTTTTAAGTGTGTATTGAAATTCTTCTTCATTCCTGCTACGTTCGATTTTTAATTTTTTAGTAAGTATATCATGTTCCTCTTGCAAATCGGCTTTCTTTTGCGAATATTCACTTCTCAATTTTTCAAGGATTGCCTCAGCATCTTTAACTTTGGTACTATTTTCAGAGTCAATTTGTCCTTGCCTCTCCCTACCAGCTTCTATAATCAAAGCAAGCTTCTGTAACTCTTTAGACACACCATAAAGCTCTTGTAATCTAGTTTCTTCTGTTTCAATAGCCACTTGTAAATCCTTAAATTTATTATTAAGTTCTATTGAAAAAATATTTTGTTCTACAGCTACTTTTGCAGATGCTACAGATTTTTTCTCCATTTTATCCTTTTCAATTTTTATAGGATCTAATTTGCCAGATTCGGCAGATTTAGCACGTTCCAGTGCAGCATTAAGAGCTTCCAACATCTCTGCTTTTGTATTTTTCATTGTTATTTCTTGTTCATTTGACATTTTATAACTCCCTTTTGTTTTTAATTTTATTTTAGCTTAATGTGTTATAATAATTATTTTTCTCTTTAATTAAAGATCAAAAATATAACAACTTTAATTGTACAAAAGTGCTTCTAATTCATCTGTTACAACTATATCATAACAATAATTGTCTCCATTTTTTTCGTAATAGCGTTCAATATAGTTTTTAGTCATTTCGTAACTTGCATTTACATACTCTGCCCAAGGTATACCCTGGGGCTCTAAAGACCAATTATCATATGTAGAAAAAAGTCTTTCACCATGAAATTTGTAAACATCCCCTCCAAGGACACCGTAACTATTATTTTTTAAGTAATCTAAAACTTCAAATATATCTTTATATTTCCAAGCAAAACCAAACACTCCTACTGGTTCTAGTGAAATGCCATTTTCATAAATTTCATCGGGTATTCCTTTTATTTCTCTCATGTCTTGTTCTCCTTTTAGTAAATTGTTTATTCCAGGAACGAATTGTCTAGGATTAACAGGTCTATTAGGTTGAATTATAAATTCGAAGACGCCCCTTTTTCGTTTATAATCTCTTGTGTTCTAATTTCTTCTGTTTCAATAGCAA
>Ga0136643_10012343_pt1 | contig 12718 bp, 9 predicted proteins | sample TergutLab28metaG_FD_96883 | JGI IMG/M metagenome (GOLD analysis project Ga0136643, IMG submission 96883) | Labiotermes labralis P1 segment gut microbial communities from Petit-Saut dam, French Guiana - Lab288 P1 (version 3) (version 3) | ecosystem: Host-associated > Arthropoda: Insects >...
CAAAAGCTGCCCTCGTCACCTAAATGAAAACAAAAGAGAAGAAAGCAATAATGTATCCTGCATTATTTAGCCTACAATTTCCATCACACATCTAAATATGAAAAGTAATCACGAAATTCAAACTACACGCCTCAAATATACTAAACTCCAAAACCAGAAAACATTGGTTATTTTCCACTATCACAGTCCATTTATCACAAACCTACCAACATGTTTAAAGACACCGATACCAATATTACATCGCTGTCTTCTAAATTAGTGTTGTTAAAAAAACAACGTAAAAACAAGGAACTAACTAGTAGAATTTATAGAATTAAATTCCGTAATTGCAAAAATGTGTGGGCCAGAAACAACTAAACGTAAAACAAGATGTATGGAACACAAATCATCCACAAGGAATAACAATCCATTATCTGCCTTGGCACTACATGCAATTAATAACTATCACGATTTCGGTCCTAAGAACGAAAGTACGGATTTCATTAAAACACTTCAAAAAGGATAGCCTGTCTAATGACTTGAGAATTTTCACATCCAAATCTATCAAAAATTAAGGTACATTAATTGATGAGCAAAGTATTGGAGATAATGTAGGACAAGCATTGAAACACACATGTGCGTAACATTTGTCTCCAACGACAAATAACCAGTTCACGTAGCAATGTCAGTACCGTGCGTTTCCCTGTATAATGCGCAACACACATATTGATTATAACGTATGTACAGTACAGTACAGCTCGATCAATCATAGTCAACAATTTTAAATTTGTATATCCAGGTATTACTTACAAACTGATGTGTCTTAATTCCAAACTACACATTAAACACTAAACATTTAAAGAAAAATTATCCACATTAGGATGGAAGATAAAACAAATAGAAATATGAAAGCAACAACACATTTCGAGGGAAATGAAAGTTCATCATAGAGGAAGAACACTTTAATGTCTTCCATAATCTAATTTTTAATAATAACAGATACTCAATAAGTACTAACAATTTACTGCAATATCCTATATTTGTATATTCTACATATAGAATCATAACGTATACACATAATTACGCTACACATCCCTCTCATTCTTTGTGCGTGTTTCAACAGAATTTGCTTTATTCGGACTAATCGTGTATTGGGATGAACACCATGTGATAATAAAATGTATTGTTGCTAGCAGTAAGTGCCTTAGTTGGAATTATATCATTAACAGCTGTAGATTATCACAAGTGATGACAACAAATTAATATAGACACGTCACGCCATCTGATAGGCGTTGTGTCATTTCCCGTCAACTAGCTTTAAACACAAAATCCCCGCGTGCAAAAAACACCCTGTGTTTTAGATGTAAAGGGTGTCTAAAAACTGAAAAATAATATCACCAGCACTTTTAGTATGTCCCATTGAAACGCAATATTAATAGCAGTAAAATAAATAAAATGTATGGACTTGGATTCACGGGAATTGGCATAACAGCGAGCGCTGCACTGTCTGACGTCATGCCAAATTATCTCAGGCGGATAAAGCAGTGTATCTGTGTTTCTGCCCTTATGTGCTTACTGAAGCAACAACTTCTCTGTATAACAATGTATAATGACCATTCATGTCAAGCACAGTAGCTATCAAAAAAATATGATTTTTTTACACAGCCGAGCGAAATTCAGACATCGAACAAAGAATATCGTAAATACAACACGCTGTACGCTTGATACCTGCGTACCGATTGGCTTGCAGACGATAAATGCTAAAGGCAGAGGAGACTTTATCGTGCCAACTAACTCTGAATCACCATTTTGTGGTAAGTTCTTTGAAATATATACGTAAAATATGTCATTATGGAAACGAAAATTACTCCAATATCCACCCTAAATGAAGGATCAGTTTCCGTTTCCTATCTGTTTATATGTTACCACCATACATCCCGTCCTCAGTAACATGATTTTAAGCAAAAGTCTGTCTTTTTTAAATCACACCCAATTAATCTCCACGCCTTTTCTATTTCCAGCAGTAGCAGGCCTTGATTGCATTTCATTTATATCAATGAACTTAGATCAGTATCCATGCCGTACGTCTGAAACAATGACAGCTGTAGAGTTCCTCCAGACGCCTTAAGTCCTTTAAAGCTATTTATATTTCAGCCCTCCTTAACAACCATCCATTGTGCAATATGCCAGTACTGCAAGGTCACAAGTTGACATTTCTGGCTCTTGGACCTGCACGATAAACATTCGTGTACTCAGCTCATGCTACGGTAAATTCAGCATAGGCCTTCCATGTTCTGCTCCAGACAGTTCCTGTTGCCTGGAGAGGCTTATTGTATTAAGGCATTTTATCTACGGATAAAATTATCGGTCGAAACATATTTCAATATATTATAACTTAGGTTTTTTACTTTTACCTCTATTAAGAACAGTTCACAATTATTCGTACTGCCATCCCATCACTCATCCACACATTCCTCGTCAAATATGAGGCACTTTATACCGTGTGCCGACATTTTCTGCTCCGTATTCACACAAATACATATCCTGTCTTATCAGCCGTCCTGTTACAGCTGATTACACCTCGCAGTCATCTTCAGCTTTGTGGCAGCAAACATTTTGCTTCAGCGTATGACAATAGATCGAACTCCAACATTTCCAATAAAATCACCATCAGCATTGCTTCCTTAGTTACGTTATTTTGCTCCATGTCAAAATTCTGACTGATTCTTAGGCTTCTTCGCAAAATTGCGAAAAGCGTCTATAAGCGTGGTCATGCCTATCCGTCCATCCATTAGCCCGCATGGGAATTTCCCAATGAAAGACTTTTCATGGTATTTGGTAATTCAGTATCTTTAGAAAATTTGTCGAGAAAATAAAATACTCATTAAAATATTAGAAGAATAATGCGTACTTCATATGAAGATGTATTTACATATGTAACTCGCTTAATTCTTCTTAGAATGAGAATTGTTTCAGACTAAATTTTGGCGAAAGTGAAAACAGAAAAACACGTTCACGCATTTTTTCCGAAATCGTGTATTGTATGTGATCATGGTACAGCCAGAGAAGCTACAGATATAAACATAATACGGCGCATGCGCATTGCATGCTGGATACCCAAGTCTACAAACACACACACACAATTTGCAATACTTATTGCTTTTCCACTGCAACAATAATTACACGGACGCACTTCAATATTACATTATAATTACATTTATTGCTGCATATAAACCAAGTAAATAAAGAAAGTAACAGAATCCCTCCCTTCCCCTTTCCTATCATCTTAAATGTAACAATACCTTTCCAAAATAACATCATATATTGATTAAGATTAGATTAGATTCACGGTCGTGAGCTGGATTTTGGAAAAATGATAGAGCCGCTGTATGTGCCATAAGAACAATACAATACAATAATTTATTTATTATTTATAACATTATATAATATTTATAATTTATTATTCATCAGACTCACCTTCATCACTCATAACTGAATCGTTATCCGTCACCCAGTCACTATCATCTTTATCTTCACCATCGTCCTGCCATAGGTGTGGATTAGAACCGCGAACTAACTTCATTTGTTTACGAAATCGGAAAAAACTAGTGTGGATTAGATTCGGGTGGGGATTAGATTCGAGAATATACAGTATTTATCCACATATATTGCAATTGTGTGTTCGCAGTGTCGCAGGCTTGAACACACTGGACACACAGTCCACATTCGAACATTCTTCATCAACACAAGGCACTGGGATACACCGCTGTGAAGAGTGTCACGTATGGAGCTGTTCAAACAGCAACTAACTCCATGATGCAAAGTGATTTTGGGAAATACGCGTAATAATTCTTTGTCTTTCCTTTCTCTGATGGTGGAACGTACGACAAAGTCACAACTGCACTTTGTTTTTGGTTTTGGTTTTGCACTTAAATTAGGCAAACAAAATAAATGAAACTTCTAATACATCAAAACATCATTCATTACCTCATTCATCCCAACATATATTGAAGAACCCAGCCCTTCCCACAAATATCAACTGAGAGATGCAGTGAGACAGACAGTACGCATGTCATCAATAAACAATTCTTCACATTCTGTAAAGACCAACAGTATGTACCATTATTCGCAGTAGATACAGTTGGAATATATTTTGCAACATTGGATATTTATTATATCTTAAGGAAAAATATATGGAGAAATTGAACACTAAACTGGCGGCAAATTGAGGCAAAACTCTGCTGTTGGTGCAGTGTTGGTTAACCAAAAAGGCTACTCCTGTCTATGCCAATAATCAGCATGATCACACTGCAAAACAAAAACTATATGTTTCAAGTGCAGTTGCTGTAGACACAGAACCCACAAGGAAAGCACTGCCACAAAGACAGACAATGCCAATGAAAAGTTACATGCCTGATAAAATAATGCAGGTGGTACACAACATCAAGACCAGCTACACTAAAAAGCAGTAACTTAAATTATGAGGATCACACCCTAACAATCAGATTACAGAAAACATACCTAATACAACATATCTCCTAGAAACTGTTGATAACAGTGTTTCAAATGGCCGCATCTTGATTGTGAATTATTTTCTGCAAAGAAATGATGATGTGAAATTGTTGCAGATATTTAATTTAGAACATTTAGCAACAAGGGCAGAAATGCTCGCCCAATTAATCACTTCTGTGAAATTACTATAACCCATTCTGGAAACAAACCTAGATACAGCACTTAATGACATTCTGAACAACACACACTTTGATGGCACAGGAAGCATGAAACCTTATTTCGTGTGGTATGTCAAGATGGGGATGAAAAAATTATTAAACTGCAAATGGAAACAACAGTTTCAACAGACACTACAACACATTCACAAAAAAAAAATATCTCAAGAGAACATACAGTTCAACAAAAAATTTACATACAAGAGATACATCATTGTTCACATCACCAGAGACATATACAGACACAGAAGTAACACCACAAACCACAAAACCATACACATTACCTATAGATACACACAAAGCAACATCTGTCTCTATTGAACACATTTATTCTTCTCAAAATACACTGTAATATCTATTTTTGTTTCTGGACTATTAACAGTTTAGCATTATATGTCCATGCATCGCTAATATATTCTCAGAGTACAACCAATAAGATGCAATGTTTCGCAATTTAATTATTTCTGTAAGACACTGTACATGTTTCAGACAGTTTTTCCATCCATCATCAGGAGCTCGAAACTGCACATACAGCATCAGACCAATACTGCTACCTGCTGCTAGCCTGGACGGCTAGCAGCAGGTAGCAGTATTGGTCTGACAAATGCCTGACGCTGTATGTGCAGTTTAGAGCTCCTGATGATGGACAGAAAAACCATCTGAAACATGTAAAGCATCTTACAGAAATAAATAAATTGATAAAAGTCGCATCTTGTTGGTTGTACTTTGCGAATATATTAAAAGTGTTGTCAACAGCCCAGATTACACAGTAACAATCAAATGACAGTGAATTATGGAAAGGATTTGAAGGAACAGGTAGTGCCATTATTTAAGGTACACATAGGAATCTGCTTGAAGGAAAAGAAAAAAAGTCAACACTAGAAGGTGTTGATGATGCTGTATAACATACAGATACATTCTTTTTCCTCTTGGACTTTGTCCATCATGTAACAAATACACAAACCCTAAAATACTACGTTTCAGAAGCCAGCTCTGCTTCTGTCTTCAGACAAGAAACACCTAATCTATTGGGTCCCTCAGATCCACCGGTTCCAATTGCTTGATCTGAGGAGTCCAATAAATCAGGTGCTTCTTGCCTGAAGATGGAAGCCAAACCAGCTTCCTAAACGTAGTGTTTTAGTGTTTATATTTCTGTTACACGCTGGACGAAGTCCAAGAGAAGAAAACTGCATCTGTAAGAAAAAAAACTGCAGAATAGTCAGTCATCACATCCAACCAACAACTCTACAGGCAAACTACTCAGGATCAAAAAGCCACTTCATAAACAATTGTTTGTATTCATGTGTTTAGAGATTAACTTGTTCTAAATGCAAACAATGATATTTTGGACAAACTGGAAGGAATTTCTTAACCTGTTTTAACAAGCACTTCACAACAGTAACTATAACTAATATCTCAAACGCCTGCTAAAACACCAACAGCCCTTTGGCACCACTGACAATACCCTGTAAATCCTACACACCATAGAGAAAGGTATACATCCCAACACAACAGAAAAATATTACATCTATAAACAAACAAAAAACAACCAAATTAATGACCAAAATACCTAAGAACATAACAACACCTTCAGAGCTTTATCTCAGCTAGACCAATGAACAACAATCACCTTCTTCTAATAAGCAGCAGTCTTTCAGGCCATACAAGATAAAGAACAGATCTTCACCTACATACATCTCATCAACAAAACCTCATAAGTCCTCTTTGTACTCATATTCCTTAGTACAAGAAAGACAAAAATTTATGTACCGTCCACTATAATTAATAACAGAAATTTACTGTTTTGATTTCAGATTTTATATCTTCCAAATTAGACCACAGTAAAATCACTACCACAAAATTTCCAAGGATTATTCAAAAATAAATAAGAACCTCAACATTTCACTTCATTATTTTTAACATATTTCTCTGTCACCAACATAAACATTCAATCCTTTACTTTCATTCTCCAGGCTCACCATATAAGCTCATAACCTACATACTACATATTTGAAAAGATACTTCTACAAAAATAATTCCTTCATCCAGTATATACTCAAGGTAAGTAAACTTTAAACCTAGACATCTACCCTACAAAATCCCCAAAAGTAAAATTTATACACCATAATCCAGCACCTTACATAACATAACCTAAAACTGGCAAAGTCAAGAACTCCAAACAGCTGCAATACCTCCTACTTCAAGATTCATTTCTGTAACATAACCCTATGTATTACTACTATCGTATATGAAAATGAGATCTCAATTCTTTCTATGGCACTTTATGCTGATAATTTCCTCCCAAGTATTTCATACATAGTGTGTACTACCTTAATATGGCCAAAGTTAGCCACGATATGTTGCAGACTACAGTTTCTGTTGTGACAAGACAGATTACTGCAATATACTTCAGCCAACCTCTTGGCCGAGGTTTGAACCCAGAAACTACAGAATATATGCAGTAGTGTTGGCCACTTAACACTACATTAAACAACAACAATGTAAAGTTACATTCAACAAAGGTGTTGAGTGCAGTTATGGAAAAGAAAAACTTGCGTTCTTGAATATCCATTTTGTATCTGTGCAACCATGCTTCAAACGGTGCTTCCTGCAACTTATCCCAGTAAACCCATTCGTGAAAAAAATTGAGAATATTAACCCAAGACAACAAACATTGGCAGCAGACAACAGATTATTGGAAAATTTAACAAAAGCAAGAATGATAAAAGGAAAGAAAGCAGAAAGCATGCAATCCTTAGTAACACTGTTGTCTTACAAACAAAATCGATTTCATAGTTATCCACTTCTCTGTCAGTGTCTCCATCTCTGATCTGGTAGTTCAGTGAACACAACAAAATGTATAGTGCAAGTGCAATTTATGACCACTTCTGTTTCATATTTTCACAATCAATATGGAGTGCCCCAACATATATAACAAACTGTATCATGCATACACAGTCTATGTCCACTTATTATTTCCCACTTTTCCAATCACTATGTTGTGTCCCAATGGTAAATACAACCAACTGTATACTACGTAGCACAACAGCAATCTACGTCCACTACCGTTTCATAGTTTTGCATTTGCTATGTTGTGCCCCAACTGTAAATAATAAATAAAAGTAATGGGATATTTTGATGACATCAGCCATGCAAACATGAAGTTCGTTTGGAGATAAACAATGCATGGCAATCAACACAACAGAATATGCAAGACAAATTTTATTTACAAAGTTCTGAAGACCATCACAGTCTCTACAAACATCAGTGACATGAAGAGTGATGTGACTGCATGCTCTGTCTTCACGTACATGTGTGACAACACACAGCCATCTGACTCATCACACTGCCTATGACGATGCAGATGCAGCCAACATTGCAACGCTGGACATGCATTTCATCTTCAAATGGACAATCATCAAAGATTTCAATGTCTACAGCAGCCTTCAAATCTTCAAATAGAAAGCACAAATTGTCAATGGGAATGTATGCTCATGAGGATATTATAATAAATGTTATTATTTCACTAGTTTATTTTAACAAAATGTTAACAAATACTCACTTTCACTAGTATGGTTATACAGAATGTAGGCGCACGCACACGCACATGTACACGTACATCCATGTAGAATAAATATTTGACACATGATTCTCAACAACAAACACACGCAATATAAAATATTTTACATCTAGAAGTATCTGGGTTATCTGGAGAAGACCCATATGAAATGGAAGAAGTTCATATCAACTGGAATTCCACAATAATAAAATTTACTTTACACGTGTATATCACATTTCACTATGGCTCATAAGCGTAATTCAAGAACACTTTATGACACAATAAAAGCAGGGCAGGAAGAGATGCCCCTGTTATTAATTAGCTAACAAGCAGTTATGATACATCAGCATGGAGAGCTATAGCTCAAAATACATTTTTAGCTCTTTTTGCATCAGAAGAAACGCCCAGAGTAATCTGCAAGTGACAAGAATTTAAATGGCCACCAATACTTTGCATTTAACTGGTGACAAATTCAGGCAACTTTGGTTTTTTAAACTACGCATCAACAGGGTGTAGAGTGTCACCAGTCTTCAGGAGGAAAGGGTTAATGTCAGCAGTACTAAGGGGCTTGAACAGGTTTGGACTGGAGTTTATGACAAATCCAGAACCAATGTGGACACAGTAGAGACACCAAAAGTCTCTACACCTGTCAGGAACCAAACTCAGTTCCTGTTTGCACCATACCCTTATCATAATTTAACCACACACAGTACTTCCAACATGAAATAATTTAATATATGTATACAAAGGCATGTAGTTCACAGAACACATGACAATTTGTTATACTGGTCACTCCAACACAGCCATACCTCTTGTAGCCATTACTTCTGGAACAGCATGAAGATCAGCATTCTCAGATATGACTTACAGCCCAGTGCCAGTTCTGAACATTCAAGAAGGACCCATCATCAAAGCAGTTAACTGGAAACTTGCAGCAAGTGTAAAATGTTATCAGTAAAGTACAGTTACTGTACAGTCTTAAGTAAACACAGTTTACATATTCTCCAAGTACCATTCACAAAGTTGTTTTTGCTCCATAGTTGATTTCCTGTCTCATGACTGAACTCAATACAAATTCAGCATTGAAAACACCTGAAAGACAAAACAAGGTTCATAATGCAGCACTTGAAGAATGTAAATTTGATAAATGAACCAAAATATGTTTAATCACACAGTGAAACTTCACATAATAAAAGTAACATTGATCCTGTGCTTGTTTACAGTGTTCTCAGTGCAATTCTCTGTTGATGTGTTATGCTAAAAATCAATAACCCAGCACAATCGAGGACTACTGAGAAGGTAAATGTGTTCCTATGCTTATTTAGTATTCTCAGTGCCATACTCTTATTGAAGCGTTATGCTACAAATCAATAACCCACAAAAATGGAGGAATATTGAGATATGTAGTAAGTAAAAATTCATGCTATTCAATGATGTAATTGCTGCTGAAACCTTGTAGATGAGATGGAAACTTAACGCACTTAAAAGCGGTGGCCAATAGATTGCCCAATGGCGTAACGTGCAAACAGCACCAGTCGCCAACAGACGGACCAGCCTGTACTGACAGTGCTGAGCACTGTGCTATGAACACTATGTATGGGAGAGGAGGCAGGTTGAGACACCTTCACGCATTCTTAACTGCGGAACTAGATAGAGTCCACACGTTAGCTTCATATACAGACTGTTGTTGCCCCTAAAGAAAGGCCACCCCTCCACCCACCCATTCAACAAGCAGGTGATTAGGTCCCACAGCCTAAAAATGATAACTGGATAAAGACATGGTGAGGCTTGCAAGCTTCTGACACAGTTCTCAAGCACATACTATTAACACATTCGTGATACATACTGATTCAGATGATGATCAACTATGTGTCATTCACATATTCCTCCAAGAAAAGCAGAGCAAAAACTATGATTAGTGTTGGGGTGAAAAAGCCAACCAAAGTAGAGGGAGAAATCCGTACAGTGAGCCACAAAGAAGTTAATCAGCTGGCATAACAATCCACTGAAATCTCCTGCTATAACCTACATTGACTACTAAATATTGGAACAAATCGTTATGTTCAACACACTCAGCCTTATGAAAGAGACATATACATGAACACAAAGATAACCACATCAATATCCTGTGTGTAACATGTGACAGTACACTTCCTGAAAAGTTAACAGTTTGTCATCTAGTCAAGTAATAACCCAAAACTTACAGAAACAAAGCACTCTATATCACATTCACAAGGGCCTGCCATTATACCTCTTCTGTCAGGTGATTCTGGTTGACACTCTCCAACTTGTTTTCGTAACATCCATTTTAATTTCATCCTCACACCTATGCCTAGCTATGCCTAGGTCTTCCAAGTGCTATGTTTCCTTTACATTTTCCCACCAAGCCCTATGACCTTTTCTCTTCTCTCCCATGCCTGACATGCCTTCATCTGATCACACTCAGAACAACTGGCAGTGAGCCCAAAGCATGTAACTCCTTATGAAATTCTCTCCAACCTTCTGTTACTTCCTCCCCCATAGTATTCTTGAGGTACAACCTGTCACACTGCATACAAACAACACTCGAATGCCATCTCCTATCTATCAAGCCATGACAAAGATACTGGCAGGCCTCCCCACAAGGAACAGTCCAGGAACAAAGATTCAATTCAGGTCTTCAACAATGTGATACTATTTCAATTGGTAAATGGTTCCCAACATTCCCATAAAACATCAGAAACCACTCACAAAACAACACATGATCGCATCCAAAAAGACATCAGTAGCACCACTGTGAGAAGAACATGAACTCTCACAAACCAAATTAATTTATAAACGTTTCCATGTGGGAACAACGTACTCTTGGTAATGCAAATCCTGGATTAGGTATGGTGAATCAAATTTTCAAAACATCATTACTCTCAATATATACAAAAAAAATCAAATCATGAAATGTAAATGAAAGGCACACAAAACACAAACATCTATGCATAATATCACACAAATAATCTGATGCAGCAACAAAGCATTAAAAATAACAGGGGGGTGATGAGAGAAACAGCTGAACTCACAACGTGAAACAAATAAAAAATATTTCCATCAAAGAAGTAACTAAATCACGATAGAATTATAAACAATACAACATAACTTCTATAGGAATCCACAAAAAACTCATGAATGAGAATGGGCCAATAAATAAAAATATAATACAAATAATCAAACAGAGCAGAAAACAATATGGCAGCATAAAACCGATGTTAAGATTCTATTTTGAATGTTCCACATATCCATTTGGCCTATTATGTGGATGAAGATTACAGCAATGTCTAATACCTATAGTCACACCAAACTTTCAGATAATAATAATACTCAAAACATAATGTAAAATATTTTACATACTGAGCTACTTACCAATATCACACTTTATCAGGTCCCTAAGTAGATGAAGGTCATTCCCAACTGTGATTACAAAATAACTGTATTCTTTCTGGTTTGCCTCCTGAATGGCTTTATGTGAACGCCTGTGTTTTTCTACCTTACCACCAGCACATTCAATGACATCTGCTAATGCTGATGGGCTAGGTATTACGCCTGGTGTTATGTAGAACACTTTATCCTGGTAATATATCAAAAAATGACACACACATGAACGCAAAGGAATATAAAAGAATGCAACAGCCTTCCACAAAATAAGGCACGTGCATAAAAATACCAGACTTCAAAATGAAAAGACAGAACGAGGCTAAGAGAACTCCAAACTGGTGTTCACCTGCGAGGTTAAAATATAAATATTATCAGAAATAAAACTGCAGCATTGGGTAACTAATTTTACCACTACTACATGGGTGGATCCAAAATTTTCCGGACTGGTGCCACCACCTGCACAGCAGTTGTATTAGCGCCAAGCACCGGTAGATGGTAGGACAAACATGTTTAGCGAGTCTACTTGCCAAGTTTCACGTAGGTGGAATGACGTAGTCAGTTTTTATGCACGTTTATGTGGAGTTGTGTATGTGATGCGTGGCGGATTTGGCAATGGATCGGAGAAAGGAACAGCGAGTGTGAATCAGATTTTGTACAAATCTTGGGAAAAGTGCTACAGAAGCCCTCGAAATGAGTCAACAAGGCTTCGGGGACCAAAGCTTGAGTCGTTCACAGGTGTTTCAGTGGCATGCCCGGTTCAAGGCTGGTCGCACATCAGTTGACGTCGATGAACACACCGGGAGACCCACAAGTTGCACAACTCCTGAAACTGTTGCACAAATTCAAGAGATCATTCGTCAGGATCGACATCGGACCATTCGTGACATTGCTGAAGAGGTGGACGTTGGTTATGGGACATGCCAACGGGTTCTGATGGAAGAATTGGGCATGCAGCGTGTCGCAGCCAAATTTGTGCCCAGGATCCTGACAGCTGACCAGATGCAGCAGCGCGTCAGCGTCTGCACTGAACTTCGTCAGCTAGCCTCCG
>Ga0136643_10012344_pt1 | contig 12718 bp, 8 predicted proteins | sample TergutLab28metaG_FD_96883 | JGI IMG/M metagenome (GOLD analysis project Ga0136643, IMG submission 96883) | Labiotermes labralis P1 segment gut microbial communities from Petit-Saut dam, French Guiana - Lab288 P1 (version 3) (version 3) | ecosystem: Host-associated > Arthropoda: Insects >...
CCTTACAATAGAAATACAGCGCATGTGGAATGTAAAAACAAAGGTGATACCAGTAATAATAGGGGCGACTGGGACTATTTCAAAGTCATTAAGAAAATACGTGAGCAACATACCGGGAAAACATGAAGAAATGTATAGAAATTACTACTTGTAACTTGCCTAATTTTAAACCAATTTCTATACGTTTTATAGACAGTGATTTTAATATACTGCCCTTCCAAATAAGGTTCCAGTTTTATGTCACAGCCATCACACAAGTTCAACATAAACAAGCTTATGTGTTTTACACTTCTCGAACAAAAACTTTTAAGCATTTGGGATCCCAAAATACAATGAAACATAAACAACTCTTGGATTTGTCTTTTTGGAGGGCCTGAAGATGATTTTATAAGGTCGAAACATGTCGCCCTGACAAAATATACTATTTCTGTATATAAATAAATTGTTGTGTTATCGACTAATACGTTGTATTTAAACGGAAGGATATTACAATGGATATTGAAGAAGTGGAACTGGAGGATGTGGACTGAAATGATCTGGTTCAGGATGAGAAAAAATCGCGGTCTGTATTGATTAAGGTAACGAAATATGAAATCATAGATCATTTGGACTTCTGCCATCACGTGCTTCTGAAAATAACGCTGCGTTTCGGGGAGGGGGTCGGTTCCCATCTTAAGGCTTTCTTCATTCCCAAAATATGTCACTACATGCTAATTACTTACACCATAAATCTTATTGTAGCATTGTGCATTTTTGTAGAATCACTAAAATTTATCAACCAACGAATGCACATATAATTTAATATAAAACACTTTTAAAACACTTTAAAACACTCCGACATGTTTCGATCTTGTCAGATCATCATCATCAGGGAGCTTAGTTCCTTGCTATAATATAACTTTAGCAAGGAACTAAGCTCCCTGATGATGATCCGACAAGATCGAAACATGTCGCAGTGTTTTAAAGTGTTTTAAAAGTGTTTTATGTGAAATTATATGTGCATTCGTTGGTTGATAAATTTTAGTGATTCTACAATATTTAAACCTGAGTCAACGTCAATTAATAAATACAACATAATCCAATTACAGTTTCTAATATTGTTACGCAAACTGCTATTGGAAGGCGTCATATTTAATAATTAATTGGACGTAAATTTGGGTTTAGTAATTAACATGTGGAGACCGCGGTAGCACAGTGGTTAAGGCGCTGTGCTACAAATCGGAAGGGCGCTGGTTCGATCCCAGCTAGTGTCAGTGGATATTTCATTGACATAAAATCCTTCCGATCGCACTATGGTCCTGGAGTCGACGCAGCCTCTAACAGAAATGAGTACCAGGAGTATTTTCTGGGGTAAAGATTGTCGGTGCGTAAGGCTGACAATCTTACCATCATCCTTAGCTGTTGTCATGAAATCTGGGAACCTTAACTTTCTGTAACCCTCTGGGTCACTCCAGGCCTGTAACGGGACTGCTTTACCTTTTAATTATCATGTAGTGACGGTTGCTTTGAAAGAAACAAGGCGCATGATGGCGACCGAGTCTATCACCGAGGCTATTTTATTGTATTTAAGTACCAATGATACATAAAGTTCTTAAGGTGTACAATTCGATTTTCATACTCCATCGTTAGTACCCTGTAGAAAAGAAATGAATCCTTGTTTTCCTGCAATGCGGAGAATTGCTTGATATTCTGAGTAATTGTTAGACTGGAGAAGGGCTCTGCTGTTGAACATACTTAAAATAGTCTTATAATGAAACCAACTAGATGCACTAATTTCTCAAATTTATTTTTGGAATGAAACTCTACATGTTTCGGACAGTTCCTCTGTCCATCATCTGGAGTTTTTTTACTGTACACACAGCAAACCTGTATGACATATACCATTGCTGTGTGTACAGTGAAACACTCCAGATGATGGACAGAGGAACTGTCCGAAACATGTAGATTTTCATTCCAAAAATAAATTTTAAAGAGATTACTGCATCTAGTTTGTTTTATTATAAGAAATTTTCACGATGCACGGTCACCTGAACTTCAAATGTTTAAAATAATTAGATAGTTAAAAGTTGACTGCAGACTTACCTCTACTGGGAAATACACTGTGTTATAATTTTGATAGGGGGAAGTTTTCTGTAAACCAGTTATATGTAGAACAATGAAAGAAGTGGTAGCTTATTAATGTGGTTGTTTTGAAACTAGGTCATGGGAATGACAATTCCACCGAAATGCTTCAGTGTCTGCTCTAACGATGGGAGAAGTCCTTTTGGCCAAGCTTTGACAAACACTGCCCTCTGTACGTGCGTTTGTATGATGTTGTTTTTAGCCGCAGGATTATTTTCAGTAACCATGGAGACCTTATTACTGAAGTTTATGGTTTCCGTGCTTGATACATGAGCTTGTTTGTCTAATATCAAAGGAATTCTGTTGTATACTTTGAGTTGAAGGAAACCCATATGATTGACTCATGTAGAAATGGCACCGTGGTACCGAAATTATTGTGATTCTGAGGTATTTGTTGAAATTGACTTGTGCCTATCTGCATCAAGCAGAAACAATGAATATATATATGTGTGTGTGTTTTTTTTGTAGAGGTAAAAGTAAAAAGGTAAAGTGATCCCGGTACAGGCCCGGTGTGGCCCAGAGGGTGGGTAGAGGTATAGCTCTACTCTTCCATGACTGCGGCACTAGAAGGGGGTGAGTGGTCAGCAGCACGCCCCGGCCGCACTTTACCACCGGGAAAGACCCGGTACCCATTTTACAGGAGGCTGGGTGAGCCTCAGGGCCAGTCTGGACGGGAGGAAAATCTCGTCCCCACCGGGATTCACTCCCGGACTGTCCAGCCCATTGTCAGTGGCTATACCGACTGATCTACCGGGCCCATGTTCTTGTTGAGGAGTGGAAATAATTCTGGGCTAGTGGTTTCTTACATATATATATATATATATGTGTGTGTGTATATATGTATATATACGAATTTGTCAGTCGCAGGGAACGTCAAATAAAAGGCTAAATAAATCTGTAGATGTTGAAGAGTCGTTGGATGGAATACATTTAATAAATACTGCATGTACGGAAGGGGTTTTGAATAGAAGTCTTAAGAATTCAATTTAAATAGAACAGAAAATAATCCGTATGTAAGAATATTAACTTTGGTCCGAACTCAAAGAATTAAAACCTTGAACTATTTTCTTTGTACTGACTGCTGTCGCTGAATGAATTGAAGTTTCTTTAGATTCAATTTTATTGATGTCTCTTACTGTATAGTGGATACGTATGTCAGTACTCCATGATTCTTTATTCTTCCTGTTAAGCAGGGCTGATTCTCGGTATAAAAGACTATCTGCTTGCACGAAATCAAGTTTTCTTGAAACACAGGTCATGCACACGCACACACACACACACACACATATATATATATATATGTATATAAATTAATTCGAATCCCTGAATTATGAAACGATAAGAGTAAAACGGTATTGGAAAATTGTATGTAGTCAAACACAACTGTGTCACATGAGGTATATTTAATGACTATATAATGGACAACTACATGTTTCGGCCTGTACTGGCCATCTTCAGGTTGTCTTAGGGGAATTTAAGATCTTACTATAAGCTATATTATACTTGTCCATTATATAGTCATTAAATACACCTCATGTGACACAGTTGTGTTTGACTACATACAATTTTCCAAGTTTCACACACACAACGGGGATGGCACACTTCCTACAGTAATACGAGTAATTCTGTACTTATATATCCTCTAACCCTGACTTAATATCATGGCGACACTTGAATTTTCTCCAATAGAAAACGTCGGATCGTTGAACACACATGCAATGTAATTAAAAATGTAAGAACCAGTTACGTGTGCTGAAGGGAATGGTCACCACCTGGTCGTGATCGATTGGTCTGTTCCGTTGACGTCATACCTTCCCCTACTTTTATACATCATAACTTATTAATAATTCGAATATTTGATTGTTGATTGTCGATGGATTATTTTCTGTATTTGCTGGATGTATTTGTTTATTTACGGAATATATAACGACACTTTGAGTGGTTCTGACTTTGGAGTATCGAATTATGATACGATTAAAAATGATTACGAGAGACCGAAGAAGGATCCATCCTATCCTAATTTGAAATACTGCTCCGGAATTTGTCTGCAGGGACTGAGGATAAACCACGACAGTCCTATTGTTTTCGAATCATGAGAATTGCTTTGACCTGACCGTAATAGCCTCTGGGGATGTTAGGCCGCCAGCTGCTTATGACCGGCTGCTGATATATTCCAATAAAAACACGCTAAGCCAAGCTTCGGTTGTGTCTTATGAGTGCGAGTTAATGCATTTATTTTCTGTTTTTAGCTTTTTTGGTTACACGTGAGTATAAATTTTACTCTCTCGACTTCTTATAAACTGAACACCTCATAAATGAGGACGAGTCTGAAGAGACAGATGCAGTGAGAAGGAGTCATCCTTTTGAAGTTTCCTTCCTATATCTAGGAAGTGTGTCATCACCGTTGTTTGTGTGAAACTTGGAAATTGTATATAGTCAAACACAACTGTGTCACATAGGTGTATTTAATGGCTAAATGGACAACTACATGCTTCGGCCCGTACTGGCCATCTTCAGGCTGTCTTAAGAGAACTGGCTTAAAATCGTACTATAAGCATTGCTCGCGCACACGTGATGTAGAGATTTCTACACCACGTGAGCGCGCGTAATGCATATAGTAAGATCCTAAGCCAGTTATCTTAAGACAACCTGAAGATGGCCATTACGGGCCGAAACATGTAGTTGTCCATTTAGCCATTAAATACACCTATGTGACACAGTTGTGTTTGACTATATACAATTTCCAAATTTCCAAGTCCCTTCCTAGGTTTACACCGCAGATAAGAGACCCTACCCACTCTTTGAGGGCCAACGCTGTTTTCTTGAGTCGCCAATAGTATATCAGTGTACGGCCCTACCGGTATCAACGTTAGTGTTTAGTTAGCTTCAGTTCATATTTTAGGTATCATCTGCCTAGAAGAGACAAATTATGAAAGTTGTCTCTCTCCAAGTGTCATTGTATCTCGGATCATAATCACATTTTGCACATGATATCGCTCAAAAACTTAAAACGTATAACATAGACATAAATATTCCAATTACAAGTAGATTTCCCAGTTATTATTATTATAATCATCATCGTAATCATCATGAATATTATTATTTCTTGTGTAGCTACATAGCCGTGGATTGAATCCGGAAACCTTGGAACACTCAGCCCTACGTTAATGTTGAGTACGAACAGGACTGCTTCATATATTCACTTTATATACATATATATATATTTCAGTCAACACAACTATATAATAAAAGCTTAAGTTAAAGCGACATGTTTCGACTTAAAAAGTCATCGTCAGGCTAAACTAAGAACCATGAAGTTCTTTACAATGTGGCTGTGGGCATTTGGGATCCCAGATCTTCAGATAATATCAAAAATAGGAGAAACGTGTGCCCTTGTGTGTAGTGAGTCATGTGAAACTCCTGCAAAAAACTCTTTGCTCCGCTTAATGACCTTCCTACAGGGGGTAAGTGGAGAATTCGAGGTCACAGCGTTGTCAGCGTTTGGCAACCTCTACTTCTGAACTACTTAGTAGGTCTTTACCGATAACGATATCAATATTATGCTATTGAAGGACATCCTAGCGAAGTACTTTCTAATTTTTTATAAAATTAATGACAATGTGACGGGAGCACGAAATTATGAGGTGGTGAAACAGCAGCGACACTTAATTTTAAGTCTTGAAATGATACTTTGCAACACACATTGGAAAAAAAAAAATGCATTCGTTGTTTTGCTTTGGCATTGTTTTTGGTAAAAAGTGATACGACAAGATGGAGGCCATGCGACGTTTATTTTGGCTCTTGGTTTGATGTCAATAATTTATTAACAACGTGATTAAGTCACGTGATATTTGGTGTAGAGATGGATCATAAATCTACATCAGAGAAGTGAGAACGTGTGGCCTCGCACCTCCTAACACTGCCGTATCCGAATTCACCGCAGTGATAATCCTAAATTTCACGTGCAAACTGCAAAAAAGGGAAATTTTGTACAAAAATGAAAAATTAGAAAACGTGGTGACGACGTAAAATTTTATTGGTTATCCAATTAACGTTACACAGTATACGTCAGCACATTCCTTTTTATTCTAAAGTAAGGCTACATGTTTCGACTAAAAGTTAGTCATCTTCAGGCCCTTACAACATTTTCGTTACCAGATGCTTTGCCCACTTGGGCAAAGCCTTACTTTAGAATAAAAAGGATTATGCTGACATATACTGTGTAACGTTAATTGAATTACAAGCACATCGTGATGCCTTCATTCAGAATATTTATTGGTTATACCAGACAAATTTAGGTTGTACTTAATAAGACTTAATCATATGCAATGTGAATGTGTGGGTGTGTTTAAGTCTAAATGTGCGTACAAAAGAAAGTAGGCTTTATGGGCTTTAATCGAAACTTCTTTAAAATCAGTCTTATGAAAAATGACGTCAGCTGTAAAAAATATGCACTTTCAGAAAACAGAGTAAGTGTGTCAGAAAAAACATCAAATCTTTGAAGTTTCTGGTAATGTAGGAAAAACAGTAACATGGCTAAGATTAGGCAGACGGCCTCACATTAAGTAATAGGCAGTCTAGCAAACTTCTTACCGTGGTCGCCAGAATACTGACACGTAGTTTTTTTTCAGCTAGACTCGGATGTGTAACAATGCTGTGGAGCAATGTGCCGTCTCACTGTTGAAGCCAATCTGTGAATAACAGGAACATATCCTCCGAAGCACTTACCAGACTACACCGTGTCATATCCCTGAACCCCAAAATACGAATCCTTACTGCACTGAAAATTTGAAATCTTACACAATAAGACACAGTTACCTTACTTCAGTCTGTTGGCAATCCCCGTTAAGCCGATCTTGAGTTCAAAGTGTTCCTGGGTTTTAAATTTTTAGCTTTTTGTCGAATGCATTTTTTGGTTTCATGCATCGAGGATTTTAATTACTTACAACATGGAAACAGCCGATTTATTCCGAAAAAAGGGGACTGATTTTGACTGAGATGAGAGCCGTAATGGCGTCGGAAATAATTTTCCAAATTTCCATATTATCCTTTCTTCGCGTCTTTTTTTTTTTTCGACAGATTTTTATAGTTTATACATAATTTATTTCAGGTAAGTTACCATGTTTTGTGTTTAGTGACGAAATGGGCAACATTGCCATCCGCGGTTCACCTAACCCCAGGTTTCACGTAAGACCACGACATTGCCATTCGCGATTTTAGGAACCAAATTCCTGCCTTTGAGAAGGGACTGCATACATCAATGTTCAACGGTAAAGGTAGTGAGTTACATACCTTAGGCGGGCCTTTCATCATGCCCAGGAGGTGTCTGATTGTGTCGTACACAGACGAACCATAATGGGCGTCGGGTTGACCCTTGGTCAGCATCTTATCTACAGGCTGGTTTGTGAACGGGGTTCGAGCTGGTGCTGGTGGTCTTAGTAGTGCAACCTCTTTCTGACCTCTTCTTGAGTCGGATTCAGTGCCTGTCCCTTTCTCAGGTGATGACGTCACTGCAGAGGTAGTGGGAATAGGAGTGGTTGTTGTGAAATGGACTGGAATTTTGTCAGTGGGAGTGTTCTTGACTTTTCGCGCTCCTTCTGAACTGTGTTCCTCGCGATGTATTTTAGCAATTTTTGTACCAGATGCGGATGTGGTTACTCCATTCCCCTTCCTATCCGAAAAGTTGATGTCACCTTTCGGAATCCAAGGCCCATATTTACTTGATTCTTGCTTTTTGTTATAAGACTTTATGCTTTGGTACAAAGGCTCATTGCTTCTCTTGTAGGACATGCTGTTACCCCAGTTGCTTTCAAACCACGGGCCGTTCTGAGTTGGGAACCAAACAGGCTCATAATAATCAGGTCTAAACGCGTTCACCATTTCAGAGCCGTGAGTGTACAGCGCTTGGTCACGGTCATTTTGCTTGCTTGATATGGCAGAGTGCCATTTGTTGGAACTTTTTCCAGAATGCCCGTAGAGTTCCCCACTACGATTCTTCTTTACTAAGGACTTCAATTCCCTGACATTCTCGTCCTCCACATCTTCTTCACTGTTTTCATAGTTTCCAATTCTGCTTGTGTCGTACACCCAGCTGTCCTGATTTCCATCATCTGCTACAGAGTAGGAAGAATATGGAGGATGTCTCATAACATGACCACTGCTTGCGTCATTGTACATCTGACTCGCGATCAAGTTTTGAAGAAAAGCCGCGTTTATATCAGCGATATTGTCCCCTTGTGGTTGTCTCTGTGAAACAGTACCTCCCTCAAACCACGTCTCTTGACCAATGGGCAGCGATTCTTCTCGTTGCTCCCTTTCCTCCTCCTGCTGTATTTCTTCCTGCAGATCATAAACTGGATCGCTTGCCTCGTCATATCCGTAATAACCATAGCCTAACCTCTGACGACCATCCCCATAATAGTACGGTGAGACTGGCTGATACACAGAGTATTTCATATTCCCGTTTGTGACACTACTCCCTGCTGGGTAATATGGGTAAGTACCAAACGTACTTGGCTCCTGAGCATAGTAGTAATCATTGTCGGGGTAATCCTGTGTGTAAGGATAGTTTAGAACAGCGTCCGTTGCATAATAGTTAGGAGCTGAAGAAACACCGAGTCCGTACTGAGTTTGGGTGTGTTGGTAGGCCTGTAGAGGTGGTGAGGCGGGAAATCCCCAGGTGGATCCTCGATGTGGCAGACCTGTTGAACGGCCGTAGCTTTTCGTCCCGAAGACGGGGTAGGCGAAAAGGGAGTCAGGAATTAAAATGGAAACCAGGGCGAGGGAAAAGATGTTAAGTACGAAAGAGGAACTGTAGTCTCTGGTGCAGGAGAACAGCATCTGCAGGCGAAAGAGACGAGGACTTGCTCATGTCGTTATGCCATCTTCTTGTGATATAACATAGAGCAGTGTTTCTCAACCTTTGTGAGACCGCGGGCCGGTAAAACTTTTTTAATGAGACGAGGGCCCGGTCCCAACACATTTACTCGTAAATACCTTCCCATTTTTTTTAAGTTCATACATTAAACTGACATAAGTTTTAATAATTAATTATGGCATAATCATAAAGAGTGTTAGTACACTTATGTATACGGCGTGGCATGTTGACAAATATAAAATTACATTTAAATTAGTTATCAATCACTGGACTAATGAAATCTTGTAGCATATTGTAGTTTCCTCAGGCCAACATCTGAGTCTGAGTTTTTCGACACATTCACGAATATTTTTTCTCCTCAAAATATTTGCACTATAAAACATTTATTCATGAAAATTGCTTAGAAAAATAAACTAACAAGATTCCAGGAGAACCTCTCGCGGCCCGGTATAATTGATGCCATGGCCCGGTACCGGGCCGCTGCCCGGCGGTTGAGAAACACTGGCGTAGAGTGTAGTGTATTCCGTAAGGTACACCAGAACATTTTTCTTATCTGAGATTTCTACCTAAAAACTTACGTTAAATTAAGTACTATTTAAAACCATCGATCACCGCACAGATAATAATTTGCTATTATTACATAGACTTACTGGGTAATAATATTTAGGAAAATAATCTCCTGTTTTTTTCTTTCTACGAGATGGATGCTTTGGGGATCGAATCGCGGTGGGGTGAGACAATTCGTACCCGTCCACACCTGCCTTGGGGACCATACAGACTCCTGTACAACCGCTACTGAGTCTCTTTCCCGAGGGTAAAGCGGCCTTGGTTTGGCGTTGACAACCCTTCCGTATGTGGCGCCGAAGTTAAAGAAAGAGTATATCTGTTCCTCTACACACACTCTGTCTCTTTTGGGGCTTTCATGGCCTGTTGACAGGTGAACTTTATATTTAACTTTACTTCAATTCCTGTTTATTAAGAATTACGTGAAACTCTAATTACGCCGTGTTAGAGAAATTTATATGTCGATGTTTAAGGCAAGTGAAGCATTCAGTAACCATTGCGCTTTTGGGAAAAGATTTGCGTTTCTGTAATCTAACGTGATAGAGTATTGATACTCTTCTCTTTGGTTTTTGGGTCATGGAGTTCCTCGTATTTTATAAAATCCTATGGTTTGTTTTCTGTCTCTACTGGTCTTATTTCGACTAAGCTCACTCAAGGTCACAGTCTTACATATATCGTGATTTTTAAAGCAGTTTTGATTTTACCATCTTATCTAATCTTAAGTACGTCAAATATTTCCTTGCCTTAGGTTTCATAAAGGATGTTCCACGTCTTTTATAACGGCTGTAATGAGTGCTACTTCTCCACTCCATCTCATGTTCCTTCGACCGATCAGCTTATAATATCCGGTGAACAGTGCAAATAATGGCACACTTCATTACGTAACACCCAGTGAGAATATAAATTATGTAAAAATTTATAGAAATTTCTCTAGCAATCCACTGCGGAAACTAGACAAATTTTAAGCTAGTTTTCATGACAATGGCAATAAAATAAGATACATATCTCACCACAAATTACTTTTATATTATTTCCATTTAAATATCTTTATTTCTTATCGGTCGGCAAATTATCGAATGTGTTATACGAAAATAAGCCACAATAAACTGCAATCTGAATACATACTTACTCGCACTTACATACTTACTCGCACATACATACTTACTCGCACATACGTACTTACTCGCACATAATACTTACTCGCACATACATACTTACTCGCACATACATACTTACTCGCACATACATACTTACTCTCACATACACACTTACTCGCACACACATACTTACTCGCACACACATACTTACTCGCACACACATACTTACTCTCACATACACACTTACTCGCACACACATACTTACTCGCGCACACATACTTACTCGCACACACTTACTTACTCGCACATACATACTTACTCGCACACACATACTTACTTGCACATACATACTTACTCGCACATACATGCCAAACTTTGCAGTGCGCTTTGAAGTGTGGCAGTTTTGGGTTCAAATATCGACCTGGAAACGTGCTGTTCTAAGTAACTTTTTCCCTTATTTTCCCTTAATTACTGCCAACAAATATGTGTTATAGTTACGGAGGAAATTATTTCCTCTGCGAATTCTGGTATTCCTTGAGAACTACACAATGCTGTGTCCTAGACGAGAACAATAGACCAATAGTACGGGATAATTCGACTCTTAATTCCAAACATATTGAAGTCCACGCGACAAATTAATATCAAAATTAAAATCCAAACAAATTATTGAGGCGTGGATAACGCCGTGTTGATTGGCATAAATTTAACAGACGTTTTGGAGGCACCTGTTTGCGGCCTTTTCGAAGTAGAAAAACGGCCAACACTTCTTCTGACTTGAAGATATAGGAATCATGTTTCACGAAAATGCACGTAAATTCTACCAGTACAGAAGGTGTCACATCTTACGAGAAAGTCCGCCTTGCAATGAACGCCTTAGCGATATGCAATCTGCATTAAGAGAGTTTATTTTTTTGACGTTTTGCTGACCGTGCTGCATCTCTGTATATTTATCTTAGTAATTAACCAACTTGATGCACAAAATTTTTGTTTTACAATAAGTTTATTGTAAAACAAAGGTTAAGTTATTGTAAGTTAATTACTAAGATAAAAGAAGCGTTTATTTCATTACAATTTTAGAATAATTTCTTAAGAGAGTTTGATTGGAGGGGAACAGGGAGAAATAGACAGGGAAGCCGGGGCTTGTGTCGCCGGGTGTGCAGGATTATAGGTCGATACATGACCTACTTCAACAAGTTCCCGGCTGTTCGACTTCCACCCCAACACATTTGCATTGGCCGAGCAAAGGGCTTTTGTGCCCGTACAGAGGGGGTTTATAACAATACGATTGTTCTGCATTTCTCTGACACTGTCCTACACCACTGCCGTTCAGTAAACTTCCGTTATCCGATCCCACTTCTTTTACACATCCATTCCGTTCTTAAACTAATTTCCTTCTGACCAAAGAACAGAAAAAAAAACATCCTTATGAGATAGCCATTCTGTTTGTCAGCCTGTGGCCCATTTTAAATTTTGCAAAATTTTTAATTTTTTTTCTAGGAGGTTTATATGAGAAATGTACCAATATAGGATAGCTCAGGGCCATGGATTTTAATTTCCTGCTGGCAAGAAAATGGTGGTTGCGCAAATGTGTGACTTTGAAATGGAACTTGTAGTTCTCAAATAATGAGCACTAATTGATACCGGAAAAATATATCTTACCGTTTTTGCTATGGTAATATTCTTGTAGAAAGCGAAATGACAAGAGTGTGGCAGCGCTCTCTGGATTTTGGCAATAATTAATGGCCCTGTAGAGCTAGACACTTGAAATCTACAACGAAGACTGATAATGAGTTTGCTACATTTTGTATGTGGGGACCGCGGTGGCACAGTGGCTAAGGTGCTGTGCTACAAATCGGAAGGTCGCTGGTTCGATCCCACCTGGTGTCCTTGGAATTTTTCATTGACATAAAATCCTTCCGATCGCACTATGGCCCCTCTAACAGAAATGAGTACCAGGAGCATTTCCTGGGGGTAAAGGCGGCCGGTGCGTAAGGCTGACAACCTTACCACCATCCTGTGCCGTTGTCATGAAATCTGGGAAAATTAACTTCCTGGAACC
>Ga0136643_10012345_pt1 | contig 12717 bp, 4 predicted proteins | sample TergutLab28metaG_FD_96883 | JGI IMG/M metagenome (GOLD analysis project Ga0136643, IMG submission 96883) | Labiotermes labralis P1 segment gut microbial communities from Petit-Saut dam, French Guiana - Lab288 P1 (version 3) (version 3) | ecosystem: Host-associated > Arthropoda: Insects >...
CAGGCTCTACTGGGCATGCCCCCCCAAATCACCCCCTTTTTCGGGAAATAAACGGTTTCTATCCTTTGCCCCCCCCGGTGCCCGGAATCCCGGTTCTTTTCCATTAAGACCCCCCCCCCCCCCCCCCGAACTGTGCAGTACCGAGCACTCTTACCTACCTTCAAAGCACCATCTGAAGGAACCTTTGAGCACACAGACAGTTACTGGCTGAGTTGAATACGTGTGCAAGTGTTTGAAATATCTGTGTAATACCACACGGAAATGACTGTGTGAGAAAATTACTTTACAGATTTCTGATTCAAAATATTAAAATTTAATTCAAAATATACTCTATCAAATATTATGTGTATGAAATTCTCATTATGGATTTTAATTAATCTATTTATTTGTTAATTATATTACAGAATATTATATTTTGGATTGAAACATAGAATTAAACAGTGTTAAGTACCTTCCCTAGAGGTCACTTAATTTAATAAAACTTCATGATGTATTGTCGTTTAATGGGTAACAGTGGTCTCGGGGTCCACCTTAGTCTACTATTAAATGTATTTAAAACCACTTACATCAGTACTATAAAAGCATATTAAAATTACTAAAAGTCGTCGCGTATATTCCTTACAAATACAAATAAATTTGGCAAATAACAGAGGTGTATAACGCTGTCTTGCAGGTTATGATGCCATGTAGTCACTCAGACACGTACAGACGTTGTCTGTTGTGTCCATTTCCCAACATGAACATGGAGGCAGCACATTCTTTCTACACTTCTATAAATTAGCCGTAATCTGCCCCGTGAAAATTTCAGACCTTTACGGACATGCAGGCTAATTTCATGCTAGAACAGAATGTGTTATGGCCATATTCCAAAAGGTGGCATGCATGATTATAAAACGTGACTATAAATCATTCTGTCAGATTGGCAGCTAACAAATACTTAATTTTCTGGCAGTGGAGAATGAGAGTGCGGGAAGTATTCACAAATGCCTACTTGTACCCATGTGTGATCCTATCAAGGTAATTGCTGCGACTCTAAGCACAGCGAATAAGGAATCAGCTTATATTCCTGACACTCCTCGTTTTCTTCTTACCACTGCGAGAGTCACAGCAGAAGCGCCGCTTTAATGAGCATAAAATCATGCCGAATAGCGGGATCTTGAACCTTGGCCTTCCATGAATAGCAGAACCCTGAACAAGTATTCAAATTTTACAACATTTTTCGATTTCTATGTTGGTCTAAAGTAAGGTGCTACTGGCAACTTCTACAAAAAACATTAGAAAATCACTCAGAAACGACATTCACCGTAACAAGTCACGTCATCTGTCGACAAAGGTAACGCTAGCCAAGTTTTTTTAATGCAAGATATCCCTGTAGTTCATTGATCTAATAATTAATAGATTTGTATAATATAGTGTAACACAACTTTATTACGTGAAGAGAACATAGCTACGCAGCCGAAACACTACAGCTATTGAATATATTCTTCAAAATATTACATCACATGACTCTCGATCTATAAACGTCTTAGCATATAGCGAACAAAAAATATGATTAGACAAAATATCGCAGCAATCATTAGCGAGATACATTCATGCTATCCACAAGCCACCCAGAATACACACAACCCGATACTCCAATTATAATTTCCATGTTATGTTTTTACATGTTTGTATTATAACTTCATATTTTAATTAATGTATTTTATTAACATTTTAATGTAAACGAGATATCATTTTAAGGCTTTGTAAATTATATATTCAATATTTTAAGTCAAAGCCTGAAGATGTCTTCTATAAGCCGAAACATGTAGCCTAGTCCTCTTCAATGTTCATATAATGAAGTTGCGTTAGACTATTATACAATTCTATTAATTATCTGACCACATTGTTTCCTGCCCTACGAGAATGACGTAATTAACATCAGCAGAGCTACAGCAATATATAGTTGCGCTCTCTCATTGGTCATCCAGAAGTCAGATCACTAGTTAAGGATTTAAAGGGTCCCTGGTTTCAACCAAACCGTCATTATTATCTCAAAACATGCACGAACATAACAAGACTCTCATTAAAATGATAACCAGTCACATGAAGAAGAGAGGACAGGATGATCCAGAAATATCTTGTACATTAAACACTGCAGTACCTCAGCCAATTGACACTGCCCACCCTAATACTTGTGTAAGGGACTGTGTATATTATTCAAGCAGAGTGTATGTAGTCACTCTACGTGTGTCACAGATGGTATTAAGAGTCAGATGAGGTGGAATGTACATAATTTCACCACTAATACACTGTTGACAGCCGTTTTCCACTAGTACTGTTACAGTCGATTAATGAACATAACACACCTTTCCAAAATTATTCCACTGTCAGTTCAAAATAAGTTTTATAAAACTCCGTTAAACGGTTAACAATCTCTTTTCGGAAAAGGGAGATAGGGAGACACACAGAACATGACGTCACGGTACTATCATTCCGTACAAAAGAGACAAGTAAGACGTCTGTTCTAGTAAAACAAATGGCACATATTCACGGCAGTCAGTGTATTTAATTGCTTGGTCTGAGACACCGTGTTGCTGTGGTTTGGTTGGTCTCACGGGCCTTAAGGCTGGCCACACTGTAATGGCGCAAGTCTGCATAGCACGTTTTGGCGCCCTGTTTTCATTACAACGTGGTTTGTTGCTTGCGCCGCTACAACTGGGTCCCTTCTTTCTAATTGCGCGACAGTACTACGGGATAAATGATGGAATGTCCTAATGCCCTCAGTTATTTCAATGCTGGTGAGCAGGGTCAAAACGCCTTCCAGCATTAAGCACATACCTGAGCGGATACACGATCAACAGCAACCGGTGCTGGCAATTCTATTTGAACAAGGTAATTAATTTGGTAGTTAAATCTGTATCACAGCATGTGTGTATGCAGTCAGAAGCGGTCTGTGCGTGTTTCCCTTTCCACTACTCCGAACTCCGTTTAAAATCCATCCCTACGCAACCTGCACAACTAGTAACCGCTATTTAACGTCATTGTACGAACAAGATCTAGCAGTAAAGCTGAACAACAGAGAATATTCGTAGAGCAGGTTACCAGCAGCGTGGATGTGGAGGAAGGTGTAAGAATTAGAAGTGATTTGGTGAGTCTGAGTGTACTCTGAATGAGTGGTTCTGTAAGCCAGCGAGTGAGTGAGTGAATGAGCGGGATGTGACTTCGTGAATGAGCTAGGGAGTGGGCCACAGCATGTGTTGATAAGTAGGTGGGTGAGATGAGAGAAATGATGAGTTGCTATGTGAGTTGGTGTGCGAGCGGGTGAATGTGTGGGTGAGTTATGAATCACTGGGAGACAGCGTAGGCGAGCACGCGAGTGGGTGTATGTATGAGCGGGTAGGAAAACGGCAGGATGGACGAATTCTTATACGGGTAGACGAGGGCAGGGTAGGGAAAAGAGCAGAAATACTAAGCACAGGCTGCAGAAACGTGGAACTGCCTCTTTCGCATCTAAACAAAACAGCTACTTTACTTCTCATGTGAACGAGACATAAGGTGTTTCGTACAATGCAGGTTACCGTCCTCACAAAGAACAAATTTCGATGCAAAGTCAGCCGAAGTCAAACCCGTTTAAATGCAAACACAGTTCATTAATACTATACAGTTCATGTAATTAGGGACTGAACAAGAAATGAGGCAAAATTTGCTACGACCGTTTAGGTGAACAGAACAAACAATATCCTCCTCGTTTGCGATGAAACCTCGAATTGGTTGTGTTTTTTAATAATATAAATGTTAGTGTAGGTGGCCCCGGTAGCTCAGTCGGTATAACGACTGAGCTACGAGCTGGACGGTCCGGGATCGAATCCCGGTGGGGACGAGATTTTCCGCCCGTCCAGACCGGCCCTGGGGCTCACCCAGCCTCCTGTAAAATGGGTACCGGGTCTTTCCCCGGGGTAAAGTGCGGCCGGGGCGGCGTGCTGCTGACCACTCACCCCCTTCTAGTGCCGCGGTCATGTAAGAGTACAGCTATAATTCTACCCACCATCTGAGCCACACCGGGCCTTTAACGGGGTCACTTTACCATTTAAATCTTCGTATAGCCTCCTGTACAATGGGTACCGGGTCTTTCCCGGAGGTAGAGGCGGCCGGGGAATGGGGCTGACTCCCCACCCCCATCTAGTGCCGAGATCCTAGAAAGAGTAGAGCTATACCTCTACTCAACCTAAGGGCCTTCGTGGCCTGTAAAAAAAGGGTGAAACATACTTAACTTACCTAAATGTTCGTATCCCATGAAAATATTATTGTGTGATTATCTCTTGTGCAATAGTAAACCGTGAAAAGTTGTAAAAATATGTGACAATTGTCAGGTTACCATCCCACCAACAAAGGCACTTCACCATTGTATTTAATTATAAATCACAATGACCACAGACTCTCTCGTCCAACATATGAACATGATCTAACTTATTATCTAATTACCTGATCTAAGCGATAACAGTGTCAACGACTAAAAATAAATACTTTTTCAGAAAAACTCTATCCGGACTCCAACAATAATTAAAAGAGGAAACATTAAACCACTTTCCATAATAAAGCCCCAACTGTGTTGGACGCCACTGTCGTCGTGGTTACTGAACACAGCTAGAGACGTAGTGACGCTTCAGCGTAATGCAGTGATGTCTGTAGGATATTATGACACTTTGTGACGAGGCTTGATCGGAAGTAAAGGAATCTCCGCTGTCTATAAAAAGAACTGAGATGACTTAAGCCCACAGCCTTGGTCACATTATAAGGTTTTAGATGTCGTGGCTACGACTGTGAAACCTACGAATCATTGGCGCGGTGTATCGAGAAGACTTCATGAAAAACCGCAGAAGGGCAATAAAGCGCTAACGAAGTAGGAAACAATGATTTTTGTGAAATTTTTTCTCTCTCATCTTCTGATACATCCATAAGTTAGACTTACGTAACCTATGACTATATAGATATATTTTTATTAATGTGTACCTCAGCAACCTTTAACTTGTACTAAAGACATCGTTCTGAGGAACCATCAATTTCTATAACATATTTTTCCTCATTACCTTTATGTTTAAAGCCGGAGTATTGTAGCCGGCGTAGCGACTGGACTACGAGCTGGACGGTCTGGGGTTCAAATCGTGGTAGAGACAAGATATTTTTCTCTCCTCCAGAACGTTCAGAAGTGCTCTGGGGTCAACTCAGCCCCCTAGTCAATCAATTATGGGGTTTTTTCCTGGGGACAAAATGGCCGGCCGTGAAATTACAAACTTCCACCTAGTACTGAGGTTAAGAATGAGTGGAGCTATACCTCTACTCCCCCTATATTTCACAGCGTGGAAAAGGAAATCTGACCTTCACTTTTACCTATCTCCTTTACGTACATACAACCTTAAGGTGCAAACATACCGTTATACATTTGCCTTTCCGCTAATATATTTGGAATTAATTGGAAAATTTCGTGATTTTTGTACAAACATCATGCGACACGCTCATTTGTATTCCTAATTTTCCATCGCCAGAAACCACATGAGTGGCCACGCGAATTCCTGTAGTGGGAGCGACACTAGATGTACCTACTGCCATGCCATCAAGTGCTGTGTGGTGTTTGAACTATATTTAAACATTCCAATTTCTTTCTTGTCGAGGAAATTATTTGTATAACGTACTAAGGCAACACGGTGCTGCAAGAATTATTATGTTAGGTCTCCTTTCAGTGGCGCTCAGGAATGAATGTTCGGTGACAGGAATGTAAAATCCTAAGCGGCGACAGATCACAAACACTTCCAAAGCTAGAAAGAAATGTCGCTTTTGTGCCAATTGTTACTCCTGTAATCATGCCAAGGATGCGAAACTTTGATGATACGCCTGACAACAGTAATGTAATTGGGATTTCTATTACTACCTAATTTTGACAGAAAAAATTCCACAACTGCAAACTGATAATTCTCCCTAGCTTCACACGAAACACTGAAAATTTTTAAGGATATTATGTTACTGTTTACACCTACAGTCCGCGAAATAAAAGTAAGTCGTCCCCTCCGTGTATTTTCAGTTTTAATTTTGTCTATTATAATATATTCCTTGTTATTTCTTAAAATGTTAATTTCCGCCTCCTAATCTTTTGCTGAAATTTATCTTCTTTTTGTAGCGCTTCCTGTATCAAATCTTTTATGCGCAGAACTTTTCCCGCAGACTTTACATGTTTGGGATACGAAGGGAAATGTTGAAGGTATAGTAATCAATAAAGTTTAAGATCCGGTAATTACAGGTTTAGAACAAGCGGGCGCCTATGCAATTACCATTAATCTCTGTCTGGTTTTCCCCAGCCATCAACACGCTCTTTCACAAAGATACTAAGAAATTACTGTTCATGAACAACTCTCCTCCCATTTTTCATTCGTGAACCTACAGGCACTGCAACTTTAAACAACGCATCCCTCTGTTGGATTACAGACGCACCTACTGACAGCTAACTCATGTAGCCATGTATTACCTGCAGTGTTCTTCTACCAAACTTCTTCTTAGTAATTAAGCAACTTGATGCACACAATCTTGTTTTATAATAAGTTTATTAAATGCCTCTACATGTTTCGAGCACTATGTGCTCATCATCAGGACGTCAAAATTGTGTTATGCAGCATCTGGTATCATCACGCCTGTAGGTGGCCATCCGGTGCACAGGTTGAGGGAAGACTCTTCTTCTCTCAACCTGTGCACAGGACGGCCACCTACAGAGTGTGACGATACCAGATGCTGTATAATACAATTTCTACCTCCTGATGATGAGCATATAGTGCTCGAAACAAGTAGAGGCATTTAATAAGCTTATTATAAAACAAGATTTTGTGCATCTACTTGGTTAAGAACTAAGATTGTACTGAGATGCAAGATCAGTAAAACATAAAAAAAAAATCTACCAAAGTTGTTATCCAAGATTAAAATGATGGGCAAAGTCGTGACGTGAACAGATTGCACTGATGGTTAATAGGCCTAGGTCATTTAGCGATACTGTGAACAGCACAGGCAATAGATATGGAGTGAGATGGGTAATTGTGACGGATGGCTGTGAATAAATATACAATGATGTGTCAGTCAAACACAACAAAACTTTATTATGTTTATTATTGTATTAGGGCAACATGTTGCCCTAATAGAATAATAAATATAATAAAACAAAATTGTGTTTTGTTTGACTGACACATCATTTTATATTTATATATGTGTTAAACACTTCGGGATGTTAACATTAAAAAGGGATGGCTGTAAGTAAAAAATTTGTAAGGGTACGAACTTCGCCTCTTTGAAGACGCCATCCCAGATTCCGTACAAAGACATAGAGAACATGGCAGGCAATGTACGTGTAACGTAACATTGAGGAGCGTTTTTGCAACCATTGTTGTAGATGAATAGCAATAATTATTACGTATTGTGTTTGTAGCCTTAGTTATACAGCATGCAATGCGCATGCGCCATATTGTCATCTGTGGCCTGCGCCGCTCTACTGTATTTTCCACATTATCTCACAAACGGCATGATTTTCGAAAAATAATTTTTGAACATAAAATGTGTTTTGATTTTCTCTATAGCATTTGTCTGAAACATTTCTCATTCTAAGAAGAACTGAACGAAATATGGTCAAAAATTTGTATTGGTCTTCATGTAAGGCACCCGTTATTCTTGTCCGATTTCAGTGAAAACTGAATTTTCCCGACAGTTTTTCGAAAAAAAACTCAAATATCAGATTTAATTAATATCCGTCCAGTGGGAGCAGATTTTTTCCATGCGGACAGACGGACGGACGGATAGACATGGCGAAGCTAAGAGTCGCTTTTAGCAATATTTCGAATGCACCTAAAAATTACCAGAACTTCAGTCCTATCCCTGGCAGCCTTGCCAAAATACAAACGAGATGTTATCGAACAAGCACCTAGTAAAACGCATGTTCTTATTCAATCATCATCACACCAAACAAGCTGCTTTCAAACATTTTGATACGACAACAGGCATGTTGCATATCAAGACATGTCTAGACAATATTTATCTCAGTAATTAACCAACCTGATGAACAATTTTTTTTGTTTTACAAAATGTTTATTTCGTGCCTCTACATGTTTCGAGCACATGTGCTCGAAACATGTAGAGGCATGAAATAAACTTATTGTGAAAAAAAATTGTGTATCAAGCTTGTTAATTACTGGGACAAATATACGGACGGTCAGCAAAACGTCAAAAAATATCTTGACAATGTTGTATGTCAACGCTCACCTTCCCTGTACGATTAAATTTACAAATTCTTATGCTATTTACAGACAATTCTCAAACTGCACTCTACATAATTTCCTTTATTTTATCGTGTTTTTCTGAAGAAAATGTCATGACGTCAGTCCCGTCCAACAGTTATATCAACTGTGTCCACGACAATCCGCCACTCTACCTTACCTCTACCGGTTAATCCGTCTCTCAACTTTACATCCTATTGCTTTCATAATATTTTAATATCATCCTCCCATTTACTTATAGGTTTCCAAGTGCACCCTACATTATATTTTCCGACCAATAACCGGATTCCCGTTAAAAGCAAGTTTGCATTTAACCAAAGTCTTTCACTCTAATTTACACTAAGGACCACTTCCGTTTCGAGCCTCAATAAATCTAAGGGTTTCCCACACATATTGAGTCCTCCGACAGACCTTCATGAAATACGATATACGAAAATGTTGTTGTAGGGGGCAGTGTGTAGGGCAGGGCTGTCAAATCTATGGCATGCGGCATTCACTGTTTTCTCCAATTTTTTTTTTTATTCTTTTGTCCGACCAGCTTCTCTATATTGTGATGAATATTTGTATGTATATAAGTATATATATATATATATACATATATACATACATAGCTGACTGCGTGGTGATTGTATATTAATTACATTTGCTACAAAATAATATTGCTAGTGAAACATTTTTACACAAATCGGGAGCATTGCGAAGTGATCACTGGATATTTATCACTGGGGAACCGGACTGGCGGTGACTGGACGAATACGTGACTTTCGAAAACACCTTTTACAATTTTCTTTTCAAATAGGAAGCAGTAACACCCCCAGTTACTTCGAAATTATCTTCCTTATCGCATTCCTCGATGAGGTCTTTATTGTAAACATTATATAACAATTATACCACCCATTAATTATGCAACATAATTATAATATTCGTCAATAATAATGTAATAATTATTAATAATTATGGAAGGATCCAAACACCTTATTTTGCTGTTAAAAATTCCCAAGGGGAAGCGAAAGACTTTCTTCGAAATTTATAGAAAATTCGGGCACGCGCCTTCAGAAACGTTCTCCTGCCCTGGTGTAGGATATGATTCACTAGACACACAGACACGACAGCTACATACGGTATCCGGAGGAGGAACGCAGTAATTTCTGTAGTAACCTTCTTCAGCGGATGAGGCCGGGGAAGTCAAGATTGGACTGCTTGCTACGAAGAGTGCAAGGTTCACTTCGACAGTTGTCGTAGCGGTGTAGATTGGGTCTCCGAGGCGCTGCGTCGCTGGATATTTTATTCCCCACGTAGCGTAAAACACCGGCTGAAAACCCCACAATTCGATATACGCTGAATCCTATAATTATTAGTGAAATTACTCCCGGATATAACAGGGATTCACAATAGTCCCGTCTGTCAGGAAAAAAAAAATTAATACAACCGGAAAAAACACACAACGTAATTCAGTATTCTCTACGTTTTTGGGTCCAATTCCCACCTATGGGACCTCTGGTGCCGCAAGGTCTGCGGGGAACTTGCACCTCACTGTTTTCCAACACTTTAACGTACGGTTCAGGCGAACTGCTAGTGCGAATGCTTCGGTACATGAACGTCACTGTCTCGTCTGTTCTGAAAGACTTGAAGCGCCTCCCCAACGCCCCTCCCAGTGCAGATCTCGACTGCAGTTAACACTTTTACTATTGAAGGACATTTAACCAAACCATATGAACATCTTGCATTACGCGTAAGTCGGTATTTTGGCTAACCACGTGTTGACATTCCGGAAAACACCCTCAGTTGTCGCATTTCCATGGTTTGAAACTGTGACGCCGAAAATGCTTGAGCTACTCTGACAGCTAGCGGATGTGACTTTGCTTTTTTCGCACTTTACAGTGGAATATTAATTGTTCCGGCTGAGTTAAACGTGCCTTTTGAATGAAGACGAAGAACCTAAGATATCATCGCAAGGTTATATATTATTTTTTCATTTTAACCCATTTTTCTTTCAACTTTCTTTCTTTTTTTACTTCCTTTCCATTCTATTCCCTCTTTATTTTCTTCCCTGTCTCTATTCCTTGTATCTTACCTTGCTTGCATTCCTTTTCAGTCACTGGATAAATTCAATTGTGCAGGCTTGTGTGTGTATGTGTGTGTATGTATGCATGTATGTATGTATGCACGTATGTCTGCATGTATGTATGCATGTATGTGTGGATGTATGTATGTATGCATGTAGTGTATGTGCGTGTATTAACCCACTTTAGAGAACGGCCCGCTAAATTCAACATACAATTCAAAATATCGATTTAGGAAGTATAACTACATCTAATTCCAGGAAAAGTCTTCCCTTTCTCTAAAAATATGAATAAAAACTCACGAATCTGAAAGAAATATTTACATGAAAGAATGGAATTTGGCGTCTCACGACAACAAGCAGGCATTCGACTAATCTGTACGCCTGTTTGGTCAATAACATCACCGCAATCCGGAACAATTCATGAGTCCTGCCTCTCTGACTCTAATGGTACCATCGCGTTCGCGTGCCTTTGTACCTGCATACCCCTCCCCACTAATAATTTGTGCATGGATTTTCGTGGAAGTTATGAACCGCGTGTCACCATAGGCCATTCCAGCTTTTACACAATATTATTGCGTTGTGAATAATAACAGTATGGCGGTTGTGCGGGAGCGACGCCGGTGTCACTTATTATACTTGCCGGGATGTTTTGTGTAACAGACCTTCAAAGAAGATGCAGATTAATTACATTCTTGTATGGAAAACACAAAGCAACATAGCCGCTGTTGGAACTTAAACGTTGGGAGAAACACCACCGCCACCTACTGCACTTGCCTAGAAATTTTATGTGATAAATATGCGAACCGTAACACGCTTTCTTAAACTGCTGACTGTCTGTCTGTCTGTCCCCATGGAACAAAGTTCTTCGTGAAACGCTAATTATTTATTAGCTAGTCAAGGAATTCCTCACATTTGTTGGAACCCGAAAGTTCATCATCGCGTTCACAAGAGCCTGCCACCTTTCACAATCCTGAGCCAGATCAACCCATTCCACGCCTCTTCAAACTATTTATTGAAGATCCATTTAATACTATTCTCCAACCTATTCCTAGGTCTTCCGAGTGACCACTTTCCCTCGCGTTTCCCCACCAAACCCCTGCAAGCATCACTCCTGTCTTCCATACGTGCTATATGCCCGGCCCATCTCATTCTTCTTTATGTGATCACTGAAACAGTATATTGTGAGAAGCAAAATTATGAAGTTCCTCATTATGTAATCGTCTCAATTCTCCTCGTACCAAATTTCTTCTACATTATATTCTCAGCCTCCATCTATTTTAGAATTTTAACATTTTAGTCATTCCAGTAAGGGCGATGCAGTACCTAGATTAAGGTGTTGGGCTTGTATTCCTTTATTCTAAACAACTCCCTGAGGATGGCATCCCAGTACCGAAACATGTGCGAGTTTGATAATTGTCACGAATTGTATATTATTAAGTGCATTTGTTGGTTATCTGTTGATTGTAAGAATGTGCACGGTGCGAATAACATGATACCCTCAGTCTATACTTCTCCATGAATGTGAGCGATCAAGTTTCAAATCCCAACTAAACAACCGGCAAAACTGTAGTTCTGTATATTTCAATCTTCATATAGAGCGATTCACATAAAACGGCCGGTTGGTTTTTGCCCTAATTATTGAAAGAACGACCGGAAACAGAAGGGACTTACTTCCGCACTTGACGTAAAAGTCATCCATTTCACCATCAATTCGTGTATGTTGAACTTTCGTTCCATTTCATTCTCAACGACCCGGGTGTTCTATATGAATCAAACTGTTTTCTGGTAGCAAAATGGCACAGAGAAGATTCTGGAACAAATGCTGTCTTGCATTTCTGACATCGATTTGCTCTTGATTTATTCAAGAATGCAATTTTGATACCTTATTATGTTCTCAAATATTTGAAATTTGTCACACTTTCGAAGGATTTGTTAAATCTCTTTATGTCGTCTAGTCCAGCAATCTGTTCACGAAATATGAACATATCGCCCCCAGTTTTGTAAAGAAGCTAACTGCCACTTTGAACTAAAATGAGTTATTTTTAGAGAATAGCTCAGCTACCACTCCTCTATAATACGTTAAAAGGTGACAGCTGCATCTTCAAAACAACCAAGACAGGTGGGAGATAACCCACCTCTCACAGAATTTGTCATATGTGAAGTGGAGACACTTTCTTACTTCTCTTGTAAAATTGATATTTCTTAGTTTTGACGTTTTATTGACCGTGCATCTAAGTATATTTTATCTCTGTATTTAACCAACTTGATGCACAAAATTTGTTTCACAATAAGTTTTATTTCATGCCTCTACATGTTTCGAGCACATGTGCTCATCATCAGGAGGTCAAAATTGCATTACACAGCCTC
>Ga0136643_10012349_pt1 | contig 12716 bp, 6 predicted proteins | sample TergutLab28metaG_FD_96883 | JGI IMG/M metagenome (GOLD analysis project Ga0136643, IMG submission 96883) | Labiotermes labralis P1 segment gut microbial communities from Petit-Saut dam, French Guiana - Lab288 P1 (version 3) (version 3) | ecosystem: Host-associated > Arthropoda: Insects >...
CGTTGCGCTGACCACGTGACACCCCTCTATCTGCAAAAGTTGGCACTAACTTCGCCGACCGGCGGCGGCCGCTCTGTCGGTATAGTTCGCGTGCGGACTAAGGCCACGGAGTTTAGTTTAGTAACATTCGACCGACTGGCAGTAAACTTGAGTTCCAGTAGCGAGGGGCGGAATTCTCGTCTCTGCACCACCACGAACCATACGGACTGCGTTCTGTCCTTCTGCCAAGCGGATAACGCTTTCAGGCATGTAGAAGTTCTGGGGCAAGATTCTCTGCGGCTCTCTTTCTCTCTCGCGCGCTCGGTGTCCCTCTCTACCAACACCTGCAACTTCTCATCAGGTCCGTCATATCCCATACTTACGCACATCCTTACGTACTTAAATGCCCACACTGCATCACCGATTTTGGTCAAAATAGTATAATAGACATCAACTAATTCGGCCGATCCACACTGATTACACTTCAGGCTCTATCGTGGTAACGTTCAGTCTCCTTACAGGCCCAAATGAAATTAAACATTCTTCTCTCAACCTGTGCAGGGGACGGCCACCTACAGATGTGACGATACCAGATGCTGTATAATACAATTGTGACTTCCTGATGATGAGCACATAGTGCTAGAAACATGTAGAGGCGTTTAATAAACTTATTATAAAACACGATTTTGTGCATCAACGTGGTTAATTACTAGGATTAAACATGGTGTATCTAAAATGGTTGTACAAACTTATGGAGTGAGTTCCCCACACCAGAACAGGTAAAAGAATTCATATCAATACATATCTGCAAAAATATCCAGTTTCAGAGGTTCAACCTCAGTCCCTCACATTTTTATCCGTGGGGACACTTCAAAAACCCTAGTGTATTCAGCTCCAATTAAAAATAAAGAGGCATTTAACCAACGTATTTTTATGCCCGTTGAACCATTCAAAACCACCCCGGAACCTTTGAAAGGGTGCGACTGTTCATGACCAGACGTGCTCACGCATGTACTAATTCAGGTGGAGGCCATTTTGAGTATCTGTTGTGAACTGTGGCTTTGTAAAGAATAAGGACTAGACACTTATTAAATTGGGGAACTTACTTACTTACTTACTTACTCCATGGTGCAGAGTCCTTCTTGAGAAGTTAACTGGTTTGCAGCTAGTCAAGAAATCCCCGCATTTCACGGAACCCGAAGGTTCATTACCGCACTCACAAGCGTCCGCCAACTGTCTCTATCCTGGGCCACCCAATCCAGTCCATATACCCACATCCCACCTCCTGGAGATCCATCCTAATATTATCCACCCATCTACGCCTACGTCTCCTCAGTGGTCTCTTCCCCTCCGGTTTCCCCACCAAGACCCTATACACCCCCTCTCCTCACCCAAACGCGCCACATGCCCAGCCCATCTCATTCTTCTCGATTTTATCACCCGCTCAATATTGGGTGAGGAGTACAGATCACTTAAATTGGGGAACATGTACTGTAAATATATAAGGTCCGCTGCAAGTAAAATATTACATAGTTGAGGTATTTGTTCTTGAAACTACTCTTTAACTCAACCCCCGTTCATTTAGGGACACACGTTTATATGATATGAACCTTTTTCCTTGTTTTCATGCAACTCATTCTGAAACTTTGTCCAAGCATTTAAATATACCCTGTACAAAGGCCTTCAGAACCGCTGACATATATAATCTGACAAAACTTGTCATACATGTCTCGTATTGTACTATACAGTACTGCCACGTGTAAGTCGCGTTCAAAATAACTAATATTCAGATCAGCTTCAGTCAAAAACGTAATTCAGCATTTACGCACATATTTTTGAAAAAATCAGAGAGATTCTCATTCAGCTTCGTATTCAGTACTCACACGTAAGACATTACACAATTATACGAATTCTAAACAAATTATCCTTTTCAGGAACACACAGTAACAATACTTTATTAAACGCGAACCTACGAAGACATTGTCATCGAACGGAATGTAATAGTGGCAACAGTGTAGACCCGCATTATGGAGATTTTCGATTGTCGGTCAGGTCAGTGGCCATCAGGAGGATTTTTGTGTTTTTTTCCACAGTTCTTCCATACAAATCCCGAGACAGCCCCTTGATTATGTCTTGACTGATTCCTGCTGCACAATTTCCAATCTGTCATAGGTACATCTATTATCCAGCCACTCAACAGTACATGTGTTGCTGAGAGCGTCGTAATGGCCCACAAAACAAGGCTGTAAACACTCTGTACCGTCACCCAGGTCTGCCCATTTATTCAAAATGCATTACAGGTACAGCAGCATACCAGACAAGCGTTATGAACACTCAAAACATACTTCTAATTCCACCCCAAGAGATGGACCCTGTCCGTTTCCTTTGCTCAAGCTTTCGGCCCACTTTTCATATCCCCCAGTGTTACACTGACGTCCCACCACCATAACAGTCCCGAAGGACACCTGGCATTTACTGCCAGCAACAAATCGCATAACGTTTCTCAACATGAATTTGCGACATGCATAAGTCGAAAACCTGCCGCCACACGGCTGTTCTGGTCAGTGATTTCCGTGGTTTTTCTCAGTCCCTCAAGGCCAGTGCTCATACAGCATACAATTAGGCCACAGCGGCTTTCATATCTTTTCCAACTGATCGTTAATGAATCATCCTACAAACGCTGACAGCGTCGTAAAGAATACAACAAAAATAAAAAGTCTTGGTTCTAAAACAGTATTTCTGAAGAGACGAACGTATTTTACATACTCGTTTTCATTCATGAACGTTTGGTCAAGGACATTCACACCACGTTGCAGTTATGGACTATTCGAACATCGAACGCCACATAGCGGACAATCTGAAAACTACTGACTGTAACTGACGTTCACTTTTGGCATTTCTCTACTGCAATCTAGCGGGACTACGGACAACTACCAGCACGGATCATTGCCGTAAAACTCACGAGACAGACTAGCAGTTCAGTAATTAACTTTCGTAAAAGCCATAAAACTCATCAGACTGGTTTTGCTACGTCCAGTTGCTACGTACATAACTAAAAACAACACAAGCAGTCTTAATTCTGCTTACGAGGTGAACGACGAGCCAAACCTTCTAACAGCACCGCCGCCCACTCGCAGAAAATGTATAACTAAAATAAACATTTACGCCTTGTGTCTCTAAATTGCTGATTACAAAATACGGGGAATGAAACAGAAGTCATCTTAACGGGAAGGTAAACTGCATTAATGTTTGTAAGAACTGAATTTAGTACACTAAATTTGCTACAAATTAGCTTAATAAGCATTACATCGTGTTAATTACAGCATCCGTGACGTCTACTCTTTGCATTATTTTCCACTGCTCGAACAATGAGATCGTTGGATCGATTCCCGCTCAGGGAATTAACAACGGTTCAATCCCTAGACCAAGGAACCCTACCGCATGTCTATCATCACGACCCAAACACCCGCGAAATGGAAAGCCTCGGGCCGCATTGATCTCTTGAAGCCAAGAAGAACTGCCTAATGTCCAAGCTCGGTAAAATCGAACAACGGAAAGTCATCATAATGTAGTGTTCAAAATCCTTCTCCTGTGTTTACCTCTTTCCAGAGCCCTGTCCTCATGCACCGTCAATCTCCGTTCTTCCCGTGAAGCGAGAAATAAAGTTGAACAATCACAAACGCAGGTACATTTAATATAATATATTTGTTTACTGCAATTGGGTTGTTACCCGGTGGCAGTGGTTATTTTATATGTAAACAAAACATGAAATTGGTTACTACTAGATTTAAGTCGGGAGGTCTACATGAGAAGCATGTAGTGGCAACTTGGAATCTTGGGAACCATCTCAGCATTTGCTTATAGACACAGGGAAACCAAGAAAAACCTGTGTCGAGATGGCCGACCAAACTCAAAGCAACCCAAACAACGCCAAACCTAAAGTCAAATTTAAACAACACAAGAAAAACACTAAGAAGACCATAACCACCTAACTTCAACAGAACACCAGCCACAATCACAGAACCAGAGACAGGAGCCTCAACATGAGCCATAGGAAGTCATAAATGAGCTACAAATATAGGTATCCTAACCAAAAAGACAAAAATCATACAAACAAAATAAACCACCGCAGCATCATCGGTGCATTACACCACAAGCTGTAAGCACAGTCTAGTGCTCCTGAGGATGGGCGAAACTATCGCCCGAAACATGTCGAGATGAATGGCGTTATTAATAAACTGTCGTTGTTGCATCTAGTCAGTTGTTTATATTATTGTATCAACGATTCACGGTCATACTAACATCGAATGAAACACAAAACTTCGAACTGAATGCAAACATTTTCCAAATCTAAGCGTTTGGATCTGAAAACAAAGAAAGGAAATGCTGCATATTGCACAGGTGAAGTGAAACATTTACCACAACACAACAGTACACTAAAACACAGCCACCTCCCGCTTACCGCCAGTAATCCGTTCCTGAATGTTCGACGTTCTGCGCGAAAACGCTAACCGACAGCCTATTGCCCATTATTTTCAAATGGGAAAAATTATAATGCATTACAACGTCAACCCAAAACCCCCAACCAGTTTCCTAAAACGTTAATAAAACATAGTAAAGCGTCTATACATAAGTAACAGACTATCATGGTAGGATGTAAAATGCTTAAAACATGGCTGCCTTGTCACCAAACAGCACTGTCGATAACAAACAGTTGCTTGTACAGTTCGCATGCACATCGTTTTGTTAAAAATGTTCTGTTGAGTTTTTGGAATGTTAATATAAATTTTTTCCTATACGAACCTCAGCCGGGAAACGTTGTACTGACATAGATGGATGTTCTATGAAATTTGGATATTATAAACTAAAAGGCGTTCTACCGGGAAAACGCTGACTGGTGAGACGTTCTGCGGGTATGCACATGCATTTTCTGTCTTTGAAGTGTGCAAGATGACAGGATCCAGTTTCCTCAGCCGTGCTACTGAGAAAGAAATGAGATAATGTGCTGCAGAATCTGTCCCCAGGACAAAACAGACTATTTATTATTCCTACTTACAACGAAGTTCAATACCATCATAATAATTATGTGTGCGTGTATGCGTAAGTGCGTGTGTGCTCGAATGGCCAGCTGGAATGACACTCATGGCTTCAATTTTGCTCCATAATTCCCTTAGGGCAACTGCACAAATACTTATGTATTGTTTCTGCAAGCCTTTCGTTGCGAAAAGTACGCATATTCATAAAAATTGTTAATAGCAAATTACACCTGGTTTATTTGAACTCTTCGCAACTTTCGAACTGCTGTGGTTTAGAGTCTCGGTCCAAATTCCAGAACCTTGACACATTCTGTTCGCTTTCTCGGTATCTCTACTGCAGTATCAGACATGCCCTTAAATACTCCGCCAGCTACTCCAAGTCTTCGTTGTTCCCAATTCATCATGTACAATAATCCTCAAACTGGACAACACCTATCTTAAGAAGTTAGGAAAGTGTTGCTAAACAAACTATGATAAATGTGCAGCAATGACGTAAATGTACGTGTTTGTTTTATTAAAATATAACCAACTAATTGCAGCAATATGTGATTCTTAAATCTTATTTACACATTAAAACACGTCACTTGGTTAAAATACTTCCTACAACTCCTACATGTTTCAGTCTATCAAGACCATCTTCAGGGAGTTTTGTTTTGCCTTATTTTGAAGTTGCTAATGCTTCTATGCTTAATATATATGGTACTGCAGCAGCATGAGTGTAGCTGTGTAGGCTGTACCTGTGCTCCTTTCCTGGTGTGCGTCCTGTACTGTACGTGTCTGTATTTTAATGTGGAGGGGGGTAATCTAAAGTATTAAAATCACGTGTCTGCAAGGTGATATTACTTATCAATACAGCCTAGTATCGTAAACCGTCAGTTCTAGCCATCCGTCTGTCTATGTTAACTTGCCAGCAGCATCCGTTTGTCCTTAAAGTGTACAATGACCAGTGTCAGAAATCTCTTAGAGAATCTAATACAAAAGTTTCGCTGCAACTGTGAACCAGGTCCCACAAAATAAGCACCAAACAGCACGAGAACTATCACGAAACTTTTAAAACGAATGGGAATTATTAACAGAAGGCAGTTTGAAGGTCAGACACTCCCATCACGGTCACACACTTTGTTTCTCGCCACGAGCAACACCAAAAACACGATATTGCAAATTCTCTGATGTAACGAAACTTCGGACTATTCTTAGGTCTACGCCGTTTAAAAAAACACATTTTTTTTTTTTATAAATTCATGTTTATCGAAAACTGAAAACGGGCACAGCTAAGAAATGTAACTCGTCTCTCTTGGTTTCGTTACAGATTACGTTTCGCAGTTAGACAAAAGGCGACAGACAGATTGTTAACTTGCAAACAAATGTTGTATCAGACGTTTGTGGTTGGGTGAAAGACCTGCACATTTATCTAAATGGACCACAAACTTTCGGTTGCTGTCAGATAAAACGTTGGCCTGCAGGCCACTAAATTTCACCATGATTTGGAAGTTAGGCTGAATTCGAATTAGGCTTTATTTAAAATCATTTGGGAGGCGAAAGTTCTCAAAATTCTACCCCCCCCCCCTCCCCCCACACCCGCAGTATACAGCTCTCAAAGACGAAAGTTGGGCTGAAACGGACAAGTTCTGTATGGATTTATTTACTATCGGTGTTTCGGACTGTACATCGATATTCTGCGAGTATATTACAATGAGATCTGAAAACATAACGAGAATGAAATTTTACTGTACTTTTATTGCATTTCGAAAAAATAAATGTGGCATTTGGATCGAAATACAGAGAACGAGAAAGCAGGCGTGTATGAGGTAGGAGAACAGTACGTAATGATGAGCACCTTCCAAATTCGTACTGTTCATTATGCATTTTAGAATCATCAAATACAGTATAATGACACAGAGTATATGAGCATAACTTGCTTGCGAGAGATGATAAATGCATACAAATTTTGAATTGAAGTACCAAAAAAAGAAAAAAATCGACTTGATACACTTAGACGCAGATAGATTAGCATTAAAATAGATATCAAACTGGATGCGAATATGCGAACTGTATATAACTACGTCCGTGTAAGGTGCAATGGTAGGTCATGAATGCAGTAATGAGATTTGGGTTCCGCCGTAAAAGGGCGTGTGTCGGGGGGGGAGCTTCTTTACTGACTGAGCCATATCCACTTCTCAAGAAGGAATCCATTAACCTTTAGGCACCATGCACCCTATATATGTATAGACAGTCGTACCGCTTCTCTCCACAGAAGGCTTTTTATATATTTAGTCAACAATTTATGTAATGATTTTTTTTAGACTTGCTCGCACCATCTCCGTTTATTCCTCTACAAAGTGTCGTGTATTGCACAATGTTACTTTTTTTTTTAGGTTCATAAAATATTCACATTTTACATAAATGGTATGCTGAAATTTAAATGTCCACCTCCAGGGCCAAAGGGTTAAAGTAATCGATATATTACGTTTATCTCAGTATTTAACCAACTTGATGCACAAAATTTGTTTCACAGTAAGTTTCATTTCATTCCTCTACATGCTTCGAGCACATGTGCTCATCATCAGGAGGTCAAAATTGCATTACGCAGCCTCTGGTAGCATCACACCTATAGGTGGTTCTGGTACGGAACAACTGATTTGTACAAGCACCGGAAATTCTACATCCACTAACGGGGAAGAAATAGACGTACTCTTTCAACGTTTGATTTTACTTCCAAAGTGAATTTAGGTTACTTTTTTTAAGCGATCCTCTCCCTTCAGTAGCTGGATAGATGGAGACGAAACAGCGGTTAATTCGACCCCCAAAACAGGAGAACCCACGCCGTCTTTTTGCGGTAACTCCTAACACGTCCTGTAAGAACAATTCAGCACACTGTTCACACATAAGTTTCGTTACTGCTCGCTGTTCGTCGCCAGACAAATAAATGAAAACTGTACGCAATCCGACATGAATTCGCGGGCAGCCATTGACAGTGCAAGGCCCCCCAGTAACAAGGTCACGCATACAGACATACTGTATTGGCTTCAAAGTTTTCTTTCTTGTTTCCTTTTTCTTCCTCGTGCGATTTTTAATATCATACTATATTCGCCCCCCAATTATATATAAGCAACTCTTCCATAGCTCCAAAATTCACTAAACTACGACAAAGTACGAATTTTCAGCACGTAACTATATGCTGACTTCTAACACTGTACGCACATTCTTAATCCCCGAAGATGGGACCGACACATTGTGCCGAAACGTCGGTAAGGAGTCGCCTCTACTCGCTGCGTAACAACGCAGAAGAGCGCAGTTCTCATCTACTTCGCGGCGGAAGCCTGAAATCACGTCGTGTTTTTATATTTCCAGTACTGACGGAATTTATTAAAATGCCAATCGTATATGTCAGTAGCAGGACTGTCAGTTGATTAACATTTTAGTTGATTAAATACATTTAAATGATCATAAACCCTAATGGACTGCCAGTCCAGACTATAACTACTTAATTTCGTTATTTAATTATTAACTTGATTAATTCCTTCGTCATACAACGGGGGGAAGAAATCCATCTCCTTGCAGTTGCAACTGAATCGGGCTCCATGTGCCGCATTATTAGTGTCGAGGCATGTCACAAATGTATTTAAGACTCGATTTAATTCCCCGGTTTGTTGTAAGCAAGGTCAAAGCCAGCCGACCTCTTGCTTGGGCCATATGGGTGGCAATCAATACTGCGGCAGGAGAGATCACATGACGTGCGGCAGTGGTTTGGCACAAACTGGAGTCGCGCGCCAATCTGCAGAACGGGAAACATCTCCCGCTGACGGACTGCTCAGCGCAGGTGGAAGTCACACAGCAAAGCGGATACATTTCTACACTGCACACCGGACACATCCCTGGTTCGATTACTCGTGACATCCCCAACAATAACTACTAGTTCTTGTTGCTGATATTGTTCTTCTAATAGAATAGAACAGAATAGATTAGAATAGAATAGAATAGGACAGGATAGGATAGGATAGGATAGGACAGGACAGGACAGGACAGGACAGGACAGGACAGGACAGAATAGAATAGAATAGAATAGAATAGAATAAAATAGAATAGAATAGAATAGAACAGAACAGAATAGAACAGAACAGAATAGAATAGAATAGTATAGAATAATAGTCGGGTTCAAGCCCTTCCAGGCCCGATGCACCTAGGCCTTAAGACAGGCCATTTGTGCCCCATATCCTGTATTAAGTCCAAAGGAGCCCTGTTCCTTCAACAAAGTTCCAGATGCCCCCCCCCCCCATACTTAATTCCCAATTACTTCCGGGTCCAAAAGAAAAGGAACCCAGGTATAAATGGCAAAGTTACTATGTACAGTTGCCTTCTACCAGAGTTCTTCTTAACTGGTGCCCTCCGTAAAATCCTTAATGGAGTCCCCTGTTGAGGAGCTCTCCTTGAACTCTGAATGACTCTCAATCTCAATCCCGCAGGATCAGGGGAAAAACTCCGGGTCCAGTAAAATGAACCCAGGTACATTGTCGGGAGGTGTAATGTCAAAATTACTGTGTACTTCTACCGGAGTTCCACCCGACTGGAGCCCTCCGTAGAATCTTTACTGGAGTCCCCTAATGCGGAGCTCTCCGTAAACTCTGAATTACTCTCAATCTCAATCCAACAGGAGCAGGGAAAAAACTCCAGGTCCAAAAAAAGGAACCCATGTATAAATGTCAAAGTTACTATGTACAGTTGCCTTCTACCGGAGTTCCACCTGACAGGAGCTCTCCATAGAATCCTTACTGGAGTCCCCTATTGAGGAGCTCTCCTTAGACTCTGAATTACTCTCATTCTCAGAGTTTTTACTGAAGTCCCCTTTGTTCTTCTTATTGTCAGTCCGATAAAAATATCACGACAGCTGAACCATAAGTAACTGTGTGTGTGTGTGTGTGTCATATTTTTGTGATACACTTTTTACCCTGCGCTCCTATTTCAACTAACAATGCAACCACAAAAGTACACACTTGAGGATCAAAAAGACATTCATTCTTTAATTCCTACACGTTGCGGCCTTGGGCCATGTTCAAAGAAATCATTTAGGATTCCGCTCGAAGAAAATGGCGGCTTTAAATTATTGCAAGTAGCAGTGCAATATGTAATAAATCATTATACTACAATCCATAAATTTTACGGAATAAAAACAACGCGTATTGTTTGAAATTTACACAACAGCACGTTCTTACTGTTCTACTGCAATATAACAAGACAGGCAATGCACGGATGACGTAACACTGCGGTGCGTTCGCGTAATGTCTATACCTCCTCGGCTATCCTAACAGCCTGATACCATTTCACTCGAAGCGAGTGCTCTTATGGCGATCTAATACCGTTAGCAACAACGAAAGACACTTAGATCAACATATCAAAGTGTCCGAAAATTTTAACCTTATATTAAAGAAAACTGGAATTTCATGACAGATTTTCAGACAAGGCCCCAACATCAAATTTTACCTAAATCCGTCCAGTGGGAGCCGTGCTGATGTATGCAGACAGACCTACACAGACACGGACGGACGGACGGACGGGCATGACAAAGGCAACAGACGCTTTTCGCGACGATGCTAATGCTTCTACAAACAGCAAAGCCTTCATTTCCTTCCAGTAGTATCTCAAGTGGTTTTCCTGAACACGGCCAGCGAGGCCGAAACATGCAGTAACTGAACAATACATGTACTGTCATCCACAGACTGTGTACTTATCTGGCTGCATTATCTTACTCCACGGAGCAGAGTCGTTCTCGAGAAGCTAACAGGTTTTCAGCCAGTCAAGATAAGTGGGTCACTGTCACCAAAGAATGGGGCGTCCGCAGGTTGAGGATGGAGGAACAGCCTCCAATATGGAGGGTAGCTGCGAATGTATTGAATAAGCAGTCGGACAGTCGACAATGGGTGGTCCTCCAGCTTTGGGGGTTGGGCGAGGTGATAACAACTCCACACCGTAAAAAAGTATCATGTTGCGAAACAATCAATAAGTGCTAAGGATAGGGAACGGTGGCGGGCCCTTATGACTGGGGTAATAACTTTCGGATTCCATAAAATGCGGGGCTGTATTATCATTTGGATGAATTATCAGAGGGTGTTATATTTTACTACCATACTAAATTCACGTGTTTATGGAAATCATGCCAGTAGCAGACAATTATATAAAAATTTCGTATGAATGACAATTATGTTAGGATATGCGATGTTTCAGGAACTGGCTCTATCCCCTTTCTACAGCGACTGCCGTGATCAATATACCGACAGTTTTTCAAATTTTGTGAAATAAGTATATCTTATGGATCGCTGATGAAAAAACAGACAAGACGTAATGAAGTCATAATAATTTTAAAATAAGGTTAAGCAATCCCTGTATAGCCTAGACAGGTCCTGAGGGTTCCAGGAGGTTGAAGCTCCCAGATTCCACCCCCCCCCACCCCACCCCCGCCGTCCGAAAATATTCCTGGTACTAATTTCTGTTAGAGGCTGATACAACCCCAGGGACATAGTGCGGCCGGAATGCACTATAATTCAGCAGACAGTATGTATGCAGTATCACCGTCAACACAGAAAACAAAAATTCAACATCGGACAAATCGATTCACGCTGCTAACCATAAAAAATGGCGTTAAACACAATAATACTGGGATTTAACCACGGTCAGCAGCTACCGCGCCGACACTCAGTGGAGAGGAAACAGCACCACTTGTACTTAGAAACGATCAGGCTACGCCTTCCGTCGCTGCATGTCAGCAGACGCCGGGCCATCACGATGAATTCGGCAGCGAAATGTACCAAATCACCGCCTGTTTTTCACTCCTGCACAAGCAGCATTCCTCAGCAAACACAACCCCGGAAACATGCACTTCACTATTACTAATTTTACTTGCTTATAATAAAACTGTTGCTACTCTATCAGGTATGTATCTGTAACATACATTTCAGAACGGGGCCGAGTGAGCGCAAGATGATGTAACGTTTTATAACACATACCCAAGAAGCACCTGTGCTACTTACAACGAGAGAGGCAATGTGCGTATAACTCAACGGTGAAGTGCGTTCGCGTAACCACTGTTACCGTGGAAAAGCAATAAGCGTTACATATTTTCAATGTGTGTCTGTAGCCTTAGTTATCCAGCATCCAAAGCACATGCGCCGTATTATGCAGTCTGGTTGTACCAAATTTTTCCACATTAATTTCATAAACGACACGATTTTCGGAAAAAAATTACTGAACATAAAATTTGTGTTTTCATTTTCTCTACAACTTTTGCCTGAAAATTTTCTCATTCTAAGAAAAATTTAGCGAGATATCATATATGTATATAGCTCTTCACGTAAAGTACCCGTTATTCTTGTCCGATTTGAATGAAACTTGAATTTTCTCAACAGATTTTCGAAAAATAATCAAATATAAATTTTCGTGAAAATCCGTTCAGTGGGAGCCCACTGTTCCACGCGGTAGGACTGACGGACGGACGTACGTACGGACAGACATGACCAAGCTAATACCAGCTTTTCTCAATTTTTTGAACACGTCTAAAATTCACAGAAATACATTCTGTGAGTACAATTTACAATTTTGTCATATCAAGTACGTGAAACAACAACTGGGCCTTACGCATCTAGTTGCCGGTTTGGTTCGTGTTGTGGACACGCTTATATGTCATAAAGTGAACAAAAATACGGGCTTTAG
>Ga0136643_10012350_pt1 | contig 12716 bp, 7 predicted proteins | sample TergutLab28metaG_FD_96883 | JGI IMG/M metagenome (GOLD analysis project Ga0136643, IMG submission 96883) | Labiotermes labralis P1 segment gut microbial communities from Petit-Saut dam, French Guiana - Lab288 P1 (version 3) (version 3) | ecosystem: Host-associated > Arthropoda: Insects >...
GCGGCCGGTGCATAAGGCTGACAACCTTACCACCATCCTGTGCCGTTGTCATGAAATCTGGGAACCTTAACTTCCTGGAACCCTCTGGGCCACTCCAGGCCTGTAACGGGACTGCTTTACCTTGCTTAATATGGAAGAAACAAAAATTAACTCAATGTAAAACAGTCGTCTGGCAAACATAACGTATCTTAAACAAGTCAATAAATTCACCGGATTTTTTAAAACAAAACAGTTCATACCCTGACTCGGATACATATAGTCCACACGCTAATGTTATAGTTATTTTTTAAACTACATATTATCCTGTCATATATGCCTATGTATCTAGATTTTGTATCAAGATTTAGATCTTGCCTGAAAACAAAACATTTTACTCTGATTAGAAAATCAATTACTGAACGCTGTATAGGAAAATAATTGTTGTTTATTCCGGAAATTTTACTGAACTAATAAACATACCGTGCCGGTCAAACTGCAGAATCTGCGATGTTAAACCTGGTGGTACCTATAACAACCACTGGGCTTTAAATGTTTAAACGGCTGCCATGCAACGTAACATTGACAAACGGAGATCGGTTTATCGTCTGTAAGATTTGTTATGGTAGTCTAGATATCACACAGGAGACGGGGACACGGAAAATTGAGAGGGCAAGGTATTTCATACAAAATAATAAAATTTGTTTTTGACGTAACAACTGTGAGCGCTGTAAACAGGTACATCGTCACCGGCTATAGAACTATATAGGCCTAATTTGTTGTGAAGCTTACAAAAAAATTGGAAGGCTACGTTGTTCTGTGCAACTTAAGGAATGCCTGCAAAGTGAACGCAGAATAACCCTAGTGTGAACGTGATTTTGCGGTTATGATGCAATTTGCATAGCTTCTCAGAGTCTCAGACGAAGGCTACAATACACACTACATAATTAGCTTGATCCAGCTTTAATATAACAACTACTTTTTCCATAATATATAAGCAAATTTCTGATTAAAATGAAATATGTACCAAACTGCGCTATAAAACAGTAGAACTAATAAGGACTTGACATTTAATAATGCAATGTTGGGCACTGATAACAAATTAAATGACTTTTTGAAAATTACAGGTATTTTAAATAATGTGTTTAGACCACAAAAAAACCCTTAAGAAAACAAGAATAAAACTATATAATACGCTAGTCCCTCCAGTCTTATTATATGGCAACGAAACGTGGACTATTAAAGCAAGTGACGCCAGAAGAATAACAGCAGCAGAGGTGAAATGCATGAGAAGAAGAGCAGGATACACTTGGACATATTACAACACAAATGCACAAATTGCAAAGGAGTTAAAAAAACACCAATTTTGGACAAATTACTGGAATACAAGAGAATCTGGATGCAATACGTAAATAGAATGCCTCGCAATAGATTACCCAGGGGAATGAAATACTACGCCCCAACTGGCAGAAGGAATCATGGTAGACCTTTGAAGATACTTCTGGATACGTGAGACCGGAACGGGTCAACAAGTGGCCCAACTCCATGAAAGATATACGATGATGATGATATATTTTCATGGATAAACCTTGTAACAAAACAGAGTACTAATGTGAAGTGGAAGAGATGGTTTTCTTAACACGTCACGCACTTGAATAGACTTCGTAATCTGGCTTAATGAAGCAAAATATCTCCCGATAAACTCTTCTCAGATTCCAGTCAGCTGGTCAATTTCTTTGCCAGCACCAAACGTTTGTCTCTTTCCTTAGCCATGTAAGTTTATCACACACACCCACCTGCACATCCCCCTCCCCCCCCCACACACACACGTTCCATAAGATTCATTAGCTGCGTCTGAAAAATACTTGCGAAGAACGGCTACCAGTCTTTCTTCCTCTGTCCGATCGTACAGAACACACCAAGTTCTTTCTTCTTGAAATTTCATATTTGGGATTTTTACTAAAATTTATCAACGCATTACAATTTGTGTTAATACCGCACCAATATATGCTTCTGATCGAGACTTTCGTCAGTTTGTGATATTTTCCTGTAATTGATGTTTACAAATTTGATAGATTGTGTTCTCTGGATATAGGAGCCGAGGCTGGAGAAAAAGGAGACAATATATAAAAAAAAAATAACAACAACAACAACAAATATGTTATTTCGCTCTTTAAGGTGCGGAGATTGTAACATATTGTAAATCTGATTTTAAGATAAGCTCAACATTCATAGTATGGGCTATGTAAAACGAAGACAGACAAGTCTCAAAAAATCATATCGTATTCCGCTGACAAGAGTTACGAGCTTTTAAAATCTATGGGCAATACAGAGCGAACACACCAGACAGTTTCGTAACTTATCTCACTCATATGCCCGACTTTTCGCTCAGTACTCAAAAATTTTGTCCCCATTTAAGGTTTTCAGGAGCTAATGTTTGGAGGAGAACACAAACTATACGGCTTTTCATTGGCGCTCTTTTCAAGCGTACGAATATTTTAAAGTTTACGTCAGGGGTGACCAACTAGACGAGCTTATGTAGGAGGCAACGTAAGCAAGAACCTCACCTGTACTCATAAGGTCATACGTACGGTAGCAACATTGCTCCCTGCCTGACAGAACAAAGCCAGTGGTTCCTGTTAGGGAAGCAAGGAAATGCTGCTACTTTGGGAATCCGCGAGATGCTATTGGTCTGTAATTCGCCTGTAGCAGAAGTGAGATTGCACGCGATACACAGTTGTAGGAGAAGTTGCAGAGCCAGATCGGCGAATAGAGTTTTCTTGTCTGTGTGAGCTTTGCGGTCCTCACAGCAGTGCTGCTTAAGTTAGCCTTATGGAATGGGACGTTGCATTTTCGGATGAGTAGTTCCCGAAGTTTCGAATATTCTACTGCCTTTATGCTCAGGATTAGGCTTTAATCTTCGACTGATTGTGTGTGAAGTTGAAGGCTCTACTATCTTTGAAACGTGAGGAACTCCTTGCCCAAAGTCAAGGCACAACTTCCAATCCCAAAAGAGTGTAACCGTTTCGTGTCTAACTAATGCATGAGCCATGTCCCTTTGACTAGAAAATTATTTGTCACCAAGAATGATTGTAGACTAATGGAAACTGAAAGATGCTTTGGAACGGGAATGAATGTGGAAGAATCTACGAGATAAGGTGACGGTAATCTGGAGGCAGCCAACCCCAGTACAGAATATGGTTGATCAAAAACAATCGCAGAATATGGAACGTATCAATTATTTTGTAAGAATGATAACAAATGATGCAAGAAATACACGCATAATTAAATCTAGTCTGCCCAGGGCAAAAACAGCATTCAACATGAAGAGCTCTCTTTTCATCAGCAAGTTGAACTTAAATTAAACGAAGAAACTAATCAAGTCCTACATTTGGAGCATAGGTTTTATGGTGATGAAACTTGGACATTTCGAAAGTTGATCAGAAATACCTGGAAAGTTTTTAAATGTTGTGCTGGAGAAGGACGAAGAAGATAAGATTGATCGATCGTGTGAGAAGTGAAGTATTACAAAGAGTGAAGACGGAGAGGAATATACAAAAATAAAGAGAAGGAAGGCTAACTGGACGGGTCATATCTTGCGTAGGAACTGCCTTATTTTACATGTTATGGAAAGAAATATAGAGGGAAGGGTAGAAGTGACGGGAAGACAAGGAAGAAGGTGTAAGATGCTTAAAAAAAGAGAGGATACTGGAATTGATAGATAAGGCACTAGATCGCACTCTGTAGAGAAATTGCTGTGGAAGAGTAACAAGAAAGACTAGAGATTGAATGAGGACGTGGAATTTCCAAGGCTTATTGACGATTCTTTGATACAAAATATGTAGTCCACATTTCGTCGTATATATTTTTGTCAGTTTTTTTTTCACTGGGGCTTATTTAATTGTAAAAATAAGTAGTTTTGTTTGGCTATCTAATTATTCGTAAACAGGGAAACAGCATTTTGTTAAGCATGCAAATCCAGTTTAGAATTATAGAGAGCGAGCATGAACGTGTACATAGGTTGTTAGTGACGAGCATCACATCCAGTTGATGCAGAGAATTTCGGTTTAATGGGAAATTGATATGGTTTGTAAGTTAGAAAGTGTTAAATTAATTATTTTAGTATGATATTATTTGTGACCCATTTTCAAGATTTAGTATATCAATTCCCAAGGAACATTCAGTAGAAACTTTTCAGCCCACTTTCTGAAATGATGTTTCGGAAACTTTTCCTTAGAACCTGACGCATTAAAAAACGACAGTTAGGAAACTAGTTTCAGACAGCAATCTGAATTCAAGAACGTTAGTCCTTTCAAGCATTCAAAATGAAAATCCTTTCTCTGTAACGAAGATGCGTCTAAGACAGATAGCAGGAAAAGTCTTTTGCCTTCGCCAACAGTCTGTTCTACGGGCAACTGTAATCCAGCAGGCAGTGATCGAGAGTGACGTAGTGGGTTTTTGACGTGGTTAGCCAGGCAGTAGTAGCACCAGCAAGGGGTAAGGAAGTACGAGACCGAGCGTCGGAGTCGGCGTCGGCGTCGCTGTCGTACTTTTCGATCGTTTCTATAACGGTTAGAAGGGAAGGGAGAAAGATTTTGAGGAGTGGGGGTGAGGATTTAGAACGCCACGACGCCGACGCCAAGTATATATAACACAGTAGCGCAGTTTTCATCGTAACAAAATGTAGGTTTATGGATGCTCTTCAGGGTCCTCTCTCCTTCCTCTCTATAATGCTCTTCTACCTCTCATGATGTCCTGCCACTCGCACACATTTCCTACGTTTCCCGAGAGATGGAAGATGCATGAAGCCGAAGGTGTATAATGACTTGTTTCTTACATAAACACTGCAAATTAAGAAGGAATTTAACCGTTTCTAACTCTTTTTTCTCCTCTCCCCAAAAGAATTGCAACACGACTTGTACGTGACAAGTACGGTCGCCCTATCTCAATACACGTACGCAGACACCGTCATAACCTATAAATAACTCAAATTCATAATCCTTGGTGCTGGATTTTCCTTAAAAATTTAAAATTATTTAGTGCTTGCATTTTGTCTTACTCTTACGGAAACCAGTTGTTACTTAGGCTGGTTACTCAGACACTACACAGACACTATGCTTTATCACCTCATTCCACTTTGCACCTTTATAGACTATTTATTTAATGACTATTTTTAATATGATATTAAAGATCTGTGACAACTGTGTAGTCTAAAACCGATATTTATTATTTTTTGTTCATCATATCATGCATGTTGTTACTATTAATATATCATTCAAAATGTACACTCTGTAGTAAACCATTTATGACATATATAAATTTCTACACGTTTCCTCACCGACGTGCCGAAACGTGTAGAAGTGTATATGTAATAAGTGGTTATCACAGAGTGCGTATTTTGGATGATGTAGTGACATGCATTATGTCACAACGGGTTTAGTTTTATTCTCCTGTGTACAGTTACGGCTAAACATTCTGAAAGATGTTTTCACCTGAGATGTGAGAATTTAGGTTCTCATAGTGAGGAATACAAGTACTGTTGAACTTTTGATATGACGCTCTGAGGTCTGTTAGATTGTCGTAATGTTTCGGGGGGATTGTTCTTCCTACATTATGAGTATGCGAATGCTACTGTGAAGGTTGAGGAAGTACACTCCACTGAACTCGAGGTAAAGATCAACAAGAGTACATGATATTAGGACCTAGAATTCTGTGCCTTAGTCTTTGCCTGAAATTTTCACAACAAAAATTATAGTAATAATATAAACAGCCAAGTAGATACAACAATAACAAATTGTATTGATACTTACTGTCAGCTCAGCATCGCCTGTGCATTATACCACAAGCTGTAAACACAGTCTAATGCTCCTGAAGATGGGCGAAATTATCGCACGAAACATGCTGAGCTGATTGTAAGTATCAATAAAATTTGTTATTGTTGCGTCTAGTTGGCTGTTTATATTATTGTATCAATGATGCACGGTCTCACAAACAAAAAAAGTATAGTTTTGCCTTTATTCACGCCTTACATATTCCTGTACATATTATCGATTTTGGTTTAGTTACCCTCAAATTTAAGTGAAAATCACAAACTGTGAAATAAAGTCAGTTATTTAAGTGGTGCACATAACTTAGGTATTTTAGTGGTGTATGTGCTACCCTGTAGCTTAAAATAAGCGATATAAACTTTTAACAAGCCCCTACGAATAGCCCATCAGGAGTATCTTTACATCTGATTTGTCGGAAGTTGACCTCTAGGTACGATACGTAGTCGTAAAATAAGCCAAATTGCAAACGTCACTTTCTAATTGGTATATTTTTAATGTCCTAAACTGAACTTCTCAATCCATCTGTAATAGCTACTGCTTCGTAATTCTGACCAGTTTTCTTTTGTGATTTTTTTTAGCCCTTCTAGACAACCTCCGGACTTGTAACTCAAACTAGTCGACAACTGTTTCCTTCCACACACCCTTTTCAATTAATTTTTGTCTAATTGTCCTACCATTAAATGCTATATAATTTAAACCACCAATGGCATAGTTAAATAAACAACAATGAAGTATATATTTTGGACGTCCCAGGTTCGAATATCGATCCGCTGTGCAGGCTGAGATATTTTATTCTTTTAATTCTTTCCGCCAAATCCATCCAAATCTATCATTCAGAATTATTCTGACATTTAGGACTAAATAACGTTTTTGCCCTTGCAATTTTGTCTGTAAATACTACAAGAGTCAATCCCTCATTATCATGAAATCAAAATAATTTGCTTGCGCTGTTATAGTGTGAGAAGAAATAATTAAAATTGACCCAGTGATCGCGTGTTATGCGTCTGAAAGTGTTATGAAACCCATAAATTGGGCAAATAAGACGTGAGTTCCAAGCTTCGGTATTCCGTTGCATTTCGGGAACAAATTAGGTCAAAGAAACTTTAACTGGGTAGTTACATCGGAGATGGAGTGTCGGATATACCATAATCATGATTTATAGTGATGGAACGAGAGTGATGATGGTGTTAGCGGTGGCGCTGCACAGTGTCGTACCATTCACGTCAGATCTTGTAATCACAGCCCAGAACTGATGACACACAGCAGTGCAGCTACAGCATTGCTACCAAGACTAGTAACTGGCCGGCTAAATGAACTGAATATCTGCGGGACATACACGGATATCGCAATACGAAATTGGGGCTTATCTCATCACAATGTGGTGCAGCTTGCTTCTCATCTGTCATCTCTGTTACGTCAGTGTTCTAAACCTCTCGTACTCTGGGGTTCCTTTATACCAAAAGAATCCTGAGAAACCTCCAGACCAAAACGAACACCTAGTCCTTGCTTATGCCTATGGGCGACGGAGTTTGTACGCTACGTACATAAAAAAAAATCACTGTTTTGACCTCATGACCAGAAATATTTCGCACTCAGAAAAGGTTTTGTTGTTACTTTGCTGAGATATTCAAACGAAGTGATATACATTTTTATAGTTATTAAAAATACGCCGTCATGTGAACACAGAATGAAACCTCCTATCCATGAAATGCAGAGAACTTTGTTACCAGCTGAGTGATTGTTAGCTTCTCAAGTAGGAGTATGTTCCACAGCATTAACAAGAACCTTCTAAACTGACCTTTACATTTTCCACTCCGTGCATTGTAATACAGTTGTTGCAAATTAGACCAACAGAATGCACGCACTATAATGTTTTAATTTACAAAACTCCTACACGTTTCGGGCCTCACTGGCCCATCGTCAGGGAGTGCTGTTATGCAGGACAATAGCTAGGCCGTACTGTCATCTCCTATACGTATACGGTATTGTGGTGAGATCATCAATGCACGAGGTATAGAGGCGAATATGTACACAATAGCTGGAGCTGCGTGTACGTTGGAGTTTGTTCATCGTATGAGGGGAGAGGAGGGGTGCATACAGGGTTTGGTGGGGAAACCTGAGGGAAAAGACCACTTGGAAGACCCAGGCGTAGATGAAGGATAATATTAAGTTGGATCTTCAGGAAGTGGGATGTGAGACATGGACTGGATTGATACGGCTGAGGATAGGGATTGGTGACGGGCTGTTGAAAAAGCGATGATGAACCTTCTGGTTCCATAAGATGCGGGGAATTTCATGACTAGCTGAGAACCGGTTAGCTTCTCAAGAAAGACCCTGCTTCATGGAGTAAGCAAGTACGTACAGTTATTTTTGACATTGTCGTTTTCATAGCGTAGCAGGTATAACGACTTGCTAGGGTCTGGAAATTTCGATGTTCAAATCTCGATAGGGGCAATAGACTTTTCTCTTCAGCAGAACGTCCAGGCATATTCTGAGGTCCACCTAGCCTCATTTTCGGTGGCTAACAGAATTCTGTCCCTGAGGTAAAGCGACCAGCGCTGAAGTTAACCTCTCATCTCCATCTAGTGTCGAGGTTGAGACTGCGTGGAGCTATACTCCACTCCCCATATATGCCTTCATAAAATCAAGGAAAAAACTTTAGTTTTACCATCATTCTTTCCGTCTTTGGTGGTTCTGTCTTTATGGGTGACTAGTTTTGTTTCAGTGACAGATTTCCTTATTGACTTTATTTTCTAGTCTTAGTATTAGTAATTAACCAACTTAATGCACAAATTCTTGTTTTATAATAAGTTTATTATATGCCTCTACATGTTTCGAGCACCATGTGCTCATCAGCAGGAGGTCAAAATTGTATTGTACAGAATCTGATATCGTCACACCTATAGGTGGCCGTCCCGTGCACATATTGAGAGAGTCCTCTCTCAACCTGTGCACGGGACGGCCACCTACAGGTGTGATGATACCAGATGCTGTGTAATACAATTTTGACCTTTGGATGACGAGCACATAGTGCTCGAAACATGTAGAGGCATATAATAAACTTATTATAAAACAAGAATTTGTGCATTAAATTGGTTAGTTACTAAGATTATATTGAGATGCACGGTTTAGCAAAACATCGAAATTTATTTTCTAGATCTAGGTTTATCGAATAACAAGGGGTGTATTCAGAAGCTTCGATACCCATGCTTTGGAATTAATCTAGAAAAAAATGGATTTTATTTATAAGTTTAATAACAACCAACCACACGGATACATAAGCAGTTATACGTCCCTAGATGCCGTGTGTATGAAGCACATAATGGACCTGTAACGAGCACAGCTGGGAGTAACGAATCAATCTTGTGCGGAAGCTGATGCAGGAACCCAAGTTACTATACAACTTTCTCTGGATAAGGAAAGTCAAAGTAGACGGAGAATTAATTTTAGTCTATATAATCATGAAAATGAAAGATTTGCACCTAGTAGTAGCCTAATTCGAGTTAAAGATTTTACCCCTAAACCTACCTGCTCTTTACAATGCGGAGTAAGAGTGAATACTTAGTAGAGTTATGTTTCTGGGAAGGCAATTACCGGCAGAAAGGATACTGCAGTCGGCCTAGCAACTAGGCTGTGGGCTGGATGATCCTGCTGGGAGCAAGAAAATTGTCTCTTATCCCAAACATCCAGGCCAGTTATGGAACCACCCATCCTGCTGTTCAATAGGTACCGGGTTTATTTTGCTGTGGCAAAACGACCGGAGCCTGAAGCTAATGATTCACCCCCAACTAGCGCTGAGGTTAAGAATGTGTGAATGTATATATCTTCTCCCTCTTAGGCCTACATATTAATGGCGTGGACAGAATAAAGCTTACTCTTTAATGATCAACGTGTTTTAGCACCGCGCTGACGTGGAGTAGGCCTATATCAGTATGAAGCTTATGGTTAGTCGTGTCAGGCCACATCGTACAATATTATGGGTGCTTGGCACGTCATAAAAATTATAATGCCTCCTTGTTACATGTTGCCCAACCAATATTATCGTACATCGGAGGTCAGTTGCACTGACCTTTCAGTCAGTGAAGTACAGCAGTATTTATTACGAAGTAACACCGATAATATCGAGGGGAGAGGAATTTTCTTGGGAATTCACACACGAGAATATTATCTTTATCAGTAGCTTCGCGGGAGATAATGCCTATCTACCATTATATCCTTCTGCGACGTGACATGTTTTTTATCTTAGAATTTTTATCTCTGTTTCACTTTGTGATACTTCTGCTTGTAATGTTAGGTGTACTTTGACGAAGAGAATATCGCGTTTCTAATAACTTGAAGAACCAAATAAATTTAATGTACATACAATAATATAAAAGTCGAATAAATTCATAATTTCCAAGATTCCAGTGTTCTGAGATACGACACCGTTTAGAGTAGTATGTAGTTACCGAGGTTTCGGAGGAAATTTCTTCATTCATAATTATGGTAGTTGGACGAGGAGACAGAAAATAGCAAGAAAGGTAAAGAACGACAGGAAATAAAGATTTAAAATTTGAAAATTTTGTTATAACAGTATATAAATAAAATCAAATATCACGTCTGTTTCCCAGTTTATCGTGCCCTTTAATCCTCGCTTTCAATGCTATTTTACTTGCCAGCGGCTCGTTAAATAAATTAAGGAACAAATGGGGCTTTCTTCCCCATCCGCCGTTTGAAAATACCTTGTTGCACTTCTTTTGTCCTTCCCTGGATCCTGTCAAAATATTCTTGTCCTTTATAGGTAGTAAATTTTTGAAGAAAGAATAAGGCGATGTTCTCCCATTTACACCTAAGATTTATAAGTTGTCTCCTGCCAGGAGTGCTGCCTGTCAAAACGTTACACGCATTGTTTTTTCCGCATGCTTGTCATTACCTTTTGCTTCGTCCTTTTCCATCTTGTAAACTTATCATACAAATTCTAAATGAGAACAGCAGGCAATGACGCTCTGAACACGTGTCATTGTCGTCTTTCCCTAGGCACATAATTAGACGATTAGGATCATCTCGCTGTATGAGTAGTGGCTCAATATTGAAAGACATTTTCCATACACGTGTATAGATAGAGAATGTTGCAACATACAACTATCTTATAGCAGCGTAGTTGATGTTTAAAATCTTCCTGGATGTTACGGTATGTTAATTAGTAATCCAGAAATTTCACTAGAGGGGTTTGCTGTTTGTCGTTTACACTGAGGCACCTAAGTTAAGGTTCTCATTTTAAAAACCTATGTTTATTAGGTGCCCTACGATACAGCATAACATTAGATCTGCAATCTGGGTATCTTAGCATGTTGTTTTTGAACCGCAAATTTTATTTGAAAGCCTCGTTTCTGCTCTGTGTTCTTTATATCCCAAACAATTTAACGTTCTTTATTCAATTGTACTAACATCTTGATATAATAATTGCATGTTATGAAGTCCAACGACATGTAATTCTATTATCTTTATATCTCAAAATGCATATTTAGTAGCTGCTGTGTAGGAAGCACATACAGTTCAGGTTCAGTTCAATACGTACCCATGTCGCAACGTTGAAGCAGAATAATGTTCCCTTCAAGCAGGTTATTTTGGAATTCAGGTTTCCTAAGCCGGATCCAGCTCCAGCGCCTTTACCCACAGCCATTACACCGGACCGAAGTTGTTCCCTAAGTTAATGATTTTCTTCCCACGGTGGAAGACACACACTCGTCACTCAGCGCTGTGACTCTGATAATGATTTCAGCACCTAAACCGTGTCACAACGCAACTCAATTGCAATTAGACGACCTTATCTCTCCAGCATTCTAGCCACATGCGTGGTGTGTAGATACACCCAGAAAGATATGAAGATATGATAGTTTGCTTAGGTTTGTTGTCCATTCTGACTCACAGACTTATAGCATACCTACCTACTTTCCAACCTGTTCAACTACCTACTTACCTACCTACCTACCTACCTGAGTAACCAAGTAACTACATATACAAATGCGTAAGTATCTACAGTAGGTATCTTACCAAAGAAGAAACAAACCATCTCTCCACTAGGTCACCCAAAGATTTTTTCACCACTAAACTCATAATCGCCGGTCATTGTGGCCGTGTGGTCTAAGGCTTAGGTCTGTGGCTGCTCGCCTGCTGAGATTGTAGGTTCGAATCCCATCGGGGGCATGGAGGCTTGTCTGTTGTGAGTTGTGTGTTGTCAGGTAGAGGTCTCTGCGATGAGCTGATCACTGGCTCAGAGGAGTCCTATCGACTGTGGTGCGTCGTTGTGTGTGATCTACATACTTTGTGTGTTGTGTAGTTGACAAACATTGATTTTTAAGCATTCTTACATATAGTGTATGTTAGTCATAAGCTAAATTTACTCATGTTTAGTTCTCGCCTGTCTTAAGACCAGGCATGGGAGGAATATAATTTCCTTCCATTTCTATTTTGCTTATAACTGGACTCTCTAAGTGTATCGCGCGAGCAGTGTGTGGAGCAACACATGTAACAATAGTTGCTCTGTTCTGCGGCAGCAGTCTGCTGCGAAGCTCGAACTGTGTCTGAGCAGCAGAGTACGAAGCTGGACAGTCAGTGAGTACGAATGGTAACGAAGAGTCCACTGGCGAGACTTGTAACTTATACATTTAGTTGTAAATGCCATTACTCCATATTCTTACACAATAAAACTCCAATATATTCTACTTAGGGATTATTGAGAGTGTGTGCTGCCTGCCCGACTCCTCGTCTTAACCAGAGTTAAGAGCTCCGTCCTCCCTGGGAACAACATCTAAGATACGTTCCTCATCGGGTCCGCAACGGATACAACACGCGAATGGGGAGGTCCTGGCCCACTTGGGGCTGCCGCGCGCGCAAAAAAAAAAAAAAAAAAAAAAAACTTTATAACCGCCA
>Ga0136643_10012351_pt1 | contig 12715 bp, 7 predicted proteins | sample TergutLab28metaG_FD_96883 | JGI IMG/M metagenome (GOLD analysis project Ga0136643, IMG submission 96883) | Labiotermes labralis P1 segment gut microbial communities from Petit-Saut dam, French Guiana - Lab288 P1 (version 3) (version 3) | ecosystem: Host-associated > Arthropoda: Insects >...
ACACATATATATATATACACACACACACACACACACATATATATATATATACATACACACATACACACACACACACACATATATATATACATACACACACACACACACACTCCTACATTAATAGTGTAACGTATGTTTGTTTGCGTCATCACGATCTAATGAACTATCGAAAGGATCTTTTCCAGACTAACATCTGTAGAAAGCTTATGATTGGGAATTGATGGCAGTCTGCTTCGTTTTTTATTAATTCCTCCTCAGAAAAAAATGTTTTTCACCAGAATAGCATATGGTGAAGAACTGAGAGTGTTGCGTCAAGCGAAGGCCAAGGGAAACTAACATATTGCACGTACTTCCCTTGGCCTCCGCTTGAAACAGGACTGTCAATTTTGTAAACTTTTCTTATTTAAACTTGGTAGGAAGCTACGATTTCTTATTTACATGTTTCTTCTGATCCATTGATCTCCGAAAGAAATTACCCAGCATCAAGCGTCAGTAAATACAGTGTTTAATGTTTAATAAGTTTGAGATCATGTAATTCTGGCTGCTCAAATATTCTGATGCTGCTTCGTGAGAATTATTTGAACGGGTGCAATTAGTATACAGAATTTCAGTTCCTACCTCACTGAAAACACAATTCATGTCCATCATAAAGACCAATCGGAAAAGAAACAAAGTTTAGGGACACAGTCGTTGTTTGTAGTGACATTTATAAGGACACAAATACAGTATGTAAAAATGCAGTTTTCCTTGATTTTATATCGTGCGGTACACATATGTGTTGACAACTTGCTAGTAACTGTAAGTATTTGGCACGCCGTACGACTTAGGCTATTTAGGATTTTAAAAGACGCCCCACTACATTCTCTCCCCCCCCCCCCCGCCCGTAACCTAGGCCGGGCTGAAGTTGTGTTGTCAACTTTGCTGACTTTTCTCTATATATGGAAGAATTATTCTTCAACTACACCAACCAGGCAGAAGCGGTAGGTGGCTTGAAACTATTGATTTTCGATAAGGTGACTTCTTCCTTCCTCTATGCGACTGCTTTCGTTCCAGTTCTTCCCTTTCTACTTTATTTTCAAATTGATGCTGTAGACACGCAAAGGCACGCGGATAAAGATTGATAACATTAGGGGAGAAAAATGGCAGCGCGTGAGGAGCGATATGAGTCGATGTGATTGATAACTTGTAATCGGATCGCACTTGTTGTCAGCTGCCGCAGGGAAAACAAGCTGCAAGTATTCTCAACACCATGACTTCGGATGCTACACACACACACACACACACACATATGGCATCGACTCAGTGTCTTAACGGCCAAACCGTCGAGGCGTGGAGATAAAACTCCATGTATTCTAAACTTTGGCACTATGCGAGTTGTCAAGATTCACGCTTCAGTTGCTTTAGTTCTCGTAAAATAACCTCCAAAAATTTCATATTGGAGGGTGTATATTAAATAACGCCGACACTTCCCATTTTCGTTCGTGTCCGTCCGACATAGGCTTATGTTGTCTGAAATTCGAACAAAATTATACTCAAAACCCAGGTCCTCTGGGCTGTTACGCTGAGCACCTGGATTACCGACTCCGGATGTTTCGGAGGTACGTATCGCCTTCTTCTTCAGGGGTCGAGTCCTTCTGAGCTTCCGGAATCAATGGCCCTGATAGTTATCTTAACAAACCAGAAGACCTGAATCCCCCAACAACAGTGTTGTGGAAATTTCAAATCTCGAACAGTTGTGTCAGCTTTCTTGAAGACGGCTTGTGAAATCAGAGCTTCCCGTGGCAGGAAATGTTGAGATGAAGCCTACAGGCTTGTGGGATGTGACGCCGTATATATTGACTTTACTTTTAACCCTTTAAACGCCGAGTTAAATCCCATCTGCCATTTTCTGGCATTGTTAGGAGCTCACCATACACTCCACATTAGCAGGATAAGGGTTAAAGACACAAGATCGTAAACGTTGAGTAGTTTCCTCCAAAACGTCGATGCCGGTCTGTTAGACCACACAGTCACCTCACAGAATAACGTGACCTTCACAAGGAGCTTCCTGTTTTTTACTTCTCATTATTACAGCCCCGCTCTACAGATCACCTTATTGTACAACATGGGCTGAATAATCTTTAGGACCACCTACAGGTGTTCCTAGGGCCGGGATAGCTCAGTCGGCATAGCGACTAGCTACAGGCTGGACGGTACGGGGATCGAAGCCCGGTGGCGGCGAGATTTTCCACACTCGTCCACACCGGCCCTCGGGCACACCCAGCCCCCTATTCAATGAGTACCGGGTCTTTCCCGAGGGTAAAGCGGCCGGGGCGTGGCGTTGAACACCCATCCTATCTAGCGTCAAGGTTAAAGAAAGAGTACAGCTATACCTCTACTCTCCATCTGGATCTTCGAGGCCTGTTCTAGGCTGAACTTTACCTTTACCTTTCAAGTAGTTTCTAGAACTATCGCCTAGAACTCTAGATGTCTAGACAATGACCATCATAAAACTGCACGAAGAGCAGAAGTGCATCAGTCCGGTCGCCAGGTCGCCACGGCAAATTAATTTTGTAAAGGGTCGCCTAGTATTTGTGGGTCCTCAGTGTGGAGCCTAGAATTTTGAGGTGGCCTCCAGATTTTTGGATAATTTGTGCACCCCAATAGAGAGTGTGGCCTTCTGGGATATCACGTTGTGTGCAGCGGTACACTTATATCGACGCTTCAAAGCAGCCTACTGCCTCTACTTTCAGCTTCCTCAGGAAAGTTGATAAAGTGTTACCAAACCATAAGGCGTAATATCCTAGACGAAAGCGCCACGACTGTCTCCGGCTTTACGTCTGATCCTTATTCATCCGGTTTCGATCCTGTAAATTTATCACCTGATATGGTGTAGCACAATAACTAAACAAAGACACAACAGTAGAATTTCGCACCCTAAAACAACCGTCAGACGATTGTGTTATTGAACTGTAACTTGATCAGGGGTGAGCAAATTTTCACTATCGGGACACTACGGAAGTAGCGAAATTATGCGGGACATAAAATACATTACTGGCACACTCACCTCTATCTCTGTGAATTTAAAACAATTGGTAATGGAACATGCACCCCCAAGTTATTGTATGAACACAATCCAATCGAGTGAAGACATGAATTTTGACCAAAAAAAAAAAGAATGGGCAGATAAAGGCCCATGAAGACCCAGCAAGCCAGGGCGTGTCTCATACATAGGACAATCACATGCACCGTTTGGTTAGATTTGTCTACGATTTCAAACGCAGCCTTCTTGAACGAGTCGGTTCATTTTAACCCTTATCCTGCTAACGTGGAGAATATGGTGAGCTCCCAATAATGCTAGCAGATGGCACATGGGATTTAATTCGGCGTTTAAAGGGTTAACAGCTGGGAAATAAACAATCTCATGTCAACTTTTTTAGTTACTCGTGTTTGTTCCCGTACTGCAGTTTCAAAAATTGTGCGCCCATAGACTTTATTTCACAACTGCATACGACAAGAGAGTCTCCTGATTGTTTTAAACGTTTTACTTTATAATAAGGGAAAAGGATTTGATCAGGTAGCGTAACAGAGCGTTTAAAATCATTGCAGACAAACTTATTAATTGACTGTATTGAAACTGTACCAAGATGTGACACACATTCCAATCACCTCTATTGCCCTTCCACTTCTCAGCGTACTTGCCTGTACGTATAGAAAGAGAGTACTGGTTAACCTGCCTGTCAACTATATACTCAATCAATTCCCTTTCTTTTTCAGAATTCGAGAGAACACACTATCCGGATGTATTCGCTAGAGAGAGATTAGCAGCAAAAATTGGCCTTCCCGAAGCTAGAATACAGGTAAGCGACAGACCAAGCTCCCAGAGTAAGCTGAAAAAAAAATGTGTGGGATGGTTAGGCCATGAGATATCGAGTTTACGTTTTACCGTCTACTTCGATGTGCGTCAGACCATATTACTGGCCCTTCAAATTACGGCTCGCGGACCGGACATATCGGACACTATGTCGGAAAATCGTTATTTAACCTACCTGTTACAAAATTCTAACATTAAAACAGCCCAGACTTGTAAACTGGACGAAAATTCCGGCCCGTAAATACAGAATTAATTAATCAAGTATCCCATCATGTGAAAGATCTTCATATCTTGTTTCCTGAAAACAGTGCTTCCACTTAAGATTTATTTCTATCGCATAATCCTCCATGTGAAGGCTAGTCTGTTCTAAATCTCCCATCCTGAAGATGGAGTTAACAAGTTCCACCGTAACTCTATGGCGTTACATCACAGAAGACTGCGATATCCACATAAATTATCGCATTCTGTAGTGCCAGATGAATCCAACCCTGTCCGATCTTCCAATTAGACTCAATTTCGTAAACTACCCGTGTCACAAATAGCAGTAAAGCATTTTCTTTACACCAAGCCCTCCGTAAGATTCTGAGAACTGCAGGTGCTCTCAGTGGGTGTGTTTCGTAGCAATTCGAGAACAGCGTACGTCCATAAGCATAGATAAACAGATATCAGAAAATTTAGTATCACTAAAATTAGTTCATTAGTTACGTACCTTACACTACTATTTTATATTGACATCTGTCAATTATAAATCTAATATTCTGGTATTGAGATCTTGGGTATCAGTTTCGCTGGTAGAAAATTCCTTAACCGAATGGGATATGTAGCCGTTTGAGTGCACAGGTAACATTATTTCATTCGATATCAATTCATATCCTTCTAAAAAAGATGCAACCCCCATCTCAGTAGGTAGGCTACGGGAGTAAGGCAACCACTTTTGGCGCGAAAATTTGAATCGTGTTTTGAACCAACCAGAATCTTCAATTTAGATCCGGTTACACAGCCCAGCCAATCAAAGACAATGTCCCACTCCTCCAAAATGAGAGTTACGATTCGTTGAAAACAAAAGTCAAATTTTCTCGCCGAAAGCGGCGCCAAACCCCGTAGCCTACCGACGCACCTCTGTCGCCAGATCTAATAAAGTTATCAGTAATGACACAGCCATTTTATTCCGTGGAATGCAGGTTCCGGTTTCTTTTATTACGTTCCCCACTCGATAAGCCCCTCCAACCCCCTTTAAATTAAACAGCGTCACATTATTTTAAGACCATCTTATTACGAAAAAACGTGCAAGGAAAGTAATCTATAGACAGGCTACTAATGTCAGAAGTTCATTACCGCTCGGTAATATCTTACCAGACGAATTAACCGTATTACGATCGAACGGTATTTGAAAACAAGGTACCGTAACTTACCAAACCCTTAAAATTCTTCCAGAAAATGGAAATATTTATCAAACACCACGCAAAGTCCTGGCACTTGGTGTTACCAAGTTAAGTAGCTTCGCGAACGTAAGCACAAACAAAATTAACCTAATTATTCAACGGTCTTCCCTTCACAGACGTTTATCTTCCCATATTTTAAAAAAAAAACCATCATAAGGTAGAGTGCTCATTACGTCCTCACGACACTTCAGTGTTAGTTACCTGCTGATTAAACATGCCAATTAACATATATTTGTAAATACACTTTCGTGTAATCATTTAACAGGATCTAAGTTCAGTTTACTCATTAAATTTACTGGTAAATTAACTCCCCAGCCCCCTCCATCCCTCACGTCCTGGAACCCGGTTTATAATTAATTTACATTACGCTACTGTGTTTACGCTTATCAATAGGTTTGGTTCTCAAATAGAAGAGCGAAATGGCGAAGAGAGGAGAAGATGAGAAACCAGCGACGCGTAGTGGAGCAACCGAGTACTTCACCTCCAAGACTCCTAAATGGAAGCAGCTTCTCCAACAGCCACATGTATTCGACAATTCCTCCACCGATGAGCATGGCTGATTCGTACAGGTGAGTTCGGAATTCCAACAATAAGACAAACAGTTTATTACGCCAAAAACACAAAAATATTATATAATTGGTATTTAGTTATGGCAAAATGTTTCGGTCTTTCTTTAGACCATCTTTAGGCAACAGTTCTTAAGTAAGGGGTACAATGTATTATGGAATCCCATATTACTTACAAGGTGTATGCACTGATTGTACCTCTTACTTAAGAAAGTTGGCCTGAAGATGGTCTAAAGCAAGACCGAAACATGTTGCCATAACAAAATACCAATAATTATATATTTTTGTGTTTATAACGTAATAAACTCCTTGTTTTATTTGAGAATTGAAGCACAACGGGATGTCTTCGATTAAACCCGCAATTTCAAGTAACGATCCTGTCAAAAGCTGTGCTTACCTTACGAATGTTCACAATCCGATGTGAGTCTGCGTTATTACATTTCAACCAAAAATTGCTGGATATGACGCACATATTTTAATGTGATTCTCTTTGAATGATATTGATGATATTACTACTGTAGTCGAAACAACGAGGCGACTAAGATCCCGAAACTGGGCTGCCATACAACTGTAGTAGTAGTAGTAGTAGTAGTAGTAGTAGTAGTAGTAGTAGTAGTAGAAGAAGTAGTAGTAGTAGCAGCAGCAGCAGTACGTAAACGTCATTAAACGGAAAGATGACAGAACACACCACATTTTTTACGTTCATCGCAGTACGATCACCTAAACGTACTAATTTACTAGCACTTTATTTCAGGCACATTTTCAGTTAAAGAGGTTAACGTAGATTTAAAATTATTACGTAGAGTCATTTGGATATTATGTAAAATAAGGTGGTTGTGGACTGTCTTAAGACAGGTTACTATTCCAGCGTAGGCCTGCATGAAATGACGAAAACAAAATAATTCGGAACAAATTTGATGTGCACAGGATCTGAAAAGGGATCTCCCGGAAAAAAAAAGCGAAGTTCGCTGACTACCACTTTCAGTGATAAATTTATCGATAAACTAAAAGAACTGTTTGCAGAAAATATGTATTACTGATGAACCTGACATCAGACGTCACCACAAAAAACGTACGTTTTTTACATGGCAAAAATTTAGAGTAAGGCAGAGGGGATGAACAATTTTTTTTATTAAGTTTTTTTCCCTTTCCGAATGTGTTTAATGTATTACTCTTACATCCGATAAATCAGTCAAAGGGAAGTGCAGAAAAATAGCGTTGTGTACTCGTGTTGATACAGAAAGTGCAGTTCAGTCGGACAAATATCGAATTGAATTAGTACGTATGTTGGTATTTTAAAATACAGCCTAACAACACTTGATTCTGCGAGATTTCAGGCTTCCGCCGCGAAGTAGATGAGAACTGCGCTCTTCAGGGTTATTACGCACAGTGCAGTAGTAATTCCTTACTGGCGTTTTGGGACAACCTAGCAGTCTCGAAATGTCGGTGAGGAATTGCCACTTCTCGCTGCATAATAGCCCAGAAGAGCGCAGTTCTCAGCACATAAGTCTGACAAAAACATTACAGACAGCACATAACTCGAGATTGTATAGAACTATGTACAAGCCACTTCATAGTCCGTAGTATTATAGTAATGAATGAAGGTCGGAAACCTGAAGATAAAAGAGTACTAGGGAGACCTAAATGTTGACGGCAAGATATTAAAATGGACATTGAAAATTTAGGGCATGATGGTGTCGTTTCGATTCATGTATCCCATGACAAGGCCCGGTGACGGGATCTTGTGAAAACAGCAAGTAACTGCTTGGAAAACTGACACACTGCAGATGGAGGCGGCAAGCGCCACGAAAGATGACAATACACGATTCAACGAGAATTCATGACCTCAAAAGCCTTGAAACTCCACGTTAACTACCAGCTGAAAGGCTCATAATCAGCTGAGCTATTAGCAGCTTCTGAAGAAGGGTTATGCTCCAATAAGTTAGCTGATCCACTACCTTGTTGGAAACATACCAGCCACCTCACGTATGCATCATACGACGTGCTACATAATGTTCACGCGCTACTCCACAGACTCATCCGTCGATCACTTCTTTATTCTTAGAAGAAACCAAGGGTTAATTTCACCTGTAGGCGTGCTGCCATCTATGTATGCTGTGTTGTATTATATCCTTGAAGCTCAACTGTTTCTTCGGCCTCAACATGTATCTTAGAGTCAACACAGTCTCTCTCAACCTCTTTCGTAATAACGGTAACTCGGATGTCACATCACTGCTAAACATGACCTGTGTGTAACTGCACTGTTATCCACAGCACCGCGGATTAACACACTCACAACACGAGGATTTATGTAATGTAGTTCAGACCTACTTAGTGTCTATGTATAAAGAGGCAATCCAAGTAACGTTTTTACAGTTTCAGGATGAACTCCTAATCTCGACAAACAAAGGGGTCAAAATGGCTGTGTTCGACAATATGGCGTATAAAATTAACAGCTGCTTTCTTGGCAGTTTATTAACCCCATTTTCGGCCTGTTTTTAAGCGGCATATCAGAAAAACACCAAATAAAGTGCACAAAGATTGAGTACAGTTGATATTTGAACTACACAATAATACGCAATATCAAACAAAAATCTGTGAAGCTTTTTGGGACATACATGGAAAAAGTATTCTTATGGCCTTACGTAAAACAACCTTTGTAAATGGGAAAACAAGGCCAAAAATCGAAAAGACCGCACGACGCAATGCCAGTATCTCTCACTGCAAACTTCGCCAAAATTCGACCAATGGTTTACGATGCAGACCTTACATTCAAAACTAGGGATATGTAGTCCTACATACATTCGGGTTTTTGCATGGAGCAACACGACTGAAATCTAAATTTCCCGACGACGTTTACTGAAAGTCACAATTATGTGCTTCGAATATAAGTCTGTGTAAGCGTTAATACTAAGATATGAATAATATCACCACCACATACCTGTGCCCTTTTTAACTTTGTAAATATCACGTCATGATAGGAAAGGGAAAAAATATATAATTTATACAATTCGCGTAAAAATATACATGTTAAAAAACAAGGCGATTCAGATGGACTGCGTATGAAACACTAGCAATGTGAAACACAAAGAAAGACAGTGATCTGATTGTAAGGTCATTTGCAAGATCCAGATTCGGGTGATGTGTTATAATGCCCATACACCTTCAACACCTGGCCTCTACAACCTGGTTCACAAGGCAACGGGAGAGCAGTGACGGCCCCTCGGGTTGAAACTGTCAGTGTGTGTGTGTGTGTGGGAGATCCGTGGAGCTCAGCTTAAGGGAATGTCCCATATACAGTCCTTTAGGGAGCCGGTGTGCCGTCCGTTCCAGTTTAATGACTGTCTCCAGGGCACATCGCTTAATTAGTGACATGAAGGGAAACACAGATGCTGCATAACCAATCAAATGTCCTCAGGTTCAGTTCCTGAAGTGGACTGTGCAAGTCACGCGAAGCTTACAGGTCAGTACAGAAATAACTGTTCCAGATGCAGACATAAATCCGTGATATAATTGAACCCTCAGCAACTAAGCGAAAGTACTCTTCTATCCAGTGCTCCCCGATTTATAAAAGAGCATTGCTTTTTGGAAAATCCCCAGGCTTCGCCCACTTGTGCTTCTGGTAACATCAACATGCAGATGAAGAGGGGAATGGAGCATTGGTGGACCGAAGTACTGGGAGAAAAACCTGTCCCAATGCCACATTTTACACCACGAAACTCACCTGGAATGACCAGTGATCGAACACGGGCCTCGGCAATCAGAGGCCGACGACTAACTGCCTGGGCCGTAGCACATCCCTACAGGCCAAGATTAACCAGAATTACATTTAAACATTCTGCTCGTACCGCGCAGTAAGCACACCCCGTCTCGGTTATAAGAACCAATATTATGCAGCCTGCCATTCAACACCACACGCCTATAAATTAAGCAGTTCAACCAGTGTTATTATAAGCTTAGCCGGGAGAGTACCTTTAATTTATTTGGGAGGAACTGGTTTCAAAACTCGGCTGGAACACAACATATCTGGATTTTTTCAGTCCTTCATGTGATTTCTGATGGGGTTATTCCCTTGACATAGCTGAAGACAATCCCGTTCCAAACCCTCAGCTCCTAGCTACCCACGAGGTTAGCATATACTGCAATTACACGCTCATTAAACTAATTAATAACCGCTCACTCTAATTAAGAGTGACAGAATTTTGACGGCTTTGACTACGGAGACTAGCGTTTTCTTTCGCGTGGCTTTGTACGGTCTGGTAGCTAGTTATGAAGTTTCAGAGAAAGCTTACCTGAAGATGGAGGCAACAAGTTCATGCGAAACGTTGGTAAGTAGTTACCCGATCACACGCCATCACATACCAGCTGACCGTATTTCTCTTCACCAAGAGAGAATTTACCGGATTTTATTGGTCGACAATTATACCTACCATTTCTCCAAAATCAGAAAATTCAATGAAAATGGGCGTTAAAACGCCGTGTTTTTAAACGACTCATCTGGAGAATTATTCAGAAAATGGAATCAGACAGCTCCTTGACAGTTTCGAACCTGAAATCAGAAAATCACGGAAGCAAAACCATGGAGACGCCGCTGTATCCCGGGGCAACGGATGGCGTCCGACGATTGCAGCAAGCTCGTTATTTTATAAGAGCGACCACTCATCACATTCCTCACCGCTCGTTCAGCGAGCCAGCCAGGCAATATTGCAAAGCTCTACTTTCGTTTTCGTTTTATATAACAAAACCTGGTGCCTTGCTGTTAATGAAGAAAACATCCCGTGTGTTCTATACCGGATGTGTGGAAGGAGGGTTGGGATGGGGCCGCTGGGTGATGCGAGAAAGGAAAGGGGGACGATTGTTGTTGACGTGGAAGTTGTAATGAACTTCTCCCCAAACTACCCTTGAAATAATTAACCAGTAGTCGAGACTTTATAGCTATAAACAGGGTAGAGAGATGGAAACATTCAGAAGCTGTTATCACGCTATATGGGAACATGGAATCAAGTACCCGTGTTCAAAAGTTTTTTCTTTCGTAATAATTCAGTTCGAACTTAATGTTTGGTTATGAACTTACCGATATCAAAAATCATGTTGTTCTACATTTATATGAAGCTTTGTTAAGTGTCCAGTTTAATGACTTATAACAAGTGAACCTGTTAGCAAACGAAAGAGGCAAAAAAAAATGCTTCTAATTAAAAACAGAGATCCTCGAAGCCATAACTTTCTTATTATAAGTGAACTACGTACAACACTTCCTAGTTAGTTATTCATAAAATATGTTAATTAGGTGTAATCTGACTGTAACGCGCCATTTTTCTCCTCCATCTTCTACCCAAACGCAAGAATCAGCCACAGTCAACTCTCGTCCCAAGTCAGACGCACTGACTGCAGTTTGTCGGGTATACAGACTGATCCGCTGCCTCCCTTACGTAACCAGACCACATACCCAACTTTCAAACTTCGACCCTGAATACAGAAGCAAAAATGTCTTCCGAAACGTTGGCATCGCTTGTAAAAAGGTAAAGGTAAAGCAGTCCCATTACAGGCCTGGACAGGCCCAGAAGGTTGCAGGAAGTTAACCTTCCCAGATTTCGTGACAAAGGCACAGGATGGTGGTAGGTTGTCAGCTTTACGCACCGGCCGCATTTACCCCCAGGAAATACTCCTGGTACTCATTTTTGTTAGAGGCTGAGTCGACCCCAGGACCATTTAGGGATCGGAAGGATTTTATGTCCACTGACACCCTCTGGGATCGAACCAGCGACCTTCCGATTTGTAGCATAGCACCTTAACCACTGTGCTATCGCGGTCCCCGGCATCGCTTGTAAGACTACAAATTACCAAACTCAGACAAAGAAAATCTGATACTACAGTAATTTTTGTTTCATTTCGAATTAATGGAAATGTAAAAAAACTGTCGGATTATCTAAATATCGGTTTTGTATCGACCGAACACAAACTGAAGTCGCAACAGACCTGTGTCACTGTTTGCAGTGAACACTCATTGCGTAGGTCATAATTCATCATGTAATATAACTCTGTAATGAAATCTGTAAATTGTAACCGAAATACTCTTCACTGCAGTGACTATGTAGCAGACACGACTGCTCAGTCGGATTCGTGAATACCTACGTACGCACTGCGAGACCAAAAAACCTCGGTTCGATTCCCGGAAAAGACAAGGTATTCTTCACTACTGCAGGTGTCCAAACCGCTACTGGGGCCCAACCAACCCACCATTCAAGGGATATTCTTTCTCCGGGGGCACAACAGCCAAAGTCCGAAGCCGACTATTCACCTGCATCTAGCACCCACTTCAGAATGTGTAGATCTATGCCTCCCCCATACACCTTCGGGACTCGGTGTTTAGTTATTTCAGGACTTGTCACCGATGGTTTGAACTGCCGGAGAACAAAATGAGCACTGACTCAGACCAGTGGCGAATTCTCACCCGGAGGCCACGTCATGAGGAAGGGGACAGAATGCCTTTATTTTACCCCACCCCTCCAAGGAAATAAAAGTCATTCATACAGCACTACCCTAGGTGTCAACAGTAACAGTAGTAGTAGTAGTAGTAGTAGTAATAGTAATAGTAGCAGTAGTAGTAGCAGTAGCAGTAGTAGTAGTAGTAGCAGCAGCAGCAGCAGTAGTAGCAGCAGCAGTACTAGTAGCAGTAGTAGTAGTGGTAGCAGTAGTAGTAGTAGCAGCAGAGTAGTAGTAGCAGCAGTAGTAGTAGTAGCAGTAGTAGTAGTAGCAGCAGCAGCAGCAGTAGTAGCAGCAGCAGTACTAGTAGCAGTAGTAGTAGTGGTAGCAGTAGTAGTAGTAGCAGCAGAGTAGTAGTAGTAGCAGCAGTA
>Ga0136643_10012353_pt1 | contig 12715 bp, 8 predicted proteins | sample TergutLab28metaG_FD_96883 | JGI IMG/M metagenome (GOLD analysis project Ga0136643, IMG submission 96883) | Labiotermes labralis P1 segment gut microbial communities from Petit-Saut dam, French Guiana - Lab288 P1 (version 3) (version 3) | ecosystem: Host-associated > Arthropoda: Insects >...
AAATTATAGTTCGATATATCTTGATCTTTAAATTTTTGGATAGCAACCTGGAAGACAAAAGGTTCAGCACCGAATGATAGCAAGCATTTCCTGACCTCAATCTGCTCGTAATTTCTTCCGGAATATAATTTTGCTTTATTAAAGTTGTTCCCAAATAATTAAACTTTTCCACCCTCTCTAAGGTACTATTATCAATCCTCACACTGTGAATTTGTCCTGCATACCGCTCTAAAATTGGGGGGTACATATTGCGCATATGTATGTGGCCCATATACCTACCCGCAATGAAATAACAGTCACGATGCGAGGTTTCCGTTTGTAAAATAAGGATTAACCGTGTAAAGCGTAGCGGCTGCTTTATGTGCCATAAGGTTTAACATTAAAACACTTTATATTCTTCTCACATTGCATTTGTGTTTTGATATGATTTTAGAACAAAGAGGGATTAGCTTACCTACACATCATTAACAGGGGACCGCGGTAGCACAGTGGCTAAGGTGCTGTGCCACAAATTGGAAGGTCTCTGGTTCGATCCCAGCTGGGAGGTAAAGGCGGCCGGTGCGTAAGGCTGACAACCCTACCACCATTCTGTGCCGATGTCACGAAATCTGGTAACCTTAACTTCCTGGAACCCTCTGGGCCTGTCCAGGCCTGTAATGGGACTGCTTTACCTTTTACCTTTACCTTTTTTTACACAGCATTAACAGATCAGATTTTAATAACCGAGACAGAGGGTGCAAATGTGCTGTACGAGCCGTGTGCTTTAATGTAATTCTGCATTGCGGTTTTTAAGGGTTTAGTACAGTGCATGTTACCACAGGTTAAAGGCGACCCAGAGATAATATTGAAAGGCTGCGCGATATGTTGTTTCGCAATATATCGCGCAATATATACTCAATAGTCTGTGAACTGTATTGCGCACTATCTATTCAGGAACAGTCTGCCTGCCGAGCACTAAACAGTCTCCTGCGTATTAATCCCAATTGACTGAGATGTAGCTTATGAATTTCATATATATATATATATCTGTGCGTGCGCGCGCGCGTGCGTGCGTGTGCGTGTGTGTGAGAGAGAGAGATAGACTCAACATCTAACAGAACTGAGTACCAGGAATATTTCCTGGGGGTAAAGGCGGCCGGTTCGTAGGGCTGACAACCTTACCACCTTCATGTGCCGACTCTTGGAATCTGGGAGCCTCAACTTCCTGGAACCCTCAGGGCCTGTCAGGCCTGTAATGGGATTGCTTTTCCTTTTACTAATTGCAGATACACATCTGCAGAGTGTGATTGAATAGGTGTTGTATCCATCGTTCATCGAAGAATTCGACAGAAGTGTATGTTCCATTGTGTTCTGATTTAGTGAATAACAGATTCCCTGCACTTATGAGCGGCTGCTGCAGGTTATTGTTTATGATACTGCAGATTACAAAGTATTTGTGGAAGAATGATCAGTATAAGAATGTACAAGCCATTACCTCAAACCGGCTCCCAGGAATTTGTGTGGAGGTCTGTCTGATACAGCGTATGAACTTTAACGACGCACTGATATTCATAACCATTTTTTTATTTCACAATACGACGCAAAAAGCGTACACTTAAAAACAATAACAGTTAATCTACGTCGTCACTGTATTTACCGCGAAGAAAGAGAGGCCACACAACACTTTAATACATCATGTATTAAAGAAATTTGATAATATTTTCTCATGTTATATGATATACGGAATGTGAAAGGGGCTGAGATCTCAGTCCGTTTTAAAGAATGTCATTGTCTTGTTTTTCTGTCTATATATTTCTGCAGTTGGTTTGGATTTAAGGCGAAACATGTAGACAGAAAACGGACACGATTTTTTAAATAAGTATTTTGATGTGCGACTGCATTTGAACATGCACTAAGAAGTGTTTGTTTGTTCCTATTGCCGTGACGTATTTATGAAATACTGTAATGTCTGGTGATATGGAAGGCCTGTTTAGTAATTACGTTTGAAGGAGTGATCCCCTTGTCTCAGACGAAATACCTTTCAACGTCTAAATTTTCATAGTGAAAAGAAAACCCAAAATACATTTGGTTAAACGCCATGTAATCACCGAGTTTATCTGCTAGCCGTAGCCCTCAGTATGAACGGATGCTGTCTCGAACGCAGTGATGGGCTGATGGTGGGTGTTCAGAGAATGGAAGCTGCAGGGAGCAGTGGGGTGTGACGGAGCGTGCTTTGCATTTGACTCGATTGTGCTGATAGAGAAAAGGGATGTCTCTCACTTTCAGCTGAGGAGAGAGGTTACTGCTGCGGTAACATAGCTCTCACTTTCTGCGGTACGCGAACATTGTGCCTAATTCCGCAGGCCTGAGAGGTTCATCCTTGGACTGAATAATAATAATAACAATAATAACAACAACAACAACAATAAGTTAATGTACGCAGTGCATGATGTTGATCACTCGCCTTTGTCTAATGCCGAGTTTAATGAATGGAGTAACGCGTTTATTCCCGTCGTACGCTTCCATGACTTGTAGAGGAACAGGTTTGTGTTTTCAAAGGATGTGACTGCTAACACCAGGTTGAACTTAACAAGCTGGTTCATGAATTGTATTATATTACGGAATCCGAAGTTTAAGCATTAGCACGGTACTTCCAAGATCCCAACATTGGGCCCAGTACACACACTGTTTAACCGAGATCCAATTTTGAATTCCCCATCTCTTCCAGCTAGTCCCTTCCTTTCAGATTATCTGACCGAAGTCTTATCTGTATGCACATGTTACCCCGCGTCTATTCTCGATGTAGCTTAACTATCCGGACAGTATTCTGTGAGTAGTACATATCTTGGATCACCACACTGTGCCCTTTTGTCCATCGTCCTGCTAATACTTGCGTCGACGAAAGCAGAGTCCTCGAGAAGTAGACAGTTGCTGTGCTGGTCAAGCAAACACATCTTCATATGTAACCCGAAGATCCATTACGGTATACGAACGAACCCTTCACTGTACCCTGTCATGAGCCAATTACATTGAGGCTACAACTCTTGACGCATCAATATTATATGGCGGTTCTGGAACTGAAGTGATTTGCCATTCTCTTTCAGCAGCATCGGTAACAGCGTGTTTGTATTTGTTGAGTTGAATTGAATGACGTTTTGCACAAGAAGTTCTCTGCTTGCGTTCATCGCCTCTTTTCCAAGTTCACGTTAGCCTTTCTGTTGTGATATCCGATGTTGTAGTGTTCCTTGCCCGAGAGATATATGGAGACTAGTTATCGTCGTTTTGATTTGTGAGTGTTTCTGAATTGTACACATTGAGAATGCTATGGAACACGATACGGTGCGATGCCTGTATAATCGTAGTACAGTTCTTTCTTGCTTAATAAAACCTTTGAGGGATCTGTAACCGATACGATGGATTGATCAATAAGAGCCACAGAACACCAAAACAGATCAAATTTTCCAAAGTTAATTCTGAATTGGAAAAGACCACATGATCTGTGTCTTCAGTGTCTGTGTATATCGACTCGTCGTACAGTAAGTTAGTCACCTGCTCTGTGTGTGTGTGTGTGTGTGTGTGTGTGAACGGAATATGGAGGGGAAAAAGTTGTTGAAAACAGTGTCATAATGCAGAATTTCATTTTTTTTCACAATGATGTTACTGGCGCAAAATCAAGAAGGACGAGATAGGTAGGGCGTGCAGTAGGTGTGAGATACAAGAAGTCGGAACTTATTTTGGTGAAGAGATTTGAAAGAAGGGACCACTTGGGAGAGGTAGACGTACCTGCAGTCTGGTGCAGCGAGTGATAAAGAAGGGGTGGAGTGGATTCGGCTGGGCATGATATTGTGAACAGAGAGGTTAACTGAAGTTGGCCAGATGAGCGACTAACAGGTCGTCAGATGGAGTTAATCTCTAGTGAAGTTTCGCGTATGTGATTACTTTATACACCACCGTCCACAGTGTCCTTTTTGTCGTGGTCCAGAGCCCGGCAGCTTTATCGCATAGAAAATCTCCATCCACCGGGGCATCTTGTGCCAGGTGCTGTGCTCAGGGAAACGATAGAAAGGACACGTGTGTTTACATTGAAGAACTCTGAGTTTTGTCCGTACAGTTTAGCCTGTTCCGTAGGACTGTCAGAGCTAAGAGCTGTTATTTTCCTAAACTGCATTACCCGATCACCCTTCGTAATTGAGACGCGGTATGTTGTGTTTCTGTTTGAAACTGTATTTATGTGTGTGTGTGTGTATATATATATATATATATATATATATATAATATATATATATATATAATCCAGGTTAATTTCATGCATCAGAGGGTTGGTTGTACATTGCTCTCATGCCTTCTAGGTTTCAATTTTCTCATGGATGTTAACCCATCTTTTGAAGGCCGAATGTTAGTAGTAGCGCTGATGTTCTAAACGCGTTGTCGCACCGTTCTTAACATTTGAATTGAATTACGTACAAAAGTAGCAAGGATAGCTGACGTACTCTTTTACGTGACCACATTCTTGTACGTGGCTTCAAGACGACGGCGTCAGCTGTGTATTGTTTACGAGGTAGCCGGTGGTATTCTTTATATTTGGTACCACCCTACGGATCCGTTATCTTCTTGACCCGTACAAGAACAATAACAGAAGTAACATGCCACATTCGTTTGATTAACGTTGGTCGTAGTTATGGTTTACAACTACGAGACATTCCTTTATGAGTTGGATCATGACACTGTGTATGGTATGGGAGGATATAAGGAAATGTACTTCAAGAAATTTACATATACTGTAATGGACCTCGTAATAAATCATAAAGGGAACCAAATCTCCACTGCTGCCTGCATGTATTATATTTGTATTACAGCTACGTCGAGGATGCCCAAATGTACAAATGTTCATAGGTATTTTTTATAGCAGACGTTGAGCCGCATGGGGCTTGGAGATGGTAATAAATGCAGTGGGGCGAGGGGTGCCGCCGCCCGGGCAGACAGCAGAGTCCCAGGAGCGGCAAAGCGAATAGTTTGAATGAAACAAAATTCATGCGCGCGACAGATTTTAAATTATTGAGACAGATGGAACTTCGACAAGTAATTGTGATTTTTTAAGTTCCTTATTTCCGTTAGGGCCGGCGCTCCGGGTGTCGAAGAACCTGGCTACGCCACAGGTAATTTGGCATTAGCGATCGGGATGTCAGTTAATGCATCTCCTTTCATCACTGTCTGTGCAGTGTATGGACAACTGAAGCCCTCGGTACACGGAACTTAATTATAACCGCTTTATTCCGGTTTATTTAGTGGGACTCTGAGGGTCTGGACTATATGTATGACCACGGTAAATGAGAGAATATGAATATGGAACATTTGTGGAATGATAATTAACAGAGTAAGACCAAACGTGTTGGGAAAACACCTGCACGAGTGTTGTTTTGTCATTACAAATCTTACACGAACTGCTCCGGGGTCGAACGCTGGCCCCCAGGATGAGAAGCCGGCGAGTAACCGCCTGGTCTTTCAGACAGACCAAACTTACGTGTTTTGTGTTCTAGGGCGTTCAGTTTATCTCCATGTAAAAAGTCATTTCTTGAGCTTTTATTCGCAAAATTGACGTAGCAGTTCCCCCACCTTTCATCGAGCACAAAGATTCATTACAATGTCCACAAAGGCCCACCACCGCAGCTGCTTTGAACCAGCCGAAACAGATTCTCAGTTTAACACCTTATTTTCTTATGTTTAGACTATTAGGGACATGCTTAGTTTCAGTGTTGGCTGGGTCATCGGCTGTCGTGGCTTTCCTCATATCCTCTCTGCAGATGTCTGTGTATATCGTACTTCGATTACGCCATGACCGCTTACCGGATTCGAAATCCTTCCCAGTTCATCAGTCGTCAGTCATCATCTTAATTACTTGGCGTGTCGTACAGTAAATCACAAAAACAAACTACACCATGTCTACTACGTCGCATCTTTTCCCTTAAGGTTTACCGATCCAAATTTTATAGCATGATTACGTCCACAAAGTCCCCGTCGTTTTGCATGACAGCCTTCAGCGTTAGTCTTACAAGCTTTACGGCAGTCCTACCTCATTCACATGATTGCGACTACTACGTAAGCAGACGAACACTGGCACTTCCGCCACTCTGATGACAGAAACGCACTGATATACGGGCATACAACTTCATTTATTCCTGCGACTTACGACATCAGCCTTGGTTGGCTAACGTTACCTGGGCGCCTAAAGCTGGAGACATTGTGGAATTAATTCCTCTATGCCGCATGTTCTGACCATAAGTAATTGCCATACGCTTTACTCATATCACATAAACAATACAATCTATGGTGGTGTCAGCTAGTATTTGTCTCCCATGTTCTATTTACATGCTTAAGCTGAATTGTATTTGTTTCGTACGAATTTGGCCGAAGTGTTTTACGTAGAGCGACTGTCGATGTTAAGCATCTTGAACTCTGCGGACCCGTGTGCCTCTCAAGTATTGCCCGCAGACCCCATCCCATTACACGTGTTTTCTTACAGCTTTTGCAGTAATAATTAGACAGTTATTACGTACAGAGGTTTGGAATTTTCGGATGCTTTATTTTGGTTTTCCTGGACACAGAGCGGATTGAGCGCGGTAGACTGATACAACAACACACATACCATCGGTTGTCGGGGATTGGTGTTTATTGCCAGTATGGGGTGTCTCATGTGAAACATTCATAAACTGTGCATAATGCTGATTATTACGACGCCTCGAGTTCATCGTGAAGAAAGCCATACAGTAAGAGAGCAGACGGGGAACACGACACGAACTTGCGGGACTGTATCGGCATAAAACGGCCAAGGCCTCTGCTGGCAAGCAAGTTCAGTTCTTAATTCCCCTTGTTGCTACACTAAACTTGTAATAAAGTAGGCACGAAACGTCTGTGTAAATAGAAATTCGCCGTACTAATTTATATTTATGAACTTCCAGTTCTTATTGGCTGATACTACGTTAGAGGTACCTACATGCATCTCCAATGTCGCGCGTGAAGTTGCTAGGAGGAGAACATTAAAAATTAATTACCCACGTGAACGCGTAAATTACAGCAGATTATAGTTTTTCTTGTCCTTGTGAAGAAGGCATATCGGGGGGGGGGAGTAGAGGTATAGCTCCATTCATTCTTAACCTCGGTACTGGTTTGTTTGAAGGAGAGAGGTTAACTACACGCCCCGGCCCCTTCGCTGGGAAATAACGTCGTACCTCTTAGCTAGGAGGGTGAGTGAGCCCCAGTGCCGGTCTGGGCGTTTTGGAGTACAGAAAAATGTCTTGCCCCTCATGGGGCTCGAACCTAACACCGTTTACCATGTAGTCTAGTCGCAATACCGAGTACACTTCCTCCACGGTCTTTGAGTAAATTAGAGTACTTTAAAGGGCACGCTATGGCGCAGTTGGTTGAGACACTGTGCTACAAGCAAGAAGGTCGCGGGTTCGATTCCCGATGGTGCCATTGGAATTTTTCATTGACATAACCCTTCCGGCCGCACTATGACCCTGGGGTCGATTCAGCTTCCTATAGAAATTTTTACCAGGAATATTTCCTGGGGGTAAAGGCGGCCTGTGCGTAGGGCTGACAACCTTACCACCTAAATGTGCCGATTGTCTTGAAACCTGGGAGCCTCAACCTCCGGGAACCCCTAGGGCCTGTCCCGTCTTGCACAGAGATTTCTTTACCTTTTACAGTACATTTAAAATTTCCTGTTATTCCAGTGAACAAATTCACCCACATTTCAACCCGCAGGAAGTGGCAGTATTCTTGAACACGTTTGTAAAACGTTACAACTGTAAGAACATAGCCTGTATATTATGCATCATAACGTAACATAAAATAAACATAAACATAACATTTGTTTGTACCTGTCAACTAATCTCACGTAACCGGGATTAGCGTCCCTCGGATTGTGACGCACTTGCCCCGATTGAACAAAATACTGAAGCAGATGGTGAAGTCATTAGCCATCCTGCCAGTGTCTTGTCTGACTACGACGCCAGATTTGACTCCGAATCCCATTACGGCGTGGATCACGACATTCCAGCCCATTTAAAGGCCAAAATCGACTCCACATTGGATCTGTTATTGAATGTCGAATGTAAGGAGAATTATCGACGCCGACGCGAAATAAAATGATTACGCCACGATTATGACAGCATTTCCTTTTGGAGGATTTGGGAACAATCTCACATTATCTCGGAAAATGGTGGCAGTTTTGCGTGCCGGGAAGAGGCTGCTTGTTTCGCAGTGCGGTGAGAACGCCGTACGAACCATCTCTTCCCCGATTTTTGATTTTAGAGGATTCGTTGAACTAGCCTGTAAGGCGTGGGGTTAATGATGGTGGCTGATACTTGCACGATATTTCCTCCAGCGGCTTTGCAAAGACACGAACAACTCAGGAGAGTTCGAATATTCGAGAGACCCGTCTCGTGGAAGAGATGACGATCTCATGGAATGCTGTTATTGTGAGATACGAGGTTTTAAGAGCGGTATGGTTGAAAGTCAAGTTTGCTGGGATGTTAACTTTGTCGACTGGTACGTAGGTGGAGACGTTTCGGAGGATCGTACCTTCGAAACGTCGATAAATTTCCCAGTCCGACACAACGGTGTAACGTTCTAGAAGACTATGAATCTTGAATTCTGATATTGTTTCTGTTTTATGCGCCTGTCGTTCGGCGTGTGACCGTGCAGTTACGTGTCGTGTGGGCTCTCCGCCCTCTTCAAGGGTCATCTTACACACCCTGACTAAGGTATAAGTTTGTAAGGGCAACGAACTGGTGCAGAATACATTTCTTAGTTGTCTTCATCGTAGTCCACACTGAAGCTTTCGACGTGCGCGGGGTGTAGCCACTTATATTTTTCGAAAACCAGTGAACCTATTTCCATTCACGGAAAATAAACATTTTAGTGAAACATGAAGATCTCGGAACAGGGACTGGATATTAGTCGTCCTGGATGTGACGCCTGTAGTTGGGTAGACATTTGTCGGCCTTCGGAGAAACCTGCTGCCGCCATCTTCAGGGTGAAGGATATGACGATGCAGGCGGTAGATTAATTCGAAGCGTCTACTAACTTCTGTCACATTACATACACTGCGTCCCATTCCATAAGATAGTTATTCATAAATAATCGTGTTCTTCACCAGTTATCCGTTCCTCACGCTGTTTGGGAGTAATTTAATGCTACGACTTCTGTGTCGAAACTTTGAAATTCACACCAGCAGTATTGTCGTAAAAACGTGGCATCGTAACTCGAAGGTTATACACTTCCAGTACTACACTCTGGCCTGCAGTTGGACGCGATTCTGAGCAAGTGTACACCATTTGCAGTTGTCGTAACCCATCTACTAAATCTGTTGTAATGTGATCATCCCATCTTCCTTGCAGTCCAAGTGAAAATTTTGGAAGCTATTCCCCATTAAAATTGTGTACGCGTTCTGTGTTTCCCACATGCTAGCCACATCTGTAATCTATAGTAGTATACTGCGTTTCACTATTCCACGAATGTAAACTGCTGTCCATCATGACCTTTATGATCATGAAGTTTCTGTTGTGAAAGATGGAGGTTATTGCTGGAATAATTTCTTGAAGTGGAGCGACAAGAAGTGGTGTGTGAAATGAATTATTCATTACCTTCAGGGTTGTGACCAGTGGCGGGCCCTGTGAACACGGTAATAAATCTTCGTCTCCCCCCCCCCCTGCCTAAAAATTCTCGACTAGTTCGGTGACTTCTCAGTCACTCCAGAAGGATTGGGGTCCATGGAATTGGTTCGTCGGGTATGTCATTGCGTGTTACTCTAATCACTTCGTTTCTCTCACAGTCCAGGGATCGACGCTGTAACGCAACGACAGAGTTCAAGCGGATTCATACTGAGTTGAACCAAGTCAGCCATGTCACTCACCTTTGAGAAAGACAATTCAAATTGTTACACCATCAACGTAAATAAATTGAGCTACCCTCTCCGGCGTGCAGCTATATTTAAACATTGCTAAGTGCGAGCGGTTGCCCAGCTGATGTGTTCGAACACTGAAGGTCGGGGGGAGGGGGGTGCACTGTTGGTTAATTCTGTAGTTCAGCGCAACGCATTTTTCTGTTTGTTGTTTATATTTAGAGTCCTGCATTCTCATGTGAAATACTTCGATTGTATTTTCTTTGTTGTTGTTGTTGTTCTTCTTCTTCTTATTCTTCCTTCTGCTCCTCCATAAGAATTGGGTGCTTCAGGTATGTTCCAAGGTTCAAAAACAAAGTGTGTCTTTTCGATTTAACTTTAAGCCCTTTTATATGTGTTTCCTCTGGCGATATCTAGAATCCCACCTTGCATTTTAATACAGGTGTATAATTTATCTATTTTACATCGTCAATCACTGTACCTTTGTAATCCCTTAGAGCATAGTGATTACCATGCATACAGCTTGCTTCAACATTTAAAAATTTTATATTTTGCCTGCAGGATGCTGTTCCGTGTTTCGCATGATTTTTGTATAATACTGGATGAAATTGGGGCTTTTGATCGTCAGTCTGTCTATTTTAAACATGCTGTTGTTCAGTGGAGGTGGAACTCTTTAGTTTTCCACCAGTCTTCTTTGATTCTCTGTCATCATCCTTGTAGACCTAGCTACAATACGCATCTTGCTTTTAACGTGGCCTTTTGGCTTTTAACGTGGCCTTTTGGCGTGTTGACAGAACCATTGTTGCAGTGGAAACTTAACTGCGTTCTGTGTGTATTGTTGGGTTTACATGCCAGTGTCAACAATATAAAACATAGAGTGTTGTACAAAAATGATTTTGTGTTGAATTTATGCCGTCGGCAACAGTAAAACGCACTTAGCTTTTCGTGTAAAGTGCCCCATATTTTTGCTCGATTTCATCGAAATTTGGAGTTACTGTACAAATTTTCATAGAAGTCCCGAACATTAAATTGCACGAAAATCCGTCCAGTGGGAGCTGCGCTGTTACGTGTGGACAGACGGACGGACTTGACGAAGGTAACAGGCACTTCTGGAGACTCGTGACACAGTTTTATATGCCGGACTGTTCTGTCACTGAGGCGGCTTTAGCCCTTAAAGTTATGTTCTTCAGAAATGACGGCAGTCACCCATTTTGCCTGTTACAGGGAAGTAAGACGAAGAGAATGAATTGTCGGTGTCTTGGCCTTATAGGCCTTCGTGGTCCGATGTATATTGAGTTCGGACACTGCAGATGGTCTTCGTATTCAGCAAGCCTCACGTGTGTTAAACTGTGGGCATTGTTCTTTCAACAGATGCACGATTTAACGGTACAGTTTCGCGGTCTCGACGAACTTTAAAACAGCCGATCTAGTGGGCTTGGTTGTTCTGAGACTAAAGATTCCGGTTAACCGTGAAGTGTATTGTCCGAGATTTCAGGTTCTCACAGCTGTGACTATGAGGAATTCTGTCTACTGGAATATGACCCCGTGTGATTTGGCACATAAGTAACAGCTTTTTGGAGGAACGTCTTTCCTCCATGTTCAGGGTATAAGACGGTGTAGATCATATGCCTACGAATTAAGTACATACTAAATATTTCTACAATTGTGCCTGTTGTTTTTTATGGGCGCGAAACTTGGTTGCGCACATTGAGGGAGGAACGTAGGCTGAGGGTGTTTGAGAATAGTCTGTTGAGGGGAATATTTGGGCCCAAGAGGGACGAGTTGACAGGGGAGTGGAGAAAACTACATAATGAGGAGCTTAGTGATCTGTACTCCTTACCCATTATTGTTCGGGTTATAAAATCGAGAAGAATGAGATTGGCGGGACATGTAGCACGCATGGGGATAGGAGAGGCGTATACAGTGTTTTGGTGGACAAACCTGAAGGAAAGAGACCACTTGGGAGACCCAGGCGTAGATGGGAGGATAATATTAAGAAGGATCTTCAGGAATTTGGATGTGGGGGTATGGACTGGATCGAACTGGCGCAGGGCAGGGTCAGGTGGCGGGTACTTGTGACTGCCGTAATGAACCTTCGGGTTTCATAAAATGTGGGGAATTTCTTGACTAGTTGAAACCCTTTAGCTTCTCAAGAGGGCTGTGCTGCATGGAGTTAGTAAGTCAGTAAGTGTGTAATTAGTAATGTTACAGTGAGAAATGAAAGACATGCGACGTTACGGCCCTTCTAATGTAAATGTGTGCTGCGATAGATGGTGCACTGAAATGTATCGCTGGTACCAAATACATACTACATTGAAACCTGCCTGTAACGGAACAAGAACAATGCTTTCTTCTTTTCAGGCAGGTTCCGTTTCATATACGTGCTTGAAGTTTAGACCGCCGAGGGTGTAGAATTTAAAGAGAGGTTCTGTTTAAGACAAATTTCACTGTATTACGATTATTTTTCAGGTTATGATTTCCTAGCATCAGCGGACAAACATGTGAAGTAAAGTATCACCAATTCGTGTAAGGGCGCGTCGGTTTTAAATTCATCGTATTTGCAGGTACAGTAATTTCGACTTGAAATGCCTGCGAATTGTTTTCTTCTTCCTGTTTAGGTGTTACGGATAAGCCGCCTGACCTGTTAAAGTTAAGAATTAACTGTGAAACAATGAATTAGATATTTAACAGTCTCAGAAGTAACTCTGAAAAATTGAGTCCAATATTGGTAAGATTGATATTTCGAAAACGTTCCGGGGTGCTGATAAGTCCTTAGCCCGACCAGGAAGGAAACAAGCTCGGAAGCATGCCAGGGACGCGCGCGATTTCAAG
>Ga0136643_10012354_pt1 | contig 12714 bp, 8 predicted proteins | sample TergutLab28metaG_FD_96883 | JGI IMG/M metagenome (GOLD analysis project Ga0136643, IMG submission 96883) | Labiotermes labralis P1 segment gut microbial communities from Petit-Saut dam, French Guiana - Lab288 P1 (version 3) (version 3) | ecosystem: Host-associated > Arthropoda: Insects >...
AAACGGTCATAACTCCGTAACCGTCCAAAATCGGACACATGTTTATATGAACTTTTTTGATCACAAAGACCTAGGAAATCACCTACTGCAGTTATGCCCTAAAGTCGTGAAACACCCTGTATATATATTTATTTATTTATGGATTTTTTGTCTTTAAAGGATTTCACGTATCATGTAGACAGAGTAATTAAAGGTAACATGTGAAGTGTGTTTTAAAAAATTAATAACGCCTTCTGCTTCTAGACAAATAAAAGACGTGCGGCTGTGATATGGCGCCTTGCTGCAGTTACGGTTTTCACCACCGTCAAGGCTAACCAGTTTTATTTATCGTGCCCTCACGCGAACCAAATAATTGACTTCCACTAGCAATAACGTCGAAGTGGGCAGTGCGGTAACATGGAAGGCACAATGCCGAGATGTTGCACTCGACATTAAGAGTCGCACTGTTACTGTCGTAAAGGTCAGAACAGGCTGACATGTCATAGTGGTGGTTATCAGCCCGCGGGTCGCGGACTGCTTGCAGATTGGTCTAAAGAAATTATCAGTGCTGCCTATTTTAAGGGCCGGTCTTATTTTAAGAGATATTCACAAAATGCAGAGAGAAACGAGAAATATATTTTGCACAATACGTTTCTCCGTACGTCGTACTGATTTCGAGATAATTGCGCAAAAGAGAGTGAAAAAGCTGGACTTTTTTTTTACATTATGCATATGCTTTCTAAACTCCCTGAGATGTAACAGAGATAACCACGCGCTCGGTAAAGATAAAGGTCTCCCCGTAGCATTCCATGGTAGGCACAGAGGTAGAGTAAAGGTATAGTTCTACCCATTTTTAACCTCTACGCTAGATGGGAGGAGGGCATTTAACGCCACGCCCCGGCTGCTTTGTCCCCGGGGCCCATGGTACTGCGGCTGGGCGATCCCCAGGGGGTCTGGCCGGTTGTGGAGAAGAGAAAATCTCTAGCTCTTACCGGGTTTCGAAACGCGAACCGTAACATATTCCGCCACGTTGTTATTGCTGATTATATAGACTTGTAATAGCACGAGGTTGTGGCGGCCCCTAGTGGCATAAATTTTAACTACAAATTTCTCCCGAGTCGGGCAGTTATTTCAGAAACGCGCGACGCACGAACACACCTAGACATTGTTCGGTGGGCCTACTTTTCTTTTTTATTCTAAAAAGGAGATGTGCGTGAAAACTCGTCGTTCAGTTTGTGACACTGAAGTGACTAGCATTTTTCCTGTAGGGGCTGCAGAATGTGACAAACCTCGGGCCATACGGTCTCGGTCCTCATCTCATGCACATCCTGGCTATGGGGCACGCGGTGGCGCAGCTGGTTGAGCTACTGCGTTACAAGCCGGAAGGTCGCGGGTTCGATTCCCGATAGGTTCAATGGGAGTTTTCTCCTGAGGAGTAAAGGAGACGGGTGCTTCGGGCTGACAATCACCTTCACGTGCCGACTGTCTAGAGATTCTAGGAGTCCTAACCACCTGGATCCCTCAGAGGCCCGTGCAGGCCTGTACAGGCACTGCTTCGCTTTTCATCCGGAACATAATTTACAAGCTTGTGTCTGCCCCATATACCTAGATCACATCCACTGCAAGGGAGGTGTTTCTTTAGAGAAAGTGTACATGACATCATCCGGCCCACCTTCTTTTCTGCATAAACTGACGTCATAAGACTTTATTAACGGTCTGTACTTGTGTATCCAGTCACGTAATCTGATGAAATAACCATTTGAAGCCTGAAGTCGTTTAATAAAACTATAAAAATTCAGTTTGCTACCTCACAGTAAACAAGAACAGGTTTCATTATAAGCACTAGTCGGTTAGTGTTGCTATGTTATGAGAATCACTGGGATATACAAATAAACTATAATCACAAACATACACAAAAAATGCGCACAATTTACATAAAGCCACAAATAATCCATACATATGAAATCTGCTACATGTTTCGAGCGTTAAATCGCCATCCTCAGGGAGAAATTAATAGAAAGTAATGTAACATTAGTACATCCAGCGTTGTGCACTGTACTCATCGAGACACCGACGCATGGCACAGGGACTTGTTTTTTTTTGGGTCTAAGACTTCGACACTAGATGTTTGTACGCATAAAGCAAAGGACAATGTAAACAATGGCAGATCAAGTAATTTTATTAAAGAATATGTCAGCATCGAATATACGTGTTTATAGCTGTCATTATTCATTTTTAACGTCGTGTTTGTAACATGAATACATTAATTATATATTCCTTGGTACTAATGTCTTCCTGAGGAGGGCTATCCCCGAAACTTGCAACAGATTTCAAGTATATGAATTATTTGTGACTTTATATAAATCATGTGCGTTTGTTGGTATATGTGGGTGCTTTGTGTCACAATTCAAGGACGAATAATTGTTAAAATAATACAAATAAACAGCACTTCGTAATGCCACAGTGGGCGGTACATACAGTAACCACAGTGCAAGTGGTTAAGCATTGTGTATAAATGAATGGTGCGGGACTGCTATTTCGTGTTCACTGAATTCACATCCACTGAGCATTTGATGCTAACGTAATGAAAATATGCAATTCGCGATATGTGTGACCGGAATATAAATAATAATTTGGAATGCAGTCCCAGTTGCAACGACGTTATGATACAAAATAGCGTAAATATTTACAAAAAAAAAAAATCGTAGTGCGCTTTTAATATGTGTACGTTTTGAGCAAAGCTGTAATTAGCTGTATGCATTATAATAGATTCAATACTGAAATAATCACGAGTTTGTACATTTACGATATGTGATCACCTTCGTGCCTATACGATGTCACACAAGGGGGAAACTACATTATGAAGTTTTCATCAGTAACAAACAGAAACGCCTGGAACAGAATAAACACCTCTTTTTTCAGACTTTTTTCTTATCCTCTTTCCCTTTCAACTAAAAAAAAAGTAAGCAGATATGACCTTGTTATCTGTGTGTTTCGCCCGCTATTTTTGTCCATCGTGCGATAGATTTTCACAAAACTTGGTATGATGTGCTGCGGTATGGTTTTGCCACTGGCGCCCACCCCAAACTTGTGCGTTTTACTATTCCGTGTCAGTTAACAACAATATGGCGGACGAGTGAATTTGCGATGTGGTGGGGGGGGGGGAGGGGGCATAGTTCGTATTGGTTCCCGTAATGAGGTACGGAAATACATCTTTACAAATACATAATTTTGTTCGTGTGTGTAAGAAGAACTAACAAGATGCACACTGTTTTCATTAATGATTTAATTCAATTATATTGTCTTCGACATGTTTCGAACAAATAAGTATTCATCATCAGGAAGTCTGCACAAGCAGCTTTACGGTATTTTATCATGCATCTACAGTATATAAGCCGTTCAGTCACTGACAGAATGTGTTTGCAAACACGTCCTGTCAGCGACCAGGCAAATTTTGGATAAACGGTGTTCTTTTTATTAAATTGTGACGATGGATGAAGAGGGAAATAATGTCTTAATGCGCCTTAACGTCGCCTAAAGCTGCAAACTCAATTTAGTCACAGACGTTTATCAAGATATCTTCTTTGTAACGAAATTCGAGGCGCCCAGAATATCGATGAATGCGATATATTATTGTTTTCATTCGCTTATATATGGCGATGTTTATTAGAGAGACATGCTTTATAAAATTCATGTTACAAAAAATACTCGTTGTTTTCAGACTATATCAGTTGACGTTAAGACGTCTGATGCTTTAATCTGCTGACGTCACGCGGGGTCACATGTCCAGTAGCTTATAAGATTTCCACTGGACGCTTCAGTTTTCTTTGCATACTTCCCTTTCTGAATGTAGAGGTTATGTTTCAAATTACAGGCTTGTAGGTTTAACATCCATACATTCCTTTCCGACAGTAAGTAATCAAGCCAATACGTACTTATCACACAGCAGTTAAAGTAAAATTGCTAATGGTGTGGTTCGTGACACTACACAGTCTGTGCCAAGGCTTTCTTTACTTTCAAAATAAAATACGGTGTCACGTTACACGCACAAGTGTAACATTTTACTTACGCGCGTAAGAAACGGACAGCCCTTCGTGCGTCGATTTTCAGGAAACTCGCAGTGCTTAGGAGAATTATCTGCAGATGTCTAATACAGCATTTCACGCAGATCAGAAAGCATACATCGAGGTAAACGTGGGAGGTACAGACATAAGTTAATTTGCGCCTCAAAGTAAAATGCGCCGAGTTCACAAATATCACAGTTACGCGATAAATTTCCTTGGAACTATCCCTTGGCTTTTTTTTTTTTTCGGACCGGAAGAAAATGTAGAATATGAGTATAAAATACCTCGGATTGACTTACCCTGTCGAAAATTGTAACTTGTATGTATTATGAATTGTGAAGATCATTCTGGAATTGCTGTACCATACTTTTTCTGGATATAGTGACGTAACGCCTATTAAAACGAATCTGTGAGTGTCTGATCATACAGTGCTGAATGACAGGGTACCTGGTGAATAACGAATCACCTTTAAACTTCATAGAAGGAAACAGTTACGCCTTGCGTAATTTCAGGTTTCCACTGCAATATAAATAAGATCTTCCTTTTTCTGGGTCAAGCGGCACAAGAAGACTTTGACTGCATGGCCCTTGAAGATGGGACCGATATTTTGTCTCGAAATATCAGTAACTAACTATACACCTACGCTGCGCAACATCCCAGAAGAGCGAAGGTGTGTTGTTTAACGACGCTCCAAACTGCTCAAATTACACAGTGTCGGTGATGAATGAGTTTGGAGCGTTGGTGGGATGATATTGACAGGGGAGAACCGAAGAACTGGGTAGAAGAACCTGCTTCTGTGTCCCACGACGATGATGATGATGATGATGGTGGTGGTGATGGGGAGGAGGAGGGGGATGCGGTAAATGGAGATGCAAATTCATGACCAGTTTGTGAAAATATTCTAAACCATGTAGTTCAGGTGCTTGAATCTTGCAGCGAAACAGAACAGTGTGACTGTTAATACTACCCTGACTTATCGGGGTGTCTGTAGTTCTCGGAAGGGTCTACTGTTTCATTCTCTGCTCCTGGGAAGTTACAGCAGAGAAATGATGCGAAGGTTAACAGCACGAACTCGGTCGTCCTCCAAACCGCAACATCCACACAAGGTAAAAAAAGTCTATGGAACATTAATGGAAAGAGAGTGACAGGGGGAAACCAAAGTAATCATAAAGCTTTTTCAGTACCACTTTGTCTACCATAAATCCCATATAGACTGGCGTGGGATTAAACCGGAGCCTCCATGGTGAAAGGCCAGCGATTAGCACCCCGAGCCATGGCACGGCCGAAATGTAGGTCCTATCTCTGAATGTACCTAAAGGGACTAAGAAGAAACATGAAACGTCTTCAGGCCGAGATTTGAACCAATAACCTTCGGAACACATGTGTCACCCTCTGGAACAGAGGTGCAAATAATTTTACAAAAATCTGGGAACCGTCTCAAAATTCCATGCGCCAGATGTGTGAAATGAAGCAAACCGCATGCTGACGACCCACCAATATTAGACAACACCACAGTAAATTTATTCGCCCGGGCGACACGGCTCCCGGGTTTTGTGTACCCCTGCCGTAGAACGCGACTTTCGGCGATTTGGTTGGAGTAAAGGATTGAAATTGCGAAGATCTTCAAGAGAGCCGATCTACTTTCCGAAAATCGAACCAGAGGCCTCCAGAATATTAAGCGGTTTTGGGAAAAACGTGATCGCTGTTATGTATCATTACAGCTTTTACAGCAGCCCGTCCTTGGTTGACTTCCTGCGCCAGATGTTTTAAAGTCTTCACACTGAGAACCTAGATCGGAATTATGAATTTTATTGGGCTCAAAAATTTTACAAGAAAGTGCTTTGTTATGCGGCTCTGAAAGAGGCTGCCAACTTATTTGAAGAGAGCGTTATTTTCTCATAGGTGGAACTGCGGAAGATGGGGGAAGAGGGCAGATTATTGTAACAGACACTGTATTGTTGGTGTGGAGTTCTTTTTTTTGTCACCATATAATGAGGGTTGTAGTCTATGAGGTAGGGTCCACTTCCCAACTTGCTTCAGTGCACGCGTGGAATGCTCCCTCTTCTACATTATTGAGCTTTCCTTACGGAAGGACCTTGGCCCTTTTTCGTATAAAGAGGGAGCATGAGGTTTCATATCATCAAATACAGTATTTCATGAGCAGCTTTTTATCTGGATTATGAACTGTGACTGGGGTTACTTTTGATTAAATATTACGGTTTTCGTACCGTTCTTTTAGCCCAGTCAAATTTTCAATATTTTTTTGTACCTTTCGTTGTAGAAGGGATGAAGATGGAAATATAACAACACAATGAAACTTGAGGAAACAGTAAGCTATTGCTCTTGTCAAGAAAGATATTTCTGCTGATTAAATTCTTGCAATCATGATTCGATGTAGCGTAGCTACCGGCAGGGACACCCAAGCCGGACAGGTCAAAGGGTAGAAGCCAGACGAAGAGAGACACACTGGCCCTCCAGGTTGGGGGTTGGGCGCAAGGCCAGCACCCTCGCCCCGGAAAAATTCCAATACCGCTAAAAACGCTCAATTATGGAAAGATGGACGGAGAGTTAGTAGACGACCAACGCGAGTATTAAGGAATAAGATTTTTGGCCCAACGCAGAAAACAAATGGAGAATGGAGACAAAAAACAAACGAGGAGCTGGAAAAACTGATTAACCATGAAAATATAGTAAGGCACATTAAAAGTGAGAGACTGAGTTGGGTGGGACATGTTGAAAGAATGCCTGATGAAAGAGTAGTTAAAAGCATTTATAGAATGGAAACCACACGCAACAAGACCGAAAGGAAGGCCAAGATTAAGATGGGATGATGACGTGAGAGACGATTTGAGGAAGATGGGAGTAAATAATTGGAAACAGAAGGCACAGGAAAGAAAACCATGGAGAGGGATAATTGAGCAAGCCAAAACTCACAAAGAGTTGTAGAGCTGAGGAAGAAGAAGAATCATGATTCGATATTTGTACAGCGTTGATGCTGAGTATTCTGCTATTCTGGGATATTAAAGTTGCGTAGCGGGTAATTTGAACATATCCCGACCTTTTTGAAGGAACGTGGTGCCTTCAAACCTTCGGAATATGTTAAAAGTATACGCTACACAGCGTAACAACCCACTAGACCAATTCCAAAAATTCTTCTAAGTTGTTGCTCTTGGGTGTAACGTTTCACTACCGCAATAGAGAAATGTTAGAAGTGTGTGAGATATAAATATTTGGAAGTGGTTATAACCTTAGGAGCTTGGTGATTACTTTGTGCACTTCCAGTTTTAACATTCAACAACTCTACGTTCTGCTCACACAGTGTATTTATGTGTTTTGTATGGATCTGAGAACAAACGGCGATTATTTCCCTATACGGCATTAACTGACTGGTTTTTATAACCGAGACGGTGAGTGTTTACTGCGCGGTGCGAACTGAATCGTTATATAACCTAATTTAAGTTAGTCTTAGTCTTTGGGTTAAAGAGGGCATGGGCTGGATTCATCTGGCTCAGGACAGTGAGCATTGGGAGCTAATATGAACACTAATGAACCGCTGAGTTCCGTGACAGGCGGGGAATTTCTTGAGTGGCTGATCGACCATTACGTTCTCCAGAATAACGAGTTAGTTGCGGACAGCCCTTTGGCTGTTGGCAGTCTCACATAATGAATGACAATGTTATGGAATAAGATGTTGAAGATAGTTTATGTTATTACGACGCCCGGACACGTGTTCATCGGCAATTGTACATCGGGTTCCTTGTGTCAGCTGACACGGATCGTTTCCCTTGTTTTAATCATCTTGTATAAGCATTACGAGATAGGCATCTTCTCCGAAACTTGTGCAATGCTTACTAACTAAACTCATTCCTGCACGGTTCTTCTAAGTCAAAGACTACAACCGTAAGGAATGTGACTGTGTGGGTCGGTACATTGCAGCAATTTTCGGAAGAGCTCGCTTCCACTATCTTCAGGTTCTAGGAGGCTGTCTTCTACGGCACTCTGACATTCACTGCCATGACGAACTTTACTTACACCAGTCGACATGTCACAACGTCAACCAACACTTTGTTTAAAGCGTTAACTAGTGTGAACTCTGACGCTGTTTTTTTTCCCCCTTTGTTTAAACAGTATGACAGTCTGTGAACTGCGTGATCTGTATGGCGTCACTGAAGAGGAATGCGTAACATCTCTCTTCAGCTCCTTATTGTATGGTACTTGATAGAGCATAGTGGATGCAGTTCGGTACATCAGGGATATATAAATAAATAAATATATATATATATATATATATATATATATATATATATTAGGTATATGAAGCATACGTGTGTCCGAATCCTTTGTTGTTTTGTATATAAATGCAAATCTCCACGCCAGTAACTATTGACAGGAGGAGACTGGCAAAGAAAGGGAGAAATAAGTAAACTACGAAAGGAAAAGAATAAGAAAGAAAAATGTGGAAGAAAGAGGAAACGTAAGGCCGGAATTAACATATTAACGGAAGTTAATATAAAGGAAGGAAAAAATAAAGTGGGAGAGGAAAATAAAGAACAAGGAAGAAATGGGACAACAAAAATGAAGAACGAAGAGAACAAATATGCTAACGAAAGTAAGGAACAGAGAAACAAAGGAGGCAGAAAAGGGGAATTCTTATAACTTTACGTGGCTTCATTCTCGAGATTAACTTATAGAGGAAGTGACCCTGCTCACAGAGTATCTCTAAATATTATTCTTTATTGCTTAAACTGTTTTTTTTTTCCAGTTTACATTCATGTCTGTGTTTGGCTTAGTACAGTTACTGTTGGCAGTTTATTGTGTACACGGAATTGCATTTCAGGTTGCATAAATTGCGAGGAACATCTTGAAGCGATGAAACGTTATCACATTGTTAAGAAGGGTTCTGCTTCACAGACTTTGTTACTCTACTCGGAAGTCTGGTACAGTACCGTTAAGCCGTAGGAATTCAGTGTTAAGTGTCGAACGCAAGCTACCGAGATCCGTTACTAACATTACCTTAATTTTTCTGCGGACTGAACACACTTGCGGTACGTAAACCTCAGGTTCTCACGTGAACCGGCCGATGCGTGGATGTCCGTCCGCGCCCCGCACTTATGAACTATTTGTCGCCCGCTTTAATTTTAGTTAAACTTCGCATTTTGCCCGCACAGTGTCCTTGCTTATGTCGTAAGGTTTTCACAACAAACAGCGACTCTCCCCGTAAAGAGTAGTGATAATTTGTCTTTGTAATGCAGAAGTAGTGTGTTTTATGTGAGGTAGGAACTTGATATTTAAACATTTGTACAAATTTCTGGTTTCAAAGCTAGTGGTCAGTACCCGTCTGGAAGGTCCTGCAGTCGACCAGCTCATCAAGGCTTTCTGCGATTCTCCTTGGTGCTAAATCATTTGCTAATTTCGTACACAATACATGCAGCTGTACTCGCTGACACAGTGCAAAGAAGACAATGCTCACCTCCGGCACAATAAATGTAATATGTTTCGCTGTATCACTTCCAGGTTCTCCTGTCACTGTCACATACTCATGTGACTCTCAGTCAGCTCTGAGTGCTTGCTTGATCATGCAAGAGGTCACGCCTCATTGTCAGCTATTTACAGCTACCAGTATTACTGCATGTCTGTGAACCGATGCTTCAGTACAGCATGCTGCCTCTTCACAGCGCCAAATCCCAGAACACTGACATCTGCAGCTTATGAACATACATATATATTTGGTCTAAAAATGTAATCAGATACTTCTGTTGTGAGCTATCGCGTAGCGTCTCGCTGTCCTCCACACTTTAGCTACATTCATTCCTATTTTTCGAAGGTCTGCTGTGTACAATACACTACGTGCGAGTGATTAACAGCCCGCTGCTCCGTGAGGCCAGTGCTGAGGCCGAAGAAACACTTGAGTATCGCCTGTGTTCTCTGTGACGTATGATAAGAGGTTTGAAGAAACGCTTACGCATCCGACATTATAATACAACATAGAAAAACCTGGTTAAAATATTCCGATGGTTGAAATTAAAACTTTGTTTGCTCTAAGAATATGGCAGTTCGTCACATGACGGGCGTGTGGCTAATTCGTATTTTTTCCCTTTATTTCTATTTTTTTAATGAGAAATCGGATTTACGTTCCACTCCGGGACAGAATTTTTGCCACTGCATCCGGGAACCAACCAGTCTCTTGTCCAGTTATCCATCGGTCTACTATAATGAAGACTAATGAACCTTCTGGTTCCATAAAGGATTAGAAATTTCTTGACCAGCTGCGCGACTGTTAGCTTCTCTAGAAGGGCTCTGCTCGGCATTCAAAGTCCTCTTCCGGATAGTGAGCAGTTTACTCGTACGTAACAGTAAAATTACGAGACTAAAATCCAGTTCTCAAAAATCTGAAGATGGAGAGGGTTAACAATCCCACTATGATTGTGTCGCAGAGCGTTTTGCAGTCAGCTTTACCACTGAAACCTCAACTGGGGACTGCATTTTTTATATTGTGCTGGTTGTTCCGGCCTGTCGCACACCTGAAGGGAGCACAGAGTACCGTGAAATAATGGTAAACAAGAGCAAACCGACTTGCTCAGAAAAAGACTCGCGCCATTGAAATTTTATTCATTGTAAATTCTATAGGAATTTCCATACTACTGAACCCAGGCCTCTGCCTGAGTTATGACGATGCCTTATTGTCTGTCTCCTGCTTGGAATTGTCCAATTGTTGATGAATGCTTCTAACTCTGTAAAAAACTGAATACACTTTGGACAAGACAGAAATTGTACGTATAGTGTAACATCGAGGCGCGTTCGTACAACTATTGTTGAAGTGGGAAAGCAATAAGCATTACATATTCTGAGTGTGTGTTTGTAGTCTTAAGTATTGAGCATGCAATGCGCATGCGCCATACTGTCATCCGTGGCTTATCCGGCTCTACTACATTTTTCCACATTATCACACAAGCGGCGCGATCTTCGAAAAAAAAGTTATGAACGATAAAATGTCTGGATTTTCTCTACAAATGTTGTCTGAAACATTTCTCATTCTAAGAAGAATTTAACGGGATATTAACATAAATGTATATCAGTATTCATGTAAAGTACCCGCTATACTTGTCAGATTTTAATGAAACTCGAATTTTCTTGACAAAGCTTCGAAAAATACTCAAATATCAAATTTCATTAAAATCCGTCCATTAGCAGCCGAGTTGTTCTATGCGGACGGAAAGACATGACGAAAATAGTCGCTTTTCGCAATTTTGCGAACGCGCCTAAAAACAATATCAGTGTTGTCGACATTTAACGAACGCATTGTTTAAAGCCAAAAGGTAAAGGGTGTAGCTCTACTCTTTCTTTAATCTCGGCGTTACATGGAGGATGGACAACGCCACGCTCCACCCGTTTTACCCTAGTTTAAAGAGACCCGGCTTCCGTTGTACAGGAGGCTGAGTAGGTCCCAGAGTCGACCTGGACGTGTGCGGAAACTTTCCCCCCGTATCGGGATTCAGTCCCTGGACCGTCTAGCCTGTAGCGAGTCGCAGTACCGACTCAGCTATTCCGGCTCACAACGAACACACTCTTATGGGTTGGAAACAAGGTTTCTCTTCAGAAATACCGCTATCGTTGTGTAGGGAACTGAGATAGCTCAGCCAGTATAGTGACTGTTTCGATGCTTCAGCTGAAGTTATGAATAGTGATGGTGGGCTTAATGTAACGCAGCCCTAACACTGTACTGGGCGTACAATGAAATGGAACAAGGATGATTGCAGTACTACTTCTGTGCCTACTGTCCGTACGACGGACAAGATACAGTCACGAAATCGACGGCCTCTATACCACATTATCATACCTGTTCGTATTTGAGGCCACCGGTTGTAAGTGGGTTGCATGCATATGACATACGATGTGGGTCTCCTTGTGTCGTAAACCACTGTGGAGAGCAACGTTCGGTATTGCGACAGTTTACACTTGTGGCGTAATGCGTATACCTAAATGTACAGTGACTGTTTTTGTCACATGTATATGTCAGATACGGAGGAGGTAGGTAATCTCAGTGTCTGATAGATGGCCTCAGTTGTTAGACGACTTCGACATGTACATACTTTCATCTGTAAGAGATTCACCGGTGTATATGAAATGGGCCAGTACTCGTATAATACACATGTCTTATGTCAACTTGCATCATAGAAATTCTATAAAATTATTCGAAGTCTTCAGTTAGGCTCTTAATTAAAATAACGTAATGTGATATCTGACCTTCTCACAGCCCTGAATGTTTTCGTCTTCAGAAGAAACGTGCCGTTTAGTTTTGCTCTTTATATCCTGATAATGGAGGCAGTAGGTTCCTCCGATACGTTGGCAGACTGCCTATTTACACTGCTTCACATCCAAGACCATAATGTTGACTCACAATATAAAATTTATGCAAGGAACACGAACGAGCACGTCGCGCGTTCATTTAGGATCCTAAGTAAAGACCTAAGCCTTCATTTGTGTTAGTCTTTCTATATGTATGTATGTATGTATGTATTTTTTTTATATATGGTTTATTGCTTGTCCTATTACAATGGTAATACTACAAGCTTTACAATCTTATAGTTGATTTGGTACAGTTATTTGCTTATTCTACATTTAGTTTATCAAATTGTATGTCGTTAATAAATTTTGTAAATTCCTTGTAGTG
>Ga0136643_10012355_pt1 | contig 12714 bp, 5 predicted proteins | sample TergutLab28metaG_FD_96883 | JGI IMG/M metagenome (GOLD analysis project Ga0136643, IMG submission 96883) | Labiotermes labralis P1 segment gut microbial communities from Petit-Saut dam, French Guiana - Lab288 P1 (version 3) (version 3) | ecosystem: Host-associated > Arthropoda: Insects >...
GGGTATTTTTAGAATTTTCCTGTATTTTTTAACAGTTTCCCCATCTGGGTTGAGTTTGGCACGATTTTGGGGGGCCTTGGGATTTTGGGGGGGGGGGGGGTTGAACACACCCCCTCGGTACGCCACTGCATTATACGTAGCTCATGTTTGTGCGAAACATGTACCGTAGGTCCCAAACATTTACAGCATTCATTTCCGAAGGAAACAACGGGAACACCAAACAATTATTTTCTTCACACTGTTCTGTCCCGTACCAGCTCCTCTGTGACGTAAGAAAATGCTTGTGTGTAATACTGGTAGTTTAATTCACGAAGGTCAGTGGGAAGGAGAGAGTTAACTAAACGTGTGCTCCGTTGCGGGGCATACGCCCCCACTCTGACAGCACCGCCGCCACCTACACATCACGTCAGCAGTTGAGCTTCAAGGTATGCCACATGTGTTAGCAGCGTATTAGTAATGTTTACTGCTGGCTGCTGCGTAGGGACTGCAGATTCTGTATATAATGTCCGAGTGTATCCGTGTCACAACGGCATTAGGTAACGTTTCAGTGTGGGTGACTAGCTGGGGCTGAACGGTCGGGGCTTCCAGTCCCGGTTGGTGATGGGTATTTTTCTCTTCTTTAAAACGCCCAGACTGTTTCTTGGAGCCCACCCGGTCCCCTCTTTAGTAGGTACAGCTGTTCTTTCCCGGGGATAAAGCGGCCGGGTCGTTAAATTAACCACTTCCACCTGTTACCAAGGTCAAGAATGAGTGGGGCAGTATCTGTGCTCCCCATATGTGCCTTTATGGCGTGGACAGAGAAACTTTACTGCCTTTTTTTTTATGGGGGTGCTATATAGCCTCGTTTGTTGGACGTGAAGTGTTCTGATATCGCTCACTGAATGCAGTAGTGGCATAACCCAAAAATTGCCCATTTGGTGTTAATACTACGATTGAGATAAAAAAAAATATATACCGACACGCTTGTGAATTGAAAAATACCCCGCTAGATGACGGTAGTTCCGTTATTGTCGCAAGGACTTGTGATATTTTTTTGAGCCCAATCGTTGTATTAGCTCCAAATGGACAGTTTTTGGGATGTGCCGCTTTAGCATTCAGTGAGCGATACATAGTTCATGTTATGCAGAATAGCAGTTTCGAAGTAATAAGACGTTTACGTTTTATTCTAGGCCTTTGGGTCATATATGTAAGCATCTGGTGGCCACTTAATACCTGCCTGCCAGTACTTTATTGTGATAATGATAACTATTTACCAACGGAGTTGCAACACAAAGTGATAAATGTAACCCTTTATATACGACGATTAACCCGAATTTTATTTTGAAGACTCATTTCGCTCCTCGCAAGGAACACGCTTCTTTTCGGTTATAAAAACCATCATTTAATGCTGTTCCTGAAAATAATTGCTGTTTGTCGTCATATGGATATAGAACAAATATATTGCGCGTTCAGGGCGTAGAATTTCCGAGTGCTGCACCTGGTGGTACATGCAGTAACCACAGTGCTCCATAGACACGATATAGTAAATTCTTGCGTGCGGGAATGGGTACATTGATCGCGTCAGATGTGACGGCCGTTTGACGAGCACGTTTAAATGGTTTTTTAATAAGATGCCAGGTCTGCTCCTAGCCTTGTCGTTACCAGAATCATGTCAAGGCGAATTTTATGTTTATGGTTCCGTGCATCGCTGATCTATATTAATAATTGTCCAACGAGGTGCAACACAAAGCAGTCTATTTATTATTCTGCAAGTTCACTCTACATGTTTCGGGTGTCAACACTACCCATCATCAGGAGCACACAAAACTGTAACTACAGCCTCCGGTACTGGTCATATTTTTTGTGCAGCTACCGTGACCAAGCTTGGCCACGTTGGAGAGAGGTAGCTGCACAAAGAATATGACCAGTACCGGAGGCTGTAGTTACAGTTTTGTGTGTTCCTGATGATGGGTAGTGTTGACACCCGAAACATGTAGAGTGAACTTGCGGAATAATAAATAGACTGCTTTGTGTTACATCTCGTTGGACAATTATTAATATATGTCAAGGTCTTTCAATCGATGACTCAGGAACGCCTCGCTTAGCAGTTCGTAGTTAACTCAAGTCATCGAGCAGTCACATCTGTGAAATCGTAAAACACAACACTGCGTTCAAAAAATCCCACCATTTGAATCTTTTCAATATCAGTTCTGTTCCCGAATATGTTGGCAGTCTGGTTCTGTAATTCCCCGTTTAATATAATCGTACCATTTCTGCACACGTCTTATTAGTGGTTTTTATTCTCGGTAAAAACCCTGTGTGCCTATATATCTTTGTTTAATCCTTGCTGGCCGTGTTTCTCAATCTTATGTAGTGTAAATAACGTGACTTGTAAGCACCTTGTGTGATTTTCTCAAATACCTTATCATTTAAACTTTCTTAGGTCCAAAATTTTGTAATACCGGGTATTCACAGACACTGCTAGTTACCGATATTTCCTCAAAATCAGACACCCAGTGTAACACTTAGTTGTAACATGAAGTGTTTCAAGTCGTGAACTCTGGTGGTTGTGCATATCTGGAGTTCCATCCAGCGTGCCTGTTGTTAGTGAAGTATTAAGAACACTTGTTAATATTTAAGTGTCGTCAGGAAGAGTCTCGAGTATCCGTCTCATCATTGTCTTCTGTCTCGTAATGGCGGGCTTCTGCGCCTGAACAGGCGCCCCAGAGCTGCTGTGGATCAATATCTCCCAGGGCAGAAAGCAGCGAACGAAGTCAAACGTACCCTGTCCTTGCTCAAGCCTGCATGCAATAGTTCCGCATTCCTGTTGGCAGAAGTCCGTATTTAGACTGGTTAAGTGTTCCGTGTGTTAATACTGCCAATTATACTCGAGAGGAGCAAAAGTCTCGTCACATGAATCGTTTGTGGCACATCTTTGGAAGATTACCACCGCCATGTTCGAAAGTTACTTACCTTCGTGATTTTCTGAAAGTCTGTTTGCGGTTGGGTTAAGTGGCTGTGACCAGCACTTCGCCTGTTCGGAAGTACGAGGATTAATTGGCTTTATAATACAAGAACATCAAGAAAACGTGCATACAATCTTGTGTCAGTTGTTTCGGCATCCAAGAAGCCAGAGCCAGGAGTCCTCACTGAAAAATATTGACTTTAACACGTCAGTAAAGCAAGAACACTGAGACAACTAAGCATACATTTGTTTCTTTTACGTCGGTATCCAAAACACGAACTGTTTCTAATCTGACAAAGAACTCGTCCATTTAGAACTGCGCCAAGAATTTTTGCAGATTCTTCAGTCTGCATTAGTAAGTTTATAACAACAGCGTGTTGGAAATCACCACAGGACGGCAAAAATTCGCCGCGAAGTGTAATTTTAAAGTCGTTAGTACTACATCGCCATTACAGTGATTCCAGGCCTGCGTTTCAGTTGTGATAAAATTAATTTAGAGTTGCCGTCATATTTGCAAACAAAACTTACATATGTGTTGAGAACGTTGCTGCCGAAGAAGAAAAAGAAACTGTACAGTAATAAGAGAAAGAGAATGAAAGGAAATTAAATTTCTGTTGTCATCCATTAAGCGTCAGATATGCATGTCTCTGAATGTCGATGAACAAATGATTGATATATTGTTTATAAAGTAAACTTACGAATGGGCGTTACGATGTTTATATTCTAAACAGGGGCAGTGGATGAGCGGGTCAGCTCAACGGGATTGTCACATGTGAACTGTTTAGTGCGGTGCAGGCAGTAAGGCAGTTCGTATCCTGTAGCGCCAGGTGCTCCTCCAGTACATTTCATTTCATTGAGTTTGGAATTTGCTGGTGGGACCTGTTTGTGTTTTACACTGTAACCTTAAAGCTGTAAATAACAGGGAAAGAAAAGGAAATTTCTTGGGTTGAAACTGTGGTTTGCATAATGAGCATAGTGGTCTAATGACGACGTGACTGCAGTGTTCAAGTGTGACTGAACCATTCGCTTCTCATTGCAACGCGGTGGAGGAGACTAGCACGTTGACAGTATGTTCGTCTTCCCCATCACTTTTGTGTATTCGGGTGGAAGGGTTTGAGTGGTTGCTAAGGAATATTCTACGAAATGACCACTACTGCAGATCTCTGCGTCGTCATGGGAACTGCGACAAACCAGACCCAGTCGCTAGCCATCTCGCCGACCCAGCCTTGTGACGATCCCGTTCTGCCGAGACTCAAACCCGAGCTGGACCTCAATGACAGCACGTTGTTCGCGGTGTACTGTTTCATCAAGAACTTCATTGGGTGAGTTTACTTACTTTATTTCGCTGTGTTCAGTTGTGTGCAACCACGTGAATTCAAGACATTTACTAGGTAGAGGTAGGTAATAATTTTTTTGACACTGTGGGAAACGTCAAATATTCGGGAAAAATACGGATTACAATTTCAGTCACGAAGAAAGAAAAAGCAGATTAAATTCGGGGAAAGGTTGCTGCCGTTGAGTTCAGAAACATTTGTCTTGTCATCCCCTCTCCGAAACCGTAAAGGTTGAAGTATACAAAACTACACGTTTATTTGTTGTGCCATGAAACCTGGTCTGTTGTATTAAGGGAAGAGCGTAGATGGAGGGTGTTTGACAGCGGTGCTGAGGTAACTGTTCGGACCGAAGTAACAGGAGGGTGGGGAAGGTTGCATAGTGACTGTCGTTCTCTCGGAACACAGTGTGACTCGACATGCCAAGTGATGGTTCTATCCGAAGGTCAGAATTATTTTCGTAGATATTCGTAGGCTGTAACAGGAGGTAGCCGGATAGTACGGAACACTAAACGACTTGAGGTGGAGATGGGCCGACGGCGTGTATGCAGAAATGCCGGTCTCCATTATGTTGTTAGATAACCTTGAATAAAGCGACTTGAGCTAATGAGGATGATATTGAAGATAAAGTCGTTGGGTATGTGACATGCTATCAGTTTGTGAAGAGTTACAGACGTCTCAGAGGTGCCAGTTGCCGCTGCCTCGATGGTTTGTGCTGTCAAAGAACTGTTTTTTTTAAGTGACCAGACCCAGCCAACAGGTACAGCAGACTTCGCGAAACGTGGGTAATGTTTTATGAATCTTCTCGGCTTAACATCCCAGAAGACAATCATCTACACCGTCATAACTGTTTCACATCGCTGGCGTTTTTTAGATATAGAACTTGAACAGGCTCGGGATAGTGCCTTGGTCTTTCGACCGTACTGAGCCCGTGGGGTTTCCATGAAAGCAGTGCATCAGCTGGAGGCTCTGTGCTACATTAGGATTCTGGAATTGCGCAGTAGACGATGTGAAACCCAGACATTCCAGCCTATAGCGTGCCGGGGTAGCATTGATTCGTTGTAGGGAGGCTTACGTACGTACGCACGCGCGAGCTGCTGTTTCTACCACACAAACGTGACGCCTTACGGGTCGTCATACCGTTGTGATTATCATCAGTAATAACGCATATACGTACCCTGTAGTATCGATTTGTCATATTTCCCACTACAGCTTGTGAGGCGAAGCGCCGAGCCAATCGATTGTGGTGCTGGCTGGACCTGGTTGCTATGGTGTTAAGCGTTCTTCTATCGTAATTTCCTGCATGTGTAAAGTGAAGTATTGGATCTGCTAGCGTTAGAAGACCCTGAACAAGACGACATACACATTTCCCGCCATTTCACCTCACACAGTACAGGACGCCGCCATTTTGAGAAGGCTTCCTTCTGGCGGGAAAACGTCATCAGATCGAGTGCGGTGGATGTAAACAGGTATAAAAGTGTTCGGCGTTTGCGTAGTTTACACTTCAGGAAAATGTAATGTATACATGTCCCAAATGGTTTTGTTGGCTAGTTAGCGCCCGTCCATTACGTTCATAACATTCATTGCAGGCACAAATGTACTGTTGGTACTTAATGTACGCATCCATTTGTGAGAACGTCGGGCACTGAATTGCCATAGTGGCACAATCCAGAAATTGCTAACATGGAGTTAATACTACGATTGAGCTAAATAATACATAAAGTACATTTGACAATCCCGGCATCTAGCGGGGTATGTTTAAACTAACAAATGTGCCGGTATTTGTTGCATGTAGTCATATTTTTGTGTTCAGTCTTAGTATTAATTCCAAAATGGTCAATTTTTGGGTTGTGCCACTACCGCATTCATTGAGCGATATGTTCTGTTTTGACGTATTTAATTAATACACCTGATCAAAGTTTACGCTGTGTAGTCCGTGTTTCTCCTCGTGCTGCGTTGTGTATAGGACCGACAGCACATCTAAAGTGTTCATATTGAAAGTGCGGGTGTTAAATTTGTGTTTATGGTATGAACTACTGTTTTGAGAAAAATTGTTTAATGTTAGCCACACGTGAAAGTTAAGGTCAAGTTTGTCTGCACCCCAAGAAGGCGTACGGCGAAATGGAGGCGTAGCTCCTCCAAATCTCAACCGCGGCACTAGACACTAGACTCCGGCCGCCTTGACCTCGCGCAGAATGTCGTCGTGTCCGTTGAATAGGAAGTTCGTTCGGCCCCATAGTCTGGACGCTCTGAAGAAGAGATACGTTGCTTTCACCTGCCGGGAATTGACCCAGGATTCGTCGGTCTCTAGCTCGTAGCGTAGTTACTATACTACACTATACCGGTGCACAAATCAGAGGCTGCAGTGAACCAGAATTAGGCGTACTCGTTACGCAGCCTCTACCTATTGTGCTTCAGGTTTCGCACGAAGTGTACAGAGTGAAGGGATACGGTGGGGTAGCGTCGTTTGTTCCGTTTGCACCTTCCACCCGCGAAACTGCTGAACGCATTTCCGTGAAGTCTGGCTTTTTGAGTGTTTGCAGTGGCACTGCCTGAAGAATTTATTGTTGGTCGTCATCGGTACGCCCAACCCTCATTCGATTTTACGCGAAGCTGGGATCAATCTTCATTGATATGCCCATACACCGTTCATCGTGTAATGAGCTGATGTTAAGTGTTTACATTGTTGTAGAATGATGCTGAAACTCATTTGCTCATGGCTGCTGAATCCGGCGGCGACCACACACGTACGCACACACACATCTTGCGCTTCAAGGATTTCGGTCAGCCTTTTCCTTACAGGAAGTATAATTTGCTCATCCGTAAGTATATTGCAAAAAGGTGCCTAGGTAAATGGTGTGTACTGTTCTGCTCTCAGTGTGACATGTTTACTTAAGTCATTTCCGTCGCCACCCAGACGATGCTGACATTGTATATTGAAATGGAGAACCTTGGCGTTGTTGTAAAGACGACTTGTATGAGAAACTTCTTGTTTATACAGACTGTGTGAATATAGCAGTTATCTCCTGGCGTAGAATACGTAACGTGTGGTGGGGAAAGAATAACAGTTTGTTGGCGAACCGTGGGGATAAGCAAGTCGTCGTAGAACTAATCAGTTGGTGCGTTTGTCAGTTACTCTTTTGTGATGGTCGCGAGCTGCAATAGCGAGGAAGCACCGCACACCTTTAAATAATGTCTTAACTCGGGTACTCCCGTTCAGGTGCCGCAGACTCCGTTCCCAGTGTTACTAGTGTGAAAAGAAAAGTGACTTTTTTAAGCTTATGTACACATCCCACAAGGACGAACAAGGCCATAATGTGGTGATGCGATGGAATTTCCAGTAATTGATATGTATCTCAATCGATTAACATTATGAAGAGAAAGGAATGAACTGTAGTAAGAAACATGTTCTGAAAATGTGTGTGCACCCAGGGGCTGCACCCGTTTCGCTTTGTATTTACACATCTGCCACTGTCCGAAATTGAACCCTATAGTTGCTGTTGCGCGCTACTCCTTTTGGATTAATGTGAAGTCAGGTCAATAGATTGCCGAGGTCACGTGACGTGAACAGCCAGTAACGTTCAGTCTGAAGTAACGGCGAGGTCATTCCGCTTGGGTCACGTGAAGTTGCTAAGTTTATGCAGTATACCCAACGTCAAAGAAGGGCCATTGGTCCCCAAGGTAATGTGTTCAGGCACTGGTTGTGAGACCAGGGTTTGCCACGCCATGAGGCCTGACATGTTTTTGTAGGCGTTGATATTTACCAGGAGCCGTGCAAGTTCATTAACCCGAATGTTAATTTAAAGAGGCACCACATGTACACAATATGTAATTAACTGTCCCAGCATCCAGGAATAACACCGCATCTGCCAGGAAGATCAGTCAGTTAAGGTTTAGGCATCGGCCGTTCGTTATATGAAGGAAACGAAATACAAAGGAAACTGTAAAACGTATTGGAAGGTAAGTAATGTTCAGCATTCAGTTCGTAGAGAACAAAGAAATAGCCGCAAAGGTTTGTCTCTTGATGAAGTTCTGGCAGCGGTATCTTATGTGCATCAAAACTAAGATCTCGTTCCACTCTGTTTAGTTTCTTGTTTGCAGGGGGGTGGTTGGGGGTAGCTTTTTAAAGGACTGCCCCCCCCCCCCACCGAATTCCTCAGTCTCCACAACTCATTTCATGTTCCTTAATCCGATTTGGTGACACTCAGAACTTGGAATCGTGTTTGTTAGCGTTGCAGTACTGTTTAGAGCTTGTCCATTTTTTAGAACAACTTTGTTTTGGAAGTGTAGAGGTCATTGATAATCATTCTGCACAGGAAATGTAATTTGTGGGACAAATGCATAGCTTTTGAACGTTAAAGCAGTAGAGTAGATAGACTCCGGCGTAAATGGGAGGTGACATTCACGTAGATCTAGAGTAAATATTGAAGGTGTGAATTACATGTATTTGACTGACGGTCCACCGGTGTGAACTGCAATGAACTGACTTCGGTTAGACTCCTTTGTCATTAACTGCCCAGTAGTAGTTCAGGACAGCGTGCAATGATGTGAAATGCAATGAAGTGGACCGGGTTGAAGTCCAGCGGGGAGTGGCAGAGACCTAGCGAGCGCCGAATGCACTGCTGCGGTGTTCACTGTACAGAATTGGTTCAGGAAAGGGTGCAGCGGTGTGTTGTTAAGAATTGGTTCAGGATAGTGCCCGCTGGTGTGAAATGCGTAGAACTGGGCCGGGTTAAGGTCCAGCGGGTTAGTGGCACAGACCTAGCGAGCGCCGAATGCAGTGTTGCAGTGTGCACTGTATAGAATTGGTTCAGGAAAGGGTGCGGCGATGTGTTAAGAACTGGTTCAGGATAATGTCCGCTGGTGTGAACTACATAGAACTAGCTGAGAACAATGTCATGCGATTTGCACTGCACAGAACTGGTTCAGTACAGGGTCGAGCATTACCACTCCTCAACTCACATAATTTCAGACTAACGCGATATGGAAGAAGGTAAATAAAAAAATGAAGTAACATTTTGGAAACGCACCGAGTTCTCCCTTGTTGGAATGAAAGCGCATTGAAACGAAGGTGACGAAAGAATACTGATAGGCGATAACGTAGACCGCGGTGCGTCGATGCTGCTGTCAATCAGGTTCCAGATTGGTGGAGTTTGGATTTCAGATCGTTACCGGCCAACGACTGGTTATGTTTCTGAGACATTGTCTGGGATCACAGGGGTGTGTTTACCGAGTCAAATTGTTGTTAAAAATGTATAATAAATAACACTAAACTTAATCTCAGGTTTCAGATTGGAGTGTTTAAGTTATTTTTAAAGTAGCAGTTTGACAGATGATAGCACAGATTATGTTGTAATGCTCACTCCCAAGCAGACCACTAGACAGCTCCACTACATCTCAGTTTCTCCTTGTTCCCTCTATTACATTTTCTCCATTTATTATTATTATTTTTATAGTTCCGCGCGCTCTAAATGCTAGGAAGATTTGTTTTGGAAATCACTGCTGCCCCTGCCACAGGGTATTTATCACTTCCTCTGGTGGGTGAGGGACTCGAACCTGCAGCCACACACACATTTTTATTATATATATTTCCAAAAAAGTTTACCAGGCTGGGCTCGTACCAGGCCTGGGAATGGCTGTCCGATTACAAGCTGTACCCCTTTGCATGTACATGCGTAGGTCACTGTATGCATACTCGATTCCGACTCCCCTAAAATTCCCAAAATGCTCTGGACCTTCCGGAACGTAACTGTTGCTGACGTCAGGGAGTGCCAGTGGTGTAAAGGCAGGGATTTATGGGTTTCTGAAGGAAGGGTCTGCCGGTAGGTACGTATGTGGTTAGTTACAAACTCTGTCAAGGCATGTAATAATAAATAGCTGTTTCGTATTAAACCGTACACATCGAACACCCCCACATCAAGTCAAGCGCGTGATTACACTTGTTCGTGATACGTATCAGTGCATCTGCCATTTTTTTTTATGATTTTAGCGTTCCTCCATTTTGGTCTTTCAACGGGCTCCTTTACCTTAAATTTCTACAGCGCGACGAGAGGCACTGATGAAGTATCTACAGCGAAATCGCAACCAAATCCGGAGCAGGTGGCCAGATTCTGTGGTGTGCCGTAGGACAGACAGGCCCGGTAGTTGCACAAGTACCAAGACTTCTTCCTCCGCCTGTTTCAATCCCGTGATAGAGCTTAGTGGAATAATTATTCAGTCGCTATGAACGAATGTCCCAGAATTCGCGTCAGAAAAAAATGCAGACATAACTCGAAACCAGATCCGTTGAGAAGAAAGCTGCATTTCTCGGATGTTCCCGAAATGTTTGCCGGTACACAGTCGTACTGGGTGCGTACACATGTGTGGAACTGTCGTGAGGCGACGCTCATAAACAAGACAGTGGACACCAAGATCTGATGTTAAAACTTTCTCTTCTGTTTTGAGATGAGCTAATACAGAAGGAAGTTCAGGTTTCTGTAATTGTTTCTCTGGTTCTTAGCATGAAATAGGTAAAATGAATACAAGAGTTGAGATTGTGGCTTGGTTGGTTAAATCATGGAGTCTCTTCTTCCGCAACTCGCACATGAAGGGCTAATCATAAACTCCAATCCTGGTTCTTAATGATCCAAAACACGAATCTCCAATCGAAATTTATCGGCTTTCTCAGAAATGCTGCGTACAGGGGATTTGCGCTCAGATGTATAATTTTTATTTGCAACACGTTTGGTTACGGAATATCATCAGTACAGTTGAAAAATAAACGTCTGCCCCGTCTTTTCAAAATATCTTACGTAGCCGCATTGCGGCAAAAGAAATCATGAGAAAGGCGTCAACAAAATGTGTGTACAGCATCGGGACAGAAGGGCCCTACTGTTTGGTATGATGACTGCAATCTGTTATCACCGCGGATTTGAGTAGGCGTTGAATCCGTCAGTTCATGCTGAATGTAACAGCTACCTTCAGCACAGGGCTTTGTCCTGCCGAGTTGGACAGCAGAAGTGAATCATTTCTAAATTTACCCAGCGCCGCAACCGCCGCCGCCGATCCTGCTGCTAGATCCACCTTCATCCTCTTGGCTGACCTTTCTGAATGCACCCGACTGACGTCAGAAATTCGCGGACTGTTTACATGCCGCTTAGTGACTATTTGTGGGAGGTTCTCGCGTACCAAGACGAGATTTGCGGTAACATGTATCGTCCGCAAAGTGACACTGCAGGTTGAAGGATAGAGGTTCGATTCCTGGTAGGGACATATTTCTGTGCCCACATCTTTGTTGAGACAGACCCGTGCACGGGGGGTGTCTGGAGGTTTTTTTAAGCATAAAACGGCCAGGTCGTAGTTGCCCTTAAGTACAGGAAAATGAGAAACGTCAGTATAGTTCGGTGTCACGCCCGACATCCAAACCGGGGAGCTTTCTGACTACAAATTACCATACCCCTTGAACCAGTCTGTGCTGTTAGTGGATTTATTACGTACCGGCTTGATCGTTTTATTGTCTGGTGATGATATGAGAACATCATCTATTTTCTGCATATATCTAGTAATAAACATTGTTATTAGCGTTTTAAAGGGGTTTAAATTCCCAACGACATGTGTGTGTGTGTGTGTGTGTGTGTGTGCGCGCGTTTGTGATAGTTTTCATCGCTTCCTGTTAAGAATATGTACCTGCAGCAAGTGGAATGTTAGGACCCAATGCAAGATGACTGAGAAATAATTTCTAGTCGTGTGTCCTTTATCAATTACCCTCCCCGCCTGCTTTTCGGAGCCTCATCTTCCCAAGAGTTTCTGTGAAAGTTAGTCAGTGGAATGTAGCATTGCTGTACGTTATTAGCTTCGTTCGAGGCCTTAGATCTTCTGGGATGTTACGCAACGTGTGGTTAGTAGCTGATTACCGTCGTTTCGGGACAGCCTGTCGGCCGCGATAGGTTGTCGGTAACGGACTACCAACATACGGTGTGTGTGTAACATCCCTGAAGAGCGAATAGCCTCGACAGCGCGGTGGAAGCCTAAAATCTCAGGTTCCCTGTGACGTTGTACACACGAACCGAGAAGCTAATAGGACTGGGGAAATTGGGAGTGAATACAGGCAGTGCCCAAGGGGGCGTTATAACGGGTCTGCAGGAATGCAGAAAACGAAGGACATGAAGAAATGAATCAATAAAATGGGGAACGAAAGAGTGGTTGAAAGAGGGACAGAAAGAAAGAAAAATTACCATGCTGGTATTCTTGGTTGTTGCATAGTGTAATTCGGTGGAACAGAAGTCACTTTTTTTCCCCTGAAAATTGAGACAGCGTGTTCTTCTAAACGTTAGTCACGATTTACCACACTACACGGTGTCAGATCCCAGATGACATAAAATGATTCTGCACCGTCGTGAAGTCCTCAAAATGTAAGAATGACAGCAAGAGTGCCCGGGGGGGGGGGGGGGGAAAAATGTA
>Ga0136643_10012360_pt1 | contig 12712 bp, 2 predicted proteins | sample TergutLab28metaG_FD_96883 | JGI IMG/M metagenome (GOLD analysis project Ga0136643, IMG submission 96883) | Labiotermes labralis P1 segment gut microbial communities from Petit-Saut dam, French Guiana - Lab288 P1 (version 3) (version 3) | ecosystem: Host-associated > Arthropoda: Insects >...
ACAGCCAGGCTGCACTTAAGGCAAGGAGGAGGAGGAGGAGAAGCAGGAGAAGAAGAAGAAAAAGAAAAAAAAAAGTGCTCGAAAATCATAAATCAAGGAACCTTGAATCATACTAGTGCAGTTGTATTAATGGAAGACAAAGACAAGCCACATATGGTCAAATGCAAGAAATTACGAATGATTGGAATTACAGTGCCAACTACATATACTGTTTCTTGTTCTGGGCTTAAAAAACGTAAATGTTTCATGCCTTTTTGCACAGCACACCAACTACAGCATATTCTGCTCTGTTTTGTCACCACAGAAAAACACATTTACAATCCTTTCCAATAAGTTTATCTTTAAAAGCAGCTTATGTCATACCTCATGCACTGTCAGGTGGGTAACTAAATCAGAAAAGGTGAAGGACTCACTAGTATCTGGTACTTTAGAAAATCAAAACAGTTCCATATGCAAATTACTTTGGAAAACACATACACAGTAACATATTTAAATGGGAGTGACATAACTGGTAAATAAATATACAATCAGAGTTACTACTAATGAGTACATTACGAGAAAAATATATTTAGGGAACATAAAGGAATGAAAAGTGCAATAAGTTGCCTTGTACAGAAATTTACACAATTTTACATTTATCAATAAATCCTTTAGGTTACTAAAAATAATGCTCTTGCAGCAATGTTCATTACACATGTTACATACTACATGCATTGCTCCAAATACACAGTCTGAATAAATAGAAATAAAAACGGTAACTACAATACAGTACTTTTTTTAACAGATAAACACAACAACACAATCCCATAAAATTTATATACTTTTTTGCCTGGGAGGGAAAACATTGCACAACAGAGGGCATTTAAACTGAACCATGCTTTGGCCGCAGTGAAAATGTGGGATTTACAAGGCCATGTATGGAAGGTTAATAGACACATAAGTATACTACTTGGCATAGAAAAGAAACTAAAAATATCTTAAATTTTAAGGGATCTCAAACACAAATGGCATATATACTCTTTTGCCATATCAAACTGCACATCTTTAACTGCAGCCAGGGCCACATTTAAAGACAGAATTTACAAGCTGGACCGTAACTGTGAAAACTAAAAAAATTACACGTTACTAACCAAACAAATAGTTTGATTAATCAACAAGCAAAAGGTGAAGTTTTCCCATCCACACCATGAAGACACATGGAAGGAGCAGAGGTATAGCTCTATTCATCCTTAACCTCAGCACAAAATGGAGTTAAAGGTCAAATATCTGTTTCAATAAATGGCTGATTTGGAAATTTATTAAATAAAATTTAATCACACTTCAATCATTTTTCAAAATACAGGTATGACAATGGCTGCTGAAATTCCAAAGACACAAGCACCTGAACAAAGCATTTCTTTGGCGACATGTTATTCTTCATGGCACAGATTACTTTCAAATAAGACGAACATTTTTCTCAAAAGATCCAAATGGGGGGAACATTTTCTGAATTCTTTGTGAAATGCTGCTGGTTATGCTCCCAGGATAAACGTTTTCTTCAGCTCTGTCACTGTACTTATCTGAATGGTGGAATTCACACAAGTGCTACTCAGTCTAGTGCCATGGTTAAGAATGACTGGAGCTAAACTTCCACTCTCCCATGTCTCCATGGCATGCAAAGGGACTCCTGTACCTTTACCAGTACTTCAAAGCATTTATTATTTAATACAATTTATTCTTCCTTTTAGTCCATTCAGTATATAAAGAATGTGACAGCACACCTGCAATTAAACCCACTAAGTTCTTAGAATATATTACAGCTTCACTTTATAGTACTACTAAAATTAACCACTTAAGGTTTAATGGTAAATGGTGTCACGTTTGGAGCCAAAGGTGCAATTTTTTATTGCCAAAATAAAAAATTTACGGAGAAAATTTCTGAAGCAACTGGATTTAAAACTGCACATCTTGAGATTAAAATGGCCTCAAAAGCACAAACAGGTCACAATCAGAAAGCAAAAATAATTCTTGTCCGAACAGTAAACACTATGAAAGCATGAAATTAATGTTTCTGTTTAACCCCTCAAGTGGCAGGATCATCATACTCACACTTAGTGGTTCTGCAACAACCTCTGATTATCCTGCTGCGTCAGGGGTTATGCACAATTACTGATTTGTACTTCATACCCTGTCAGTTGCAATTCAGTTTGGCATTTCAATGGATACTCTTAGTTACATTCTTGAAACGCAGCAAATCTTTCAAAGCAAGCCACAGTATTCCTAGATCATAAAGTGGCAGAAATATAACAATGTTCTTAATGTAACTCTAGCTTACAACAGTAAGTAAAATGCAAACAACACTGCAGGACTGAACACACCTACACTAGTATGAGGCAAACTGTTCCATGTTGCCATGCCAAACACCATACAGTTGCATTTACAGGACATCACAGGAACTACAATATAAAAACAACTCCACTTTGTCAAACAGTACTTAGGCACACAATATGTCAAGCATAGGATCATGCAAATTTCTAGATTAAGCAGCCAAAGTCAAGAGTATAAAGGTCACTGAAAGCCACAAAAGAATTTCTCAATACTGGCACAAAAATAATCATCACTCTATTTCATTTACATCTGCCAATCCATGGTTATATACTTCTCTTTAATAACTATTTTGTTTAATGATTATCTTGAAGTTTTGGAAATGACAGAATCATTATATCACAGTCACACCCAAGATGCCTGAAATATATTTCACATTTCAAGAGTAGGCAGTATCCCACCTACAGATCAATCAACATTACTGTCAAGCATTCGTACGTAGGTAGATTATTGATGCAGGATAGTCTGCACCTTCCATTATTCCCACCAAACTTCTTACCATGTAATGGGCATATGAATGTCTACCAACCACTCACACGAATACATACATACAATTGGAAATGATCCCCCAATCAAATATTTTGTTCAGATGTTCACAAATGAAGATAAGCAATGTGATGCAAAAAAATGAGTTGGGATTTTCAAAATTTCAAAATCAGATATAAACTAAAAACAATTACTCTGAACCCACTAAGTGCCATGAAAAAACTTCTAGCCACCTTCACAATGTGGCCGCTGGAATGTGTTAATTATTACATACAAAAATTTTTGTTAAAAGAGCAGATCAGCAACAAGATAACAAAACACAGTCAAAACTTGCTTATGATCATGTATATCAGAATTACAGATATAACACTAAACAGCATCATACCAGTGTTATCAACACTAACATAGAGCAGATACATTGTACAATTATCTTTCTCCAGAATCTGTTTAATCAAAACCTGATTAAAAGTGCTTCAAATCACAATCTTAGATCTTTTTAAATCTATACTTTATGTCATGAATCTATATGCTAATCAATAAACAATTTTAAGAAATATGATAAAAAATGTACTTAAACTTCATGTAAGTTTCAGTGATTTTACATAGCCCAAATAAATTTGCACAAAATTTTAATGTAGACTTCCCATACTACTTTCCTGCAAAATCCTTCAAGTGAATTGGAAGATGAAACATGGCAACAGCTGGACACAATCTACACATTTTCAGTAACTGCACCAAATGCAAGGAGGATAAAATTTCAGATTTGAAGCTACACAGAGATCATAAAAGTCTGAAAGCTGCTGAAAAAATTATATCAGCATTAGTGAGCTGATTCAGCTCATCTCTTTCAGCGTGCAGTGCTTTTACTGAATGCTCAACACAACCTAATCTATGCAGTGAAAACTATATAACCCAAGAATCACTCAAAAAATCTTAATGAATGGTAGTCTTGCCTTCATGCAAAAAAGCTTATACAGCCTAAGTTAAGTGCAGATTGCAAAGGCAAATGTAACAAATTTAATTCACATTTGGAACATGATCATCTAAAGCAACAACTGTATTTGAATTTAAAACTCCACAATGGAAAACTCTTCTTGTGCCAATTCCCAAACACTAATTTTAACCTACACTCTGTTCATGGGCCATGAAGAGTACCTACTTTTCTCTGCATTTGCTTCTAGGCCAACTTTTTCACTTGTATTCAACAAAGTTTTTAATTGAAATATTGACCACCAATGACTGAAGAAATGTAAACTGGATAAAGTAACATATTGGAACACACTCATCATAGTCAGGTCACCACCCATGGCAACACACCTGAGATAAAGAATGAGTATTAATGATTTGTGATCAAACATTTTACAATATACACAAGTTATTTTGTATTCTATTATTATATTATATATAATAATAGAATACAAAATATATATAATATAATAATGTTTTCTACAGATGCTGTTACTAACCGAAGAAGTATCACAAAGAAAGATATTCTACATTACATTTATGCTATTCCCATACCTGATATTGCACCAAAGCAAACAACATAATCTTAACAAACTGTGCTCTTATTCTAATTCCTACTGCAATAATTACATATTTCTGGTTTGCACATAACTTACATTACATCAACACAATGGACTACAATTGCAAAACTGTGTTGTGTATTGTAAGGACAGCAGTGACTGTAGATTCCTTATGAGCCCTTGAATGTGCTAGAGCGACTAAATACAATGGAATGTTGAACATCATCCTCTGTCCGTGTATTATGCCAGTAAGCACAGCATGAGCAAATGCTAAATTAAATACTACAATCACTGTTTCAGTATCAAAATTAAGACTGGTACTCCACTAAACTGTGAACAGTTGAAAAACCAAAAAACCTAGAACTGTTTTCTTGGAATGAAAAACTTCTAGCATCCCAACTATTGGCTTACGGGTTCCCAATGCCAAATCCTGCTCTTGTAAGCCATTAACTGGCCATGTGAAACAGCAGGGTGTGCCTTTTCATTAATAGGTGACAGTGTTGTCCAAGCATCTATGAAGACACAAACTGTGAAATAAAACTAGAGCAGCTGCAGCTCCCACATATGACTAGAGTTGTGCTTTTTCCTACATGCTTGCTAGCGACCAAGAATGAAGTCACTCTGATCATTGACTAGGAAGTGATATACGAAGTTAGCTTTCTTCCTGTCAAGTGCCTGTTGATTCACACGAGCTCGGGAAGATGGATCACCACGACTCCGAGGAGGATCTCGTAGGAAGATGGTTCCAAAAAGAGTGGCTACCAATGCAAACACAAAAAAACACTGAAACACTAGTGAAGAGAATGGTGAAAACTTAAGAACATATCGAAGAATGGATGTAAAACTTCATCTGCCCAAATATAAACAAGCATTTTAAGTGTTTCCCTGACAGTAAACAAGCCAAATCAAGGAGGCAGGTTCTGTTTATAGTTTTCTACATTGCCATTGCTTACAGGCTGCTCTTCTACTGCAAACAATTCACATAATAAGGTACCATTTTGTGTCCTGGCCGTTTTATATGTAGAATGTCCTGATTACTAGCCAATTTAGAGAGCAAGCGTTATAAATTCTTCATACGAGCACCTAAAAGCATCACAGTTCTGGGAATGACAAACATTCTGTAAAATTTTCACCTTGTAAGTGAGCACCAATTTAACATACCTGTTTTAGAAATAAATGCTAACAACTCTGGAAACACAAGTGAAGCAAATGCACCACTCAAAGGCCTGGCCTTTCAGTTCCCTTCAAAACACAAGTACCGCAAACAAAACAGCATGCTCTTTATTAAGCCAGGCCCTGAGATCCACAGCATATGTTGAACAACATATCTGATCAAGTATAATTCTGTCCTAGTCACAGATTCTACATCCAGAATATGTCATAAATCTTCTTTATCATAGGCACAATTACTCTCTTTGAAGATGACAGTGGACCACAAATTTAACAATATTGTTATTAACACATTGTCATGATATATTAACCTTGTAAAGACTACTGGTTACTTGATGTACCAGAAGGTTTAACATTAAAAAACCGTACGTCCAGCCGACAAGAAAATATCTATTACCACTGCCAGGATTTCAACCCCAGACCATCCAGCCCATACAGTGTCACTAAACCAACTAGTCATACAACTAAAGACAGAAAATATGCCTCTTTCAGGTGACACTGGCAACTACATTTAGGAATATCAATAGGAAACAGTTGGGCTACAAAATTTGATTAGCATCCTGAATGGTACTATTATGAGTGGGGTTATCAATAAAATGAAAAACACCTCCTTCCACCATGAAAACTTTGTCACTTAATTAATGTCCCCATGCACAAAATCACTTGGAACAAACACTACTAAAAGGGATATGTCTCAAAAACTAAGAAAAATGGAAGAAAAGCACGGGCATATCCAAGCATATAAAGTAAAACTCTATAAGTTGCAATTAATTTCACCCAGGAAGCAAAATTTGTAACTACCACTGGCTTGTTCTGGGGTTAATTTAAAGAACATCTGCAAAATTGCTAAAAGTGGCCATTAGCTTCGTCATGTCCATCCATCCATCCGTCTGTCTGCATGGAACAAATGGGCTCCCAATGAAAGGATTTTCATTAAATTTGTTTGTTGAGAATTTTTTTAAAATCTGTCCAGAAAATTCAAGCTTCATTACAATCTGATAAGAATAATGGGTACTTTACATAAAGAACTACACACATTTGTGATAATATCTCCCTGAATTCTTCTCAGAATGAGAAATTTTTCAGACAAAAGTTGCAGACAAAATTAAACACCCATTTTATGTTTAATACATTGTCCAAAAATCGTACCGTTCAAGAGGTAATATGGAAAAATATGATACACCCAGACAGGTTCTCAAGATGCACTTTGCATGCCCAAAATCGAAGCCAAGAACACACACACACACCCACAATCAGAACATTTCATACTTATTGCTTTTTCATGGCACAATGGTTAGGCGAACATACCTCAATGTTTTATTATGTACACTGCCTGCTGGTCTTTTACCAGGTAGCAAATAAAACACACATAAATACCAATACATGATTCCTTATTTCTTCCAAACTGCTCAAATCACTCTTATGGTCAAAGATGTCCGAACACACCTATCTGAAGTGACACAGCATCTCCGGATGTCCTCACTTATATATGCAGTTTTTCCTGCCATAATGATCAATACCAAGTTTTGAGGGAATTTTGAATTAAATGTCTAATGATAGTCACAGGCAGCTGGGACCAAAGCATACGAATGTCACGATGTCTACAGGGCTGACAGACAGCAGGACACGGTGTAAAAATAGTTTACTTTCAACACTTTCCACTTATTTTAGAAATGGAATAAATTTCTAATTAAATTTGTATATAACAAGTATCAATAACCCACATATAAGAGGATTAAAGATATGACAGCTTGTTAAATCATAAGCTCAGGATCACGTCCAAGAAAATTTTAATATATGAGAAGCACACGTATTATGTTCAATGTGACTAACTTTTTTAACTCACCAATGGTCTTCGTGTCAAGGCCATTTTCACTCATGTGACACAGCACTTCTTGCAAGAATGCACACAGGTACAAGAACACATTTTTGCGATGCTCTGGCAGTTGCATAACAATCTAAAACACAGAATGAATAATTAATTCAAACACTATCAATTATACACAATTTTAATGTAGTTTTAACCATAAAAGGTCAGATCTGCAAAACAGCAATGAACCTTCAGGTTCCACAAAAAGTGGTAAATTTTTTGATTAGCTGAAGAACTATCAGCTTCTTAAGAAGGACTCAATTTCATTGAGTTAGTTTGTAAGTTAACCATGTAACTGTCCATCACAAAACTAACCACCACAAAGCAGTCATGTATATTATCAGTACACGCTTACTGACTTCAATGGTTAATTCTTTTATCTGAAAACTATTACTAGCCACTTCTATGAGCTCATTTATCATACCAATGTGGTCCACTCAGCTCACCACTCACACATGGCACAGCAGTAGCACAAAGCGACAAATGGTGATAGATAAATTAGTGCCCCTAAATGCGACACTCCATTCTAATCCATTTCAAGCCTTCCTTTAAAAAACGATCAGCAGTTAAACTGCTGGGGTAGATTTTCATCCACTCTCTGCTGTTAAGATTTTTTCATATGCTTAAACCCCTGAAAAACAGGCAACAAGAGGAATGCAAAACTTGTGCTTCTACAGCACACAGATTATGCATTAGGGCACAAACCTCACTGAAGTGTCAAAAGAAAGTTTCAGTAATTTAATGATTAGACACCAACATAAGTCCTTACTTATACATCATCAACTGCATAATCTTGTTACTTTACATTGTACATAAATCAAATCGCAAAGAAAAGTGAATACACTGTCACACTCAAGTTTTGCTCACTGTGGTATTTCACATAAACAGGCCACTTTGTTATAAAGGTGACAGACTGATGGACACACAACTACGCAGAGGAATATGGTGAAAACAAAAGTCAGCCATTCAATTTAAATTAGTTTATTTTTCAGGACAGTTTCTAATATATTAGATATGTACAAAATTAATCAATGTTAAAACACCCACAAACAACAGTGCAGCCTGCATCAGGCATGCATCCAAAAAGGGAGGGGCAGATAGGGGGATGGGGGGGTGCCGGGTTGCAGCATTGCCCAAATCAAAATTAAAAAAAAAAAAACAGATTTTGTGCTCATGATAATACCAAACTTTTACACAACTTGCTCTTCAGCTGAAATGCTGATGACTAGTACATATGTACACTGCAATATTCAATACCAAAACCAACTTAGAGAAGTTCCAAATGAACCTAAGAACAGGATGATTAGACCTTGCGATTTAAACTGAATGAGTCATGGAACAGGTAGTTATATCTATTCAATGATTTTTGTAACATAATTTTTAAAATCAAACACAAATTATACACAGCCTCAGAGTCAACCCCCCACTAATGACAAATTATGGGTGCATGCCTGGCCTTCATATAAGCTCTATGGTAACAACAAAGTGATATCACAACCACAAAAATTAATATACAAGTCCCTCAACTAGTCTGAATAAATCACATAATAACAACACAAGGTAAAATGACAAGAAGGCTATTTAATTTAAATTAGTTTTTTCAAGAACAGTTTCTAAAACATTAGATAATATGTACAAATTAATTAATGTTAAAGACAGCCAGGTACAATAGTATGACCTACATGGAAGCTCTCTGGAAATAACAAAGTGAATCACAAACACATAAACCTTTTTAAAACAATCATATCATGATAACAAATACAACTAATTTACTAACTTACTTCCTTACTTACTTATAATTACTTACTAAGACCACTGTAAGCACTAACACAGACGGAATCATAATCCATGAATTGCACTTGAAGGTTCTGAAACAGCTGTCTTTAAAATATGATAATATTATCACAGAACTACCAATACATATACAGTATTCCATACAGTATTAAATGTGATTCAAATTTGTACAATATGAACCAACAGGATGCACTATTTACTTTCAATTTATTTCAATAATTAACCTCTACACGTTTCGAGTAGGCTTACTGCTCGTCATCAGTAGGTACTACTCTTATATACAATGTTATGAATTGCTGTATATACATAGCAGTACCTCCTGATGATGAGCAGTAAGCCTACTTGAAACATGTAGAGGTTAATTATGTAAATAAACTGCAAGTAAATAGTGCATCCTGTTGGTTCATATTGTATGGATATATCACAATGTACAGTCAACAAAACACTAAAAATGTGATTCAAATTATATATTAATACACTACAGCCACCTCAAGCATAGCTCAGTTTCAATGATCCCAAGTCAATCATCTCAGTGTAAATATCGTCCCTTGTAGATTTTTATGAGTTTGTTATTCAAATATAGCATTCCCCCAAGAAACCTTAAATGGGAGTTTTGCCAAATTTGGAGGTTTTTGATACACAAACTTAGACATTACAAAACAACTACCACTGCTTTTCAGTGCCATATCTTGTAGTACACAATTTAGGTATTCCTTTTACACTAGAAAAGTAATTTAATTAAGTCCGTCCGGCTTGGACCAAATGTTAGCAGTGTTTTTAACACAAGAACACTGAAAAATATCAATATTTATAACTGACATTAAAGCCAAATAAAATGGTATCTCTTGCTGAGATCAATCAGGAATGCCGTCATAAGGACTACATAAAATTATTTGCAATACATGCAAGTCACTTTAGATTAATGCTGCAGAACTTAATTCAGTAAAAATATTTTGTTTTACATAATCTTTTGCTATGATCAGCCATTTCTGACAACTTCCAGTACCTTTGAGACAACACTAAAGAACTCTACTGCACGTGTCTCAAAGTAACATCTCTATAAATAACAATTTGATTATTAAAGTTGGCAGTCAAAGACACTAAAAGGCTTATGTCTACTTACAGAACTCCACTCTCAAACAAAAAACCACATAACATGTAAAGGTGAAAGTATCCTATGTAAGGAAAACCTTAAACCAAAAAGTCCCACTTATTTAAGAAGGCTCAACCTCATCTACATTATTGCTTAAATATCAATACACCATCTGTAGAATATTGAGATTAATATTACAGATACATTACCTTCACATACACCCCTGGTCAACGTAAAGGCCTTCTAAGCACGCGCTATAGTTCATAACTAAACAATCTTCCAGATCACAAAATCCATGCACAACCCAGTGACTACACTGCTTCTATAGCAAATTAATTCTAATTTTATCGTTAACACAGTTAACTATAAAATTACCAAAGTAACATATGGCTATACTAAGCCATTCTACCAATAACATTATACCTCTTATGGAACAAGATCAACTCAATCTTGATTGTACCTGACAACATAAATTATAACGTATGTTTATATACTAGTAAATTACTGTATGGCCTGAAAAAGGCTTATAGTAAGCTGACACATGGACCTTCATCACCTTATAAATGAAACAGCTGTACTCAACTCAGGTTTGTTAATACTGATAGAACACACAACAGGATGAATATAAAGATTTTTAAAATGCATCTTGGTACACACCACAAAATGTTACTGTTCAACTGTTGGTTATTACCACAGACAAACTGCACAAGCCACCATTAACCCTGGCATTATCAATGAAATTTTCTTATCACTTCTTCAAATATCAGACTGAAGTCTGAAGATTCTATAATATGCAATACAGTAACATACTAATAACAATAATTTCCACTGTGGTGAAGCAGCCATAATATGAAACCAACCACGCACCCCATTTGGTGATGGGTTAAGAACAAGGCAAGCTATAACTCTGCTCCACCACACATGTCTTCATGGCATACAGGAACAAGTTACTCCATTTTACTATTAATGATTACATAAGCTTTTTGTTTCTTCCGACTGAAGTCACTTCAAAAAAAATGGCATGACTTTAGTCAAGAGATGAAATTGTCCTTATAATACAAGAATCATGGATGGCACATATTAATGCCTTCCATTTATCACACAAATACTGCCTCTGTGTCTGTTAACTATGAAGGAAGCCATGATGTTCAATACTTACCTGAAACTGAAGACTACATAACTTATTTTCTAACAAAATAATCCACATATGAAGAAAAGATACTTTCAACAAAACTCAAGTTTTACTGTTACCCCTTAAACAGCTATTCTTCATACTCCAACATAACCATATTCCATTCATTATTCAGTTCACACCTACTCCTGCAGCATACCTTGAAATAACCATTCTTTGCACTTCAGCCTACCTTTATGCCAATCACATCTATTCTTGCAGTTTTATGCTGTACCTGAAAACGAATAACACTACTTCACAACTTGCGATGTACAGTCTCTGTAAAAAAACTCAACTTATATCAGGAATGAAACAAAACATGAACTTACACAAGAAACACTGTTGCTATTGCTCGTAAGGCCGCTGTGCTGTGCTGTAATACAGTTGGCACTGAATGTTGTTTAAACAAGGAAATCACACAGTTTAATTAAAATTCATGCTGTGCCATATGAACACACAACCTTTATTTCATTTTGCTTGTTGACTCCACAAACACACTCATGTCCACAGTTTATACTCTCCCACCAGTGCCAGGGCTGTGCTATAAGCTGAATGTCCTTAACGCAAACAGGTGGACAAAAACAAAGGTGTTATATAATTCACAAAAAGTCAATGAGGTGACAAATTAGAAATTTTCATAAGAAAACTGGATACCATGTCACAATTACATCAAGAAATTTCTGACAAAATAATTTCAACACAAAAGTGACTTAAAATATACAAACATATCACAGTGTAAACTCAACTTAGAAGTATGGAATTCTTATGCTATTTCAGTGCACAAATTTTTCTTATCAGATACTGCTCAGTTATACCTTATAATGGTGCTTTCTTAACCCTTCAGCGTGGAGTGACAAGCACTGGTCGTCATAGCGAAAACATCACCTGTCGTGGAGTGACGAGCTCTGCTCGTCATGGTGCACACTCTCACTCATTCGTCTATATCTCGACAACATAGGGAGCAAATGTAACCGGGCTGCTTCGTGCTTGTTTGTGAAGGAGCTGGCTCTCTTATGGTGTGGGAGACAGTTGCTAGAAATTATTTCTCCATTTTTTCTCTGCTCTCGAATTTTGGGTTTTCTTTTTGCAATCATGGAGTGCCGGGCACCCATGTTATGGTGCACGCTCTCACTCATTCGTCTATATCTCGACAACATAGGGAGCAAATGTAATCGGGCTGCTTCGTGCTTGTTCGTGAAGGAGCTGGCTCTCTTATGGTGTGGGAGACAGTTACTAGA
>Ga0136643_10012362_pt1 | contig 12710 bp, 7 predicted proteins | sample TergutLab28metaG_FD_96883 | JGI IMG/M metagenome (GOLD analysis project Ga0136643, IMG submission 96883) | Labiotermes labralis P1 segment gut microbial communities from Petit-Saut dam, French Guiana - Lab288 P1 (version 3) (version 3) | ecosystem: Host-associated > Arthropoda: Insects >...
CGAACCAGAGCAATACAACCCATGAAATAACTCAACAAATAAGTCGCAAGCTCCTGAGGACGGATGTATTAACATCCGAAACATGTTGAGCATTAAATAATGAAATAATAAAGCAAGTGACATTAAGTTGGTCTCTCTTTATTCAACTAAAAAGGTGGAAAATTTCTCGAGAAACTGAAGCACTGTCAGCTTTTCAAGAAAGAGAGTGCTAACGAAGTACACCAGTCTACTTCTTGGCATTCCAGTGTCCAATACACAACACACCTATAAACCTGCTTATCAAATTTACCGTATAACATGGCTTTTAAGTATCGTCTGAAGGGTTGAACTTTTAAAAGGCAGTGAATTGTCTGGCACAGGGTGAGGTCACAGGGATGGGAGGTAGAGAGAGAAGCTCTGCTTCAGGAGGGAGAGAGGAAAGAGAATAGGCGTTAAAAAGTACCTTAGGGAGAAAATTTATTGCTATGTAATGATCTCTTCAATGGGGAAATGGTTCTTCTCTTTTACAAACCTGTAGTAACATTATATTAGGGCTACCGTCTGGCCATAATTCTTCTTTCTCCCTCTCTTTCCTACGCTTTTGGTCGGAATACAAGTGGCGACAGTTGACATCCACATTCACATGTAGAGGGTTTGTCGTCATTTTAAAACGAGCCAACACGATTTCCATTGTGTTGGCTGTCAATTTTGTTTGTATCATAGCAACCAGAAGGATATATGATGTGTTGCGATAGGGCATGCACATATATGTATATATACTGGCAATTTACTTGCTCCTATCTGTATTAGTACATTCCCCAGAGCTATACTTTACATTCGTATAAACGACAATTAACAAGTACAACGATTAAATAACCATAATTCACAAAACTTCCAGCAATTTAATCACAAAGAGCACATTATCACCATCATTCCAACAAGATGCGGACCACAGGGTGACACATCACATTTATAGGCTTAGTAAAATCTAGCATCTGCGTAACTTGTTGTCAAACAAGAGCTATCCAGAGCATTTGATTTAGTACCTTTATAAGCCTATTACTAATAACAAGCTAACAGTTGCTCATCTAGTCAATAACTACTGGATAAGGCTTTCCGGAAATGAAGGCAAAACCCCTGAACAGAAAGGAAGAGCATCTAAAGATAGATGATTAAAATCTGTTCTGGCTGAATTGAACTGTCTCACAATGGGGTCCAGTGGCGTATTATTGTGACCTGCAGATCACGTAAAGTACGGGGAATTTTCTTCGCCAACGGAACAACAATTAACTTCTCAAGTTGGGCTCCATTATTGGATTAATTTTTTTTTTATTTTCCAGTAGCGCTACATCCCAAATCGGGCCTAGACCGCCACACTGTTGAGGTTTCCATATCACAAACAATTAAAAACACACATCCTGACTGATCATTTCTTCGCAGAGGCCGCCACCCACACAACACAACCAACATAACAGACAAGAGAGACAAATATCCATATTCACAGAGGGATTGGAACTCGCTGTTCCAGTCATCATGTCGCTACAGATGTATGCTTTAGACGGCACGGCCACCGCGATCGAGGAGTGAGTTGAATTAGATGGAGATATCTGGCCCAGTGGACGTCTAGATGGATGAGTCTATATGTGTAATTATGCCTGTCTATTAATGGGGAGATGATAAACAAACTGAGGATAGATAGAAGTATAAGTAGAAAGAGATAATTTACCTGTCTGTCTGAACTATCTATTGAAAATCCATGCAATAATTTCGATGAGGGACCTGGATTTCTTAACGTCTAAATCGAAATAGGAAAGACTGAATTCTGGTTGCCTGAAGATAGTAAAGTCAGGAAAATATAAAAAACGAATATCTAAGTCGGTAAGTCATTAATGTACAGACTGGACCACGGAGGATTGGGAGTTCGATTTCCGACAGGGGGAGAGATTTTTCTTTCAACCACAGAGTCCAGGCATGCTGCGGGACTCAACCCGAACCTATAACGGGGGAGCTAAAGATGGGATAAAGCTACCTAAAAATTACGCTGGCTACTCAACTTCATATGGAGCCAACGTTCAGAATGCTTGGAGCTGTACCATCACGTCCCGATATTTCTTTACATCTTGGTGTTTATTTAAGCACAAAGAAAAATTTGTCTTCCATTACCTTACATATTTTCACAATTTTTTAAATAAATAATTAATCCTTTATTTTTTGTTCCTGCTCTCATTCCTCCACATATTAGCCCTACTCACTGAGAAACCTGAAGGCCTATTGTATAAAATGTTAGGGCAAGACACAAGATTTGGACATACGTACATAAGTCAACACTCGCGCTTTATAATCAGGAAACGCGGTTTAAATAACCAATCTGGGCGTCAGGACAACCTGATTATGTCGAAGATCGAAGACATCTCCCTAAGTAGTCAAAGACATTCTTGAAAAAACTTGAACCCTGAAGAAGAAGGCAGCAAGTTTCTCCGAAACACTGTTAAATATTTACCGACCAGCATGCATCACATTCCAAAATATTTTGAATCTCCGTCTATCACCGCTGTCAGAATCTCTTACGTCGCATGCAGTGATGTTATTGGTTTTCGTGATTTCGTCATATTTTATTGCCAACGTTACGATCTGTGCAGGTCATAAACACAATGTTGCACATCCTCCTTCCACTGAAATCCACAGTTTTTTGTTTTGTTTTACTAAAGCTGAAAGAATTAAAATTTCAACTAACTCTGATAATGACACCCACGAGATACGACGCCCGAATGCTGCATACGTCTGCTGTGAACTGCTGCAATATTATTGATAAAAACACATTTGGACTTAGAGGCTTATTTTATCTCTGTAACAGTTCATATCATCTAACTGTGTAGGGTAACAGCGACAGTTCTTAGTTTACACACAAATGAAAGATAGTCTTGCTGCTTGATAATATATCTCAGCGTGGGACGAGTTAATAAAATTGAACACCGAGCCCAGCTGTATAGTTCGAACTCTTCCGTATGTGTTGCATAGAGTTGCATACAGTTGCATACCGGAGCGGTCTAACTCTTATAAACAAATCTATAAACCCATAATATTTTGCTCAGTGGACGCAAATAATATTATTTTATAATGGGAACTAACGTAAATCTCAATTTGAAGTCAGTTTCATCTAAAGAAACAATAAACCAACTCCACTGAGCTTCACATCTGGTCAAAAGAAATCTCATTTTTTTATCGAACCTGATAACATTTTGCCATTTAAATAGGATACTTGGAAAGAAGACTTTTCTACAAAATGCGAATTGGAACAGTCATAAGACATAGACAATCCATGCAAGTTATTTGGGATTGCATTATTACCATAAAGTAAGACCCTACGTGGAATGAACTTGCTATTGAAAATCTATTTTTAAACTCCAGCAATTATTGCAATAAAATTATAAGTTCCTTTTAAGATCTACTTTAGCATTATCTTCCCTTCTATACTTTGGTCTTCGAAAAATCTACTTTATGCAGATGATGCAGGATGTAACCACCGACTTTATTAACAGAACTATCCTTTTGAGGCCAGGGTTCCTGCAGTTGTGTGTATTCTACTTCCGATTTTTATCACTAAAACCCATAGTAATCGAAATTTACTGCAATGAACATATTCAGGCAGAACGAGCTACTGGCGTATAAATGCACGTGACACGAAATGATGATGTTCCTGGGTTGTATCTCTTGGAGAGCTGCAAAACTTCAAGATTTACCTGGTTGTGCTAGGCACAGCACGGCCTCGACCGTGACAGCGCATACTCGTACACTAAACGAGTGATTGTTTATTTAGGTCAGCCAGTGACAGCAGTCATCATTACAGAACATAACAACCAAAAATAAAGTCCCTATTTCTAAGCAAAGTAAGCGAAGAAAGGAATACTCTAAAAAAATAAATTTATGACGTCATGCCACACTGATTTTTATAGTTCTTTTATTTTGTCCCTCGTATCTCCCTCTTTTATGAGAGGCTCCCTTTTTCCTCCATACTCAAAGAGAAAAGGAGAGTTTGTATGGGGTGTTCAGAGGTGAGACGAGGGTAGATCCTCTTCCTTTTCTTTTGCACCCTCAACGACAATGACGACTACGTTGCCCGGATGGGCTTAACACAGTTCAGGCGTCGTCGGTGCAGACGGCGTAGTAATCGCAATAAATGAGCATGCGCGAGCTCATAAGCGGGATAAACAAAACTTTTCCTTCTCTGTTTGCCTCCCATTTCCTCTCTCCACCCTTAACCGATCTCCCTTCACCCTGCCCTTCGCTATTTTATGTATATTTTTCCCCCTTGCATGTGAGTTCCATGGGCAGAATAGTTATTAAGGTCTGCTGGATTGAAGATTCATGTCAGAAGGTACCGGGACTTCTAGCAGTAGTGAGTAACAATACCTCACACAACCTCCATCCCACCCTCACCCCCTCACATGGTCCTGCTGGGCACGGCTCCCTTAGTTTCTGGAACAGTCCATTAAGTGTTCCTTCAGCCAACGCATTATCGTGCATAAATAACACACGCAAGCAGACAATTCTAAATGCAACATTTTGGGGCGTGTTTATTCACTGGTCAAAGCGCATTTTTGTACTCATTTTAGAATTGCACTAAACTGGAACCTAACAACTGAAAGAAAGCAAATATTGATTTATGACAATAAGTATATCAGTTACGACTTAAAAATGTAGTCCTCGATACCTTTTCGTCTTAGACTTCGTGCCCCCAAACAATTTTATTCTAAAACTTTTCTTTCCCCCCCTTCCCCTCAATGTTGCATTCCCCTTCCCCGCACCACAGTACTCTCCACACATTTGTACGGGGGATTCCCCTCTTCACACCGCTATGCTGGCAAACCCACTGCACCGGCTGCCCACCAACACACCGAAAACCCATCGCATCGACAGCGGTTCGGGGGTCTTTAGAACCCGCCTCTCTCTCTCTCTCTCTCGAACATCCCCTCTCTGTCTTTCTATAGTTAGACATAGCAAAACTATAGTCCCTTCTCCTTCTATCCCTCTCTCTCTCACTTACTCCCTTCCCTTTCCAGTCTTTTCCCTCCCTCTCTCTCTTCACGTCTGCCCCCGGCTCAACGTGTCTCTCATTCACTCACATGGATACTACGAGTAAGAAGAGAGGGTTGAATCATACCTCCTCAGTCTTTTCTCGGTCTGTCATTGGTTGACAGCAACGTCACGTGACATCTTCCTCTTCCAACAAACGAACCCAAAAAAATTATAACAGAAGGGTAAAAAAATTGAACGAAACAACAAACCAGATAACAAACCAGAAGCCCGACAACAACAAAATTCAACCACATAAACGCAGTCTATCGGACGAGAAATGTAAAGGGCGCTAAAGAAATCGGTGTGAAGAGAGTTGAAGAAGGGATAAATGTGAGTGATGAAAAGAGAAAATAAGTTCTCAAAAAAAGCGAAAGAATGGTCAGATTTTCGCCTGCTATCAATTCTTTTCTACTAGCTCCTTCATGGTCGTGGTGAGAGGTTGTCGACGGCGACGTCATCCTTAAACGGCCGCCAAGACGCAGGAGTCAACGTGGCAGCGAAGCAGTGCGGCGGCGGTATGTAACAAGTGACACACGACGTGAGACAGGACAGATGCGTGAACAGGGCAACAGGACTCCTGCTGTGTGACTGTGAACATCAGTGTCTTTACAAATAAGTGTTTAGACGCCATTTTGTGTGTAGGTGACTGTAATCCGGCGAAGCATTGTTGTCTAGCGTGCAGTACTGTAGACAGTAACTTGTGATGTGATGAAACGAAGGCAACTAATTCGAAGTAATGTGTAAGACGTAACTGTGACATGTGTGACCTGGATTCGTAGGTTCAGCGAGTAGCTTACAACTCCTCAACAAATAAGCAGTAGGCTTAAGTATTTTTTTTTTTACTAGTATAGAATTCATCAGTTGCCTTTTTCAGGGACTGTGTTCACATTTGTAGTTATGCATATAAGCCTCAAGGTTTAGGCATTCAGTTGCAGGATACTGAAAATGGTACGCTATGTTTTTACGCATTGTTTCGTGTCAGTGAGTACAATGTACGACTAGGATAGTTTCAAATCTCGTGATTACGTAAAACAGAAAATGTAGAAGAGTGTTGTTGGGTGAGAGGTGTAACAGTGTTAAAACACGCACAACTGATGTGAATTATATAATGTGAATTTTGCACTGTGTCGTCGCTCAAAATCAGAAGCCTTTCTGGGAGCTGTTCTGTGTATGAACAGAGATTTCGGGAACAACAATGGATAATGACAATTTCAAATGTAGAAGTAGACCGAATTTTAAAAAGAATGCTGGAGTCCGTCAGATTTAATTAACGATGAAGGTAGTACGAGCGTCACTTCCGGTGAGGAGGTAGAGTTGCCCGGATGCGCGGAAAGCAGCAACCCCGCGGGCAGCACCTCGGCCCGGAAGACGACGACGATGACTTCGTGTCCGTGAAGACACGGCCACCGACCCCCGTACTGTCAGTTGATGGTTGCGGGGGTGGTGGCGGTGGAGGTGGCGGTGGAGGCGGTTTTTGGTTGGCGGCCGTTACAGCTGCCGCCGCCGGTGGACCCCCACACGGTGTACATCCCATGGACGGCTGCCTGACGAGCGCAGAAACCGGCTTCATCAACAGCCAGCCTTCTATGGCCGAGTTCATGACGGCTTTACCTCATCTGACGGGAGAATTGCAGCACCCACCTCCTCCAGGGTCTTTGAGCCCGCCACCGGGAACCTACCAAGGAATGGTAGATTCGCACGGACAGCCACCCCCAGGACAACAACCACCCCCACCCGGAGTCAATGTTCCGGAATATCCATGGATGAAGGAAAAGAAAACTACGCGGAAGAGCAACCAGCAAGGTAAGATGAAGCATTGTCCAGTGTCTGCGGAGCACAAAACAGAATTCTAGCAATAAATTTCGCGTGAACGTAGCACTAACCAACAGGTCATGTGATTTGAGTTGCAGTATTATTCCATGAATACCAGACATCAGTTTGAAAAAGTCCTAAGTTCCCAGTAACCTGTAATAGAACAACGTTTTAACACCATTCTGTATAGAACTCACCACCTTCACCACACCAAACTATTTCCCGCCTGCAACATTTGAGGGCCATACAACAAATACCGTTTACAAAATGCTGAAGTACGCTGCTTATGTATCAAGGACCATTAACGGATATGTAAGCCACAACATGTAATCTATTATGTTGCTGTACTGCAATTAATGTTGGCCATACATTTATTCATAGAAACAACATACAGCAGTTACAGGCAAAATAATTGCATCAATTACTGTGGAAACAAAACTGAATAGGGGAACTGGGGGGAGGGGGAGTGGTCTAATATTATCTCGAAATCGAGGATGCACATTTAGCTAAACGCACGTCTGTTTCACCTCAATTTTTCAACCAAAGAATGCACATTTAATTTCACATAAAACACTTTTAAAACATTTTAAAAACACTCCGACATGTTTCGATCTTGTCAGATCATCATCAGGGAGCTTTGTTCCTTGCTAAAGTTATGTTACATTATTCATAATTCAATTGGTATTTGCAAACGAGGTGTTGTGGCAGCTGCTGTGCATTCGTTGTTTGAAAAATTAAAGTGATTCTACAAAAATGCACTGTGCTAAAATAAGATTTATAGCACGTCTGTTTATTCGTAAGATAACGCTTTAAATCATGAAGTTGTCTATATCATGCTTGAATATAGTTCCTACTTAAAGAAAACATACAGCATTTGTATTAGAAAAGAAAATGGTAAAACAAAAAAAATCATTTGTCGTTAGAATCGGTAGAAAAGCATACGCGAACTCTGAGACCAAATACGCAGAGTTCTCTTAATGCCAATCCTGATGGTTTATATGGTTACCGCTGGTCTTTAAACGACTAAAACATTCCGATATTGTCGGTGTGAGTGAGAACCACTATATGTTATAGCACCCACAGAACTGCTAGACTAAAGGACATTAAATACCCTTCATTTTACCATGTGGTTACAAAGTTCACATTATTTCGGAATAAGGATCACGTGCTCTTAATCACTTAAACTAACAAAGGAATATTACTGTCGGACTTCCAGATAATTTCTTATGCCTTGATAATTTCTAAGTAAGAGACGGGTTATTTTCTAGCATTTTGGTAATCAGATAATTGTCACAATTAATAATTATAAAATCTTTATAACAGATGAACAGTGTGATGCTGGTGCCGCGATATGATGTAGGTTATGCCATGGTACGGAACGTAATTTCGGATTCAAAACCTAAAGAACTGCGACACTGATACTACATGTACTTATCTTAGGGAACTACACTAGCATAATATAAGAAGTCACAATGTGTACAAAATATTTCGAGACACGCCTCGCACGGCAGCCCTAGAAACTGGAGAGTGAATCCGAAACAAATTGTTCATTATCACCGAATTCATGAGATTGAGGTTCCAATTTCCCTGTCGGTATTTCTGTGTTGCAAGAGGTGGCGCCATGTAGTTTGGTAGATCACCGGCACTGTAAGGGATTATGCTGCCTCAAATGTCAGCAATTGATCTAGCCTTGTGATGGAGGCTGCAGGATCTTCTGAAACTTTGGTACATTTATACAATCCTACATGGTGTTTTATACAATAATACAGCAATTTTGATAACTTAATTAAATTTAATTTTAGCGTTAGTTCGGGCCAGTTTAAAATAACTTACACATGTCGGAAAAAGGGGGGGGGGTTTAAAAGGAAAAGCCTTTTATGTAGGGAAAATAGCTTTGTGACGGTAACAAACACCTCTAAGGAAAAACTTGCACATGCAGAGGGTAAGAAAATATGTACTTTACCTAACACCTGCAAGATTAAGACAGCTATGCTCTAAATATTACTTTGATATTAGACTCTTCCGAACTACATTTTGCCGGGTCAAAATCCACAGATTTATGGGATTGTAAAGAGTGTACACAATTTTTAAGTGACGTATTGTAACTTTCTTCAAAAAGAAGACAATGATCATTGTTTTAATGTTTTGTTGACCGTGCTTCGTGATATATCCGTATAACATGAACCAACAAGATGCACTATTTTCTGTTAATTTATTTGAATAGTAAGCCTGTACATGTTTCGAGCAGTCTTGCTGCTCATCATCAGCAGGATCAACTCCGTATAAACAGCAACCGGTATAGTCATGCCAGCAGCCAGTCAACATAAAGCATGACTATACTAATTGCTGATGATGAGCAGCAAGACTGCTCGAAACATATAGAGGCTTACTATTGAAATAAATTAAGAGAAAATAGTGCATCTTGTTGGTTCATGTTATACGGACATGTACTGCATTATCGAAACTACGGTCCTGTCAATTCCGAAAGATGCGACTTAACGCTATACTTTTCAAGCATCTTGCCAACATCGACGTTTTGTTGAGGTTTTTAATAGCGATGGCACTCAAGTGGGCTGTAAGCATCTCAGACTTCTTTTTGACGTCCACGGCGATTACGCAGTAATAGATCTATCTGCAAAGTCGGAAAAGAGGAGCCAGGAAACTATCAAGTCTAACGCTTCGATGAATTGTGTTGTTAGCCTCGGCTTATTATACCGTCTATCCCATTGCATGTAGGCACGCCTTCCTAATTTCGCTTGCAAGGCATAAGACCACACATAGTACAATAAAGTAAAATATACAGTATTTCATCATAGAACAGATCTGATAAATAAGTGTATACACTATGGCATATTTCTTCCTTATATATACATACATAATACTTACATACAAACATACATTTTCCTCCCATCTATTTCTTACATCTTTAATAATTTACTAACTAAGCATAATTATACAACATTATTTGGATCTCGCGATTGTACAATATAAATACATGTAAAATAAATTAAAATAAAAGACTTTTAGAATTACAAATTGAGGGATAAATAATAAAACACATTTTCATAAATGTGTTGCTACATTTTTGTTAAGTTAACAGATTTTTTCCTCCTTGCCGCGATGAATACAAAACATTCTTATTCACAAAGACGACCCTCCAAAGTTAGACATAATAATGGGACGTGTGCTCCATTCTTAACCAACTGCACAGACATTCAAATAAAATTATATCCTTAATATACCAACAAAATACAAATATACAATAAAATACATTTATTATTATCAGCACTGTCCTAAATGGTTCGAAGCTAATTGCGCCATCTTTAGGGACAACTTTGTCGTAAGTTCAAAACTATGGTTTTGAACTTACGACAAAAAGTCTTCCTATGGTACAGTGTTGATAGCAATATATGTATTTTATTGCATATGTGCGTTTTGTTGTTATATTAAATATAACATTATTATAAGAAAAATGCAAGAAATTAAAAGCTTTAAGATTTCAAACAAAAAGCTTTCTTCCTATTGTTACCAAATTCTGTCACAGTGCTACACACACGTTATGACTTGTGATGTTTCTGTACATTAACAAGTGAATGTCATGAGTTCAGACGAAATTAAGAACAATAAAGATAAACAGTTCAGTAGCTTAACTGTATCGGCAATGAAATCTTCGACTGAAAATGTGAAGCACTATTTCTTACTGTACTCGGTGCCTCCTCTTCTTAAAAGTGAAGGTTTTCCCCAAATTTTCCTTCACGATACTTTATATATTACTTTGGTCGAAATGGCCTGCAAATTGATCTTAAAATTCCTATCCAACGACATTATATTTTTGTTAGTGTAAATTCTTAAATTTCATAGACAAATTCAATATGCAGTTTATTGTCTTTGTTTAGCGGTCTCATCCTTTATGAGTCAAACAGAAAGAAGAATATTCAATGTGGAATGACGATATTTGTCAAAGGAAGATATCACATTCCACACATCAAAAATCCCAATTGGCGATATGTCAGAAGTATCTTTATATCCTACTTATAGTTTTGCAACCCACATTCACCACAGAACCAACAATCTGTCTTATTGAGGGGGCAAAGGGGCTGTTGTGGCCATGAGGTCCTACTCCATCCTCATCTATCAACTTACCCCACACCCCCCCAACTCCTTACTCCCTCACAGAATATTTACCACCCCACCAAAGCCAATATGAGATCAATCAAGTCATTTTCCTCGCCATCTCGCAAGTATAACCCCTTTTGTCCACTAGTCGGTGTTTCCTCATCAATCTAACCGTCGCTATGAAACGTATTTTAATATTTCACTTAGTTATGTGTGAATGTCTAAAATATTTCTTTACCAAAATTTTCTTCCTAATGTTGTACACATTTTTCCACATTTCCCTTACGGAAGTAAGTTGTTATTTCAAGTATACGAAATTTGGACTGATTTGTCCCGATATTTCGTGACGAATGGACCGGAACGAAGAAATAACATGCGTACGTGTCTTTAGAGAAGGCAGAAAAATTCAAATTTTTATCATATTTGAAGAACATTTTCTGGAACAAAACCAAGCGGAACTTGGAACGTATTATATGATATTCACAATACTCTGAAAAATAATAGGGAAATATTTCTTACATAAAAAATGGACGGATCTCCACATATCTTATTCAGAATTTAAATAATAAATAAAAAATTTCCCCTTTCAGTTATACAGATTATATTTTTGAACTTGCTGTCTTTCAACATAATACGGAACGAAGACTTTAAGTAATCTATATTGCAGTTTGTCGAATTGTAGCAATATTGAAAACTATTTTCATGGAACGTTGTGTAATTTCATTAGAGTCAGTTTTCTTCAAATTAGGAAAATAAGGTAATAAACTATTTAATGTTGCGAATTTACAAAAGCAGTTTATGGTGAATCGTTTTACTTATAAGATGGTTATTGAGAGACAAGGTAATACAAACCGCATTTAAAGAAATATTTCACTTGGTTGAATTGTGCACTGAATAATATACACTGACATCTTCGATAAAAATAATACACTCGCTATCACTCTTTCCAAAACGCGCCGGACGACAACCATGTTCCGAATTGCTCTTTGTTGCAATGAAGAAAGAGAAATCTTATAAACTTTACAGAAAAATATATATAATTTAAAATTTTTGAGAGCATATTAGTATAAAAATGTACATAGCATACGTACCCAGAACATTGCAATCAGATTCAATATGGCGACAGCTATGTGAGGTCTGGTAAAGGAAAAGGACACGAAATAGACACTAAAACGTGATTTCACATCAGGAAACTTAATAGGCACTTTTATTGCTTCGCACAGTTCTTATTTCATATTATAACGCAACTACAATATTGTTTTTAAAAAGGCCTGCATTCCATACTGCAAATCTAGCAATCTACGTAAATAGCTTATGTAACACTAAAAATGCACTCTTCTAAACTATATACCTACAATCTTTCACATAGCTCCTACACGTTTCGGCGTTATTATCTCACCATCTTCAGGGAGGCGACACCAAAATTTCTGTAAAGCGTGTAACAATAAACTTGGTCACAATCAACATACTATTTTGTACCAAAAAAAAAGTGCAAAATTTTACAGCTTTTGTTTAAAATTATATTAATAAATATAATATATTGTTGGTAAACCATTAGTAATACGGTTATGTTTAACAGTTTTGAAGGAAACCACAGCATATATTTTTTTTACGTTTTGCTGACCGTGCATCTCAGTATAATCTTAGTAATTAACCAACATAATGCACAAATTCTTGTTTTATAATAAGTTCATTGTATGCCTCTAAATGTTTCGAGCACTATGTGC
>Ga0136643_10012364_pt1 | contig 12710 bp, 6 predicted proteins | sample TergutLab28metaG_FD_96883 | JGI IMG/M metagenome (GOLD analysis project Ga0136643, IMG submission 96883) | Labiotermes labralis P1 segment gut microbial communities from Petit-Saut dam, French Guiana - Lab288 P1 (version 3) (version 3) | ecosystem: Host-associated > Arthropoda: Insects >...
TTGCAGTATATCTTACCAATTTTCCAATGATGTAGAATTTAAATTAGCAAAATTTTTACAATTAATAGGTATTATTAAGAGAACTATTTTTAAGAAAGTGAGAACGGAAACTATTTTGAAAATATAAAACAGACTAGTTTTACCTACATTTTTATATGGTCAGAAAATTGGACTCTAACAGCCTTACAAAGACGAAGAATTGAAGCGGCAGATATGAAGTTACTGAGACCTCTGGCAGGCTACGCCCTTTATGACCACAAAACAAATGACTACATACGCCGCGAACTACGGATTACAGGTATACTAGACAAGATAGATGAATACAGACGGAACTGGCTTTCACACTTGCAAGGAATGCCACAAAACCGAATCCCTTTGAAATCATACCACTACAGACCACAAGGAAGGAGAACAATTGGAAGACCGAAGAAGCGTTGGCACGAGCAACTGTAACTCTGGAGACGGAACGGATCAAAGCGTCCAGTCCTTGATATTTATGATGATGATTATTAAAATACACAATAATATCGCTCCTACATGTTTCGGTCTTTAGTGACCATCGTCAGGGAGCTTTATATGTTCCCAACTTAAGTTATATTTATGTTAAAACACTCGCTAAAATTATATCGTTATATATATTAGGTGATGTGGCAGCATATCGTACAGCGGCATGTGTGTTGTGTGCACTGCACACAACACACATGCATAGTGCATTTGTTGGTGTGTGAACTACGCAGATTTCAAAATGCACGGTGCAACGATAATAAAAAAAGTTGCAAAAAATCCTTGCAACAATTTGTCACGTACTTTGAGAACGTGTAACATTCTGCTGGTACGCTAATCTTAGCTTCGTAATCAGACAGCACCCAACCCTAGTAATTAAGTACTGCATAACAGCGGACTATAAATTATTATTTTACATAACTTCATCAATATGGAAGTAATGCAAATAAGTCTGTATCTGCGATTAAAGTATTTAACTTGTATTTATTTAATAACCCAGGTTAGACTCAAAATAACAGGAGAGAGTAAATGATCGCTTATTTAATAATTTAAAACATTATACAGTCTCTTTCTTCCCCCCCCCCTCCCCACCACCATTTTCCTCAAATTTTCTTTTCCATCCTTTTTACTCTCAAAACGGGTACAGAAATTTCATTGAGTTTCGATTTTAAACGCTCAGCAAACAAATCAGCTCGACCTTCATCCGTGATCTTTATGAAGGATGTAATGTATAGTCACAGATACTTAGCCCATGAAAACCAGTCAAAACTACGAAGAAATAGAATTTCTAAATCAATTTCTCTCATTCCGAAGTTGCTGATATCACAGAGGAGGAACGTATTAATGATGCATTGTGAGAAAATCGAATAAAACGACATATGTTATACGCGTTTTATACCCGAATGGCAGGGTGTGGTTATTGTCTGGTGTGTTGGAACAACATGCCTCATAGGGCCGTTGGTAATACAGACGTATCGACTGCAACAGAACCATTTACCTAGATATCATAAGATATTTACACAGTTCTGCTGGAGCCGATACACACTGTGGGGAAAACTGATTCAGGTATTGCATTCAACGTGTGGCTGGGTGGAAATTTGCGGGTTTGGTTGCCTGTAGGTAATACAGAGTTCAATGAACATTCACAACGGTGAAACACGCGCATTGCGGAAAGTGACTTTGTAGAGAACTCGAAGCTATTCGCCTACGTTTTAAAAATGTGCAAAAAGCATATCCTGGAAATAAATTTGACCTGAAGAAAAGACATTTCGAAGGAACTTTCTTATCTTGCTGCTTGTCAGAGAGCTAGTCTTTGGCCCATTCGTCATTGTTTTACAAGTGGGGACGAGGAGAAAATTACTGACGGCAGAGTTAGGTAAGATCTTAAGGCTTGTATCTAAAACGTACAGCAGGAAACTCTGAACCTAACATAGAGTCTACTTTCGTTAAACATTCGCCGATATCAAACAATAATTTTATTCTGACACTCAGCAGAAGTATAAGACACAAGGATACTAAACATACTACAAGGTTATGTTGAAGAAATGGTCTTCTTTTGGGTTTCTGCATCACGCAGTGGTCTAAAACTCTAAGAGAACACATTATTTCATACACAGTTATGATTTCCAGCCTTAAACTGATCAGTGGCAAATTCTTTTCCCAACTGATGGGTATACTCCGGTTTTAACGATGAAAATAAAACTCTCGCGGTGTGTCAGGTTGTGATTGTGATATTATCTTTCCCAAATAGTAGCTCAAAATTTCAATTCAAGGAACATTACAAAGCTCTATCACGCTAGACTCTTTATCATATGCGCAGAAGTAATGAGCTTAACTTGTTAGGAACATCACCGATTCAGTATCTCAACTACAGTATAACCATCATCAAAGCAGTATCTCAACTACCTTATCATCACCCTAGCAAGATCTTAGATATAGTATCATCAACCAAGCAGTATCTCAACTACAGTATCATCTACATCCAAACAGTAACTCAACTACAGTATCATCCAAGCACTATTTCAACTACAGTACCATCATCATCCAAGCAGTATCTCAACTGCAGTGACGTCATCACCCAAGCAATCTCTCAATTACAGTAACATCCCCAGCATAACGATGATGATAATGATGATGATGATAATAATAATAATAATAGTAATAATAATAATATTAATGTAAAAAAATCCGACATAACCAATACAACAGAAAACGTTGTATGCAGTTTTGAGAGGATGTATAAGCCCAAGGAATTTGCAAAAACTATTTTAAACCCAGAAAAGTAAATAAAAGTTGACTAATATCAACTAAATTAACAAAAACTTTTTCTATTGTCACAAATAGGCTCCTCAGAATAAACACGATGTTTCGGAAGCTTCCTCACTCAGGTGAAACCATTGAAATGAGGAAGAAAGCAAATGCTTCTGGAACGTAGTGTTGGTTCTGAGTATTTGTGATACCCGTGACTGTGACTGTGACTGTTGTTGCTGCTGCTGCTGTTCATATTACTCATGTAAAACCATTGTCAAAAATCCATATGTTTCATAAAGCTTGGTTTACAAAGGATGAGGAAGTTGGTGGTACGCCTCTGTACTGACAACTGTTGCAAGATTATGCCATTCATGCGATGTTTGTTCTAGTTCGTCGTACTTAATTTAAGACTAGCGATTAGGACAACTAAATATGTACCAGACTGTTTACCGCTTTACTGTGAATCGAGCGGAGTGAGAGCTGACATTGTTGTCAGAATTACTACAGTTCAAATGCAACGTTACTGGAAGCACTCATTCCATTCCCAGGAAGTTTGGCAGTGTCCTGGGTTCAATCTCAGAGATATATTTTCTCCACCAAACAACGCAACTAACTTGAGATGTTACAGTCAAGAAATTGCCCCCAATTTTATGAAAACCGAAGATGTATTACCGTGTGCATAAAACTCCGCTTGTACACTAATCAACCTAACTCACATACTAAAATGGTACACAGTTTCTTTAAGATAAGGCTCAATGTTTCCGTCAAATCGACACATCGTCCTCACAGGAGTTTTCAGCCTGTAGTACCATATTTATGTCTCTCTCATACGTGCTACACGTCCCATTTACCTCATCTTCCTTGATTTGAACCCAATGATTTATATTTGTTAAAAAAAACCTAAGCATGAAGCCTTTTATACAACTTCCAAAAACTTTCCTTACTATCTTTTTCTCCCTTCAGAGCAAATACGTGTATTTTCCCCGGCGCCCTGCTTTCAGATACCCTCAAACGATTTTCTGCATTTATGCTGAAGGAATGCATCTATGTATGTTCTCATAAACGTCCCTATAATTAATTAAACACCCATCTACGCAAAAAAAAAACACCGGACGGAGATTCGTAGCTCCACGTATTGTTATACTCAAGCTCCACGCTCCCGCTGCTTTGAACCCCCCCCCAAGGAAAAGAGTGTCGGTCCCCACTGCCTAAAAGGCTGGGTGGGCCCAGAGCTGGACTGAACGCTTTGGGGAACAGAAATGTTTTCTTACGCCTGCCGGCAGTTGAAATCTGATATGTCGGTGGTGCAGCCCTGAGTCTAATCGCTGTTATCAACAAGGCCATCGCGGCTTTATCATTTAAAATAAAAATTGAGACAAATCACTGCAAACTTAATACGCCCGAGTACGAGGACAAGCAGTCGCCTCCATCACCATAATTCTGCAGCGAGCACAAACGCTCGCTGTTAGCATTCTGACCATACAGTAGGGACAGCAACAATAAAGCAGATCCCGTATCTCGATCAATAAATTCTAGTGATGGTTGTAGCGTTGAATAATATTTTTAAACGCTTCTTTAATTTTAATATTACGTGGAGCCTACAGCTCACACGTGATTCATGCATATCCGTTACAGTTACTTCCAATAATATAGGTATATAGCAAATGACAGATGCGATGTTGCATGTCCTACTCAAGGGCAAAACCCATTGAGTACAGCAAACTACACAATCGTCAATTAGTAGAACTATCAGTACGGATGATTAAAATTGTATGAGATATGTCAGTTATGAACAACTATTATATTTTGCCCTTGTATTCTTCAAAACTCTATTTCGTTGCATGCAGGTAAGAGTCGGGGAGTGTTCGTGGCGAAGCGAGCAACCGACCGCATGCCGCCTGTAGGCCGGGGCAGTGAAGCATTGTTCACCGGGAACCGATGCGTTCGTCCCCCGATAACGAAACGTTCGACAGAACCATCATGCAGGCAGAGGGACGAACACAATAACCGGTTTAGCTTCTACACCACGATTCACACATACATACACATGCGATAATCCAGGCATACAGAACCAACTTCCGAGTTTAAACCATGTATTACAATACACAGCAAGACGCCAAAAAATTACTGCACGCACCAGCTGAATTAAAAAAAGTGAATAGAAAGAAGCCAATTTCTCTCCCCTAACACACAACTCACGTCTCTGACCCTTCCAGCGAAATGAACAGCGCTAGTACTACCAGAGACAAAATAATGAAAAACTGCTACTGCGCAATGTAATTGAAACGTGTGTCTTCTAGAGTTGTCAGAAAAAGCAATGTTAAGGTCAGTGGGTCACAGGCGACAAAAATGCACCATCTATCGAACAAACCATCCCCAAACAACAAATATGAAGTCGTGGACCAGAGGGCTTGAGAAAATTTCCGCTGGAAAATATATATATAGAACGAAACACGTATCCACAACAGTGCACTATGTGTCACAGGTAAATACGATGTACTGTGACTGCAGAATTCTGTCACACATCGTAATCGCCGGATAGTTATTTGAAATCTGGACCCGGTCACTTTTCCTTACACCATCCAGGCAAACACTGGAATAGGATGCATCAATTTTGGCCAGTACAGCTTCCTTTCATACTCCTTACAAATCATGATTTTCACGAATCAACATACTTTTTGACGATCTACAATTCCAACTAATGATTAGTCATTAAATAACCATAATTAACCTTTTGGCGTCGGAATTATTTTTTAATTTTAGCACACCTGTATATAAAATGTGAATAATACAGGAACCAAATATGTTAGAATTATGAAACAAACTGCATTTTGAAGAGAAAGAAACGGAGAGTATATACCATGTTTAAAATATTCGGTACTTATATTTGTTGAATAAATACATAAAATGCAACTTTGGAGGTTAGCGGTGCGGTACGATAACTATAGTTGACGTTAGGCGTCTAAAGGTTAAATAAAACTAAATACACGCGCACGCCATTTCCTGTGATCTGTTTTAGTGTCTTCCTCTCACCCTGAGAAGTGGCTCCTTTCTTCAGGTTTCTATACTAAAATTCCGTATGCATTCCATTTCACTCCAATGCGTTCTACGTGTCTTTCCCATAATCATACTGGTAATATTTGGCGAAGAATACCAAACTAGCATCATCCCCGTGCGTAATTCGTTGCGTCAGAACTACCAGCAATGCGACACACCATGTCTGGTATGTTTTGGAAGGCGTCCTTTTTGTATAGTGTGACGCATGTATAGTGTGACGCATGTATTCCTGCTGTTTGTTGCTAGGCTTATGAGGGAAATAAACGCGCACAAAGATGATCAGACGTGACGGTATTCTGTACAAGATGCTGGGCTTGACTTATGAAAGTAAGGCATGGGGTGCGAGATCTGACAAGAAGACCTTCCACAGAATCAGACTCACCACACACACTGCTGCATCCTGCCAAACGCATTTTTCCACAAACGTCAATCCTGCATTAACAATGCACATTTGCGTTTGAAAAGTTTCAGGCAAATTACCAAGTATCCTGCATGTGGATCCTCTCTTTGTATTGTCCGTTTAGTCCCGAAGAATGCTGGGAAAACGGCCTGAAATACATCACAACTACTTCCACTTCTCTGAGTGCAATCCATACCACTCAATACCATACCAAACTATAATTTCTCATTTCCAGCTGATACAACGCTCCTCTGTTGAGACATAAAAATTTCTCAATGTACCTCACTGCTGGCAATTCGCATTTCACTTGTTATGTCTCCCCCGCATCTTTCTATTTCCCCCTCCCCACCTCCCTCCCTCCAGAAGTCCTCATTTAGGTTAGGGGTAAAACTAGACCCCATAATGCTCCTCTTATTCCCGGACTTTCAGTGGTAGATCTCAAGGGTACAGAAGAGAACAGATCACATTTCTTAAGAAGGAGAGAAGTAGTGAATGCCTGTTGCAGGGTCGAACAGGGGGAAGAAACTTGCAGAGATCTGCTTTAGTTGTGATGCACATGGGTCTTTCATATAATGGAGGACCGGCAGCGCTCCTACACAAAACGGTCTTCTACTGGCATCTGGTTTTTGAATGTGAGCTTCGGCAACCTCGCAAAATTATTGTGCCCCTCCACACCTCTAGATCCCTTTATAGTCAGTCACACACTGAACACCCTCGATCGTCATGCGCGTACGAAATTATGTACATCAAACTGTTTGACCATCAGCTCTGCATGACACTCCACACTGCAACCAAACCCATTATCAATGTTTATAGCTCGTCCGAAGTATTGAATATTTCACAGCAACAATGTGGCATTCACTTCCATAGTGAGAACTGGACAGAACGCAGCAATGGGAAGCAGTAACACTGAAGAAAATGATATAATTTTTGAACTGTCCATTTCAGAAATTGCAGTCAAGTCTTTTTGAATGTCAATAATTTTAAAGAAGTTACAAACTGCTGTTTCATATCTTACAGTGTCGCAGTTTCCTATTTCCTGCACATATTCTTAAAATACACATCATTTTTTTTTTGTTTAAATTTCAGTGCCAACTTTGGCATAGCGGCCATACCTAATTTACGCATAAGCGTGCACATGTATCTGGTTGCACGTAAGACTTCAGACTGGAGAGTCTCAAGACAGCAGGTTTTTACTAAAAAATCCGTGCCTAGGAAACTACAGACACATTCAAAAACAAGGTAATCTTCAGTTCAGATTTTGACAATACATTAAAAATTTTGCCTGTCATATATTAGGAGAAAATATGTTTGTTTCCAAACTGTTTGACACTTTAGCTGTACTTACTGTAATAAAACGCATTACACTTAATACTGTTCCAAGTTTTTAATCACGATAGGTAAAGAACGTTGCTGGAAAAAATTGCTTTCGGCTAACAGACGTGCGCCGCCATTTAATGACCACGTTGTTCATGGAATATCGAAGTTTCATAAGTTCAGTGAGCAGACGAGAAGTGACAAGCGACAGCTGCCAGATAAAACAATGTCCCTACATATAGGCCTGACATTAATCTTGAAAAAGATTAAAAATCTGAGACAGAGTAAACTTTCTGAAGCCTACAAATAATTTCCAAATGTTCTCCCAAAGATTAAGATTTCAGAACATGTTTATTTTTGAACACGTAAAAATTAGGTATGTCCGAGTAATAAATTCTGACGTCATAATTTTTGAAATATAATACAACTGTCGGCCCACATACTATACAGGAAACTAAAACATATTTCGTATTTACAATGTACAATAGGTCATTAGTATATCACAGAAAGTGAAAAGTATGGGTACACTTCATGTTAAAATATGGACTCTTTTAGACGCCGTGTGTGGTTAGTAGTAATTTTATTCGATCTTAAAAATAGAGAGGAACCAACGCACAGGAAGTAAAATATAAAATTGGTATTAAAACTCACGTGCTGATTTATCAGTAGATATAATGTTTCTAAAACATGAACCCCTCCTGGTTGGTACAGTTCTCTGAGTAATTTATGTCACTGTGTGTTGTAAACTTTAGCTACAGACACAATCTTAGAACAATAATTCAGCGACACAAAGCAACCAGTATTCCGTTGCTGGTGGAACTAATCACTCAATTAGGAAAGCAAATATCGGCGAATCTAAACTATATATTGTACATTTACTGAAGTCAGTCATATTTTATAACGATGTATATCGGACACAAGTACTACAAATAACTAATAACAGTATTACACTTAACTAAAAACCATTTCAAGCACACATATGCAAAATGCAAACAAGACGGTATCTGTTATTACACTCAGAATACTGCAGCCAGTGCTGTACACTTGTGGGTGACCACGTGTTATTACATAATACGGTAGGCCTACTCTTAGGCATACTGACCCATAACGATGGCGGCCGATATGCTGTCCCGAAACGTCCGTAACAAATAACGCACTGACGCTGCCCAGCACCTCAGAACATCGAATAGTTAAAAGCCCGAAACTCTCACATTACGACATTATAATATCGTATGATATTGATATATTTTGTAACTGCAATTGGATTGACACCCGGTGGCAGTAGTACAGTACACATTTACACACAAACAATACATAGAACAACACAATTAACCAACTGGGAAGAGTGCGGGCCGTGCCCCGTCTTTGCGAGTTATACCCTGGCATTTGCCTTACAACTGAGGAAAAAGCACGGAAAAACCTCAGTCAGGGTAGCCGAAGAGTGCCAGTTGGCGTACTCCAAAACCTTCTGCTACAGCATGTAACTTACGGAATACATGCAAGTTGCTATGTCAGTTGGGCATTCTGGCGTGTTAAAGAAAGTTTGGATGGAAAGACCGTGCCTCGATATTAATAAATGTGTTCTACATGCTAAAAATGATGTTACAGTCACAACAATTTGCAACTTTAACCTACAAAAAAGGGGGAAGCGGTGGAAGAGACAACATAATTATAATATGACTAATGTATAATAGTGTACTGAGGAATTACATAAGATTCATTTATTAGTCAGCCTATACCTTCTACGATCCAGAGAAAGCCCACAGGTAAATTAGAGGGGCATATGCAAGCTACGGCGTACTTGTGAAATATGTGAAACACAGTGCTGGTCAAGATGCGGCACAGGGGCCGCACACCAAGACGGGCTGACCGACCGACCTACCGATCGCCAGTTGCGAATCGACTTCCACTGTATGAAGTGTCCAGTCATTGAAATTTGCACGTTAATACGATAATTAATGAAATTAAGTGCTTTAAAATAAAGAAATAAGTACCGGCACTTTTCTAGCACACATTCAATGTGCCCTTCTCCCCAGATATTTTTTTTATAAAACCGACTGCCCACGTCAATGACGAAACACAAAAGCCTCCGCAGAAAATTTTCAAAACCCTTTCATACATAATTCCAGATTTTACCAACTTTTTCAAAAAAATAATTCTCGTCCCTCTTAACTCAGACTTCCATTAAGGCATATGTGAATTATTTTCCAGACATGCTAAAACCCAGGCAAATTCGGCTAGGACAATGGTTTTCGAATAAATCACGCTGTTGAAGTCGTCCATCATTTGCTTTTTAAAATAAGAATTAAAGCATTGCGTCTCTGTAACAAGACCGTTCCCCGCCCTCACCGAACACGGTATTCGGTTCGGTCCTACAGGAAAAGCTCCATATCCTAACTCCGGCACCTCCGAACACGTTTTTCTCTTACTTTGCCTGATGAAGGGAACCGTTCATGTCTCCGAAACGTTGTGATATTAATATTTACGATAAACACTGCACGACGACCCGAGTCCAAAGAGTGCACGATTCCAGGTACGACACACCACCATCAGACTTGGTTCACAGATCTTTATTAATAATAAAAGCATTTTCACGCGAGTGTGCATTCACAGAAGTACTGAATATTCGTACACACCTGTGAAAATATGTTGGGGAAAACAACGGGAAATTTTTGTAACAAGTAAAAGGTAAAGCAGTCCCATTACAGGCCTGGAGGGGCCCAGAGGGTCCCAGGAAGTTAAGGTTCCCAGATTTCATGACAACGGCACAGGATGGTGGTAAAGTTGTCGGCCTTACGCACCGGCCGCCTTTACCCCCCAGCAAATACTGTATTATATTACTCTATTTATTCAACTAGTATCACTATAAATCTGCATCCAAATAATATATGCTCATTGGCATGGATTAGGCCTATTTTGCTGATCCAGCTTAAGATACTTTCATCACAATGGCTCGGATTCGCTCAACTTAACCCAGTCAACGTGACAATCCATCACTACAATGAATACAGTGACTGGTAGAGACGCGGACTGTTGGACTAGATCTCTGCTACCTAGATTCTTATTTTGGAAAACAAGCACACAGCCAGTATAATATGAATTTCAAATTAGGTGACGGCTGCAGAATATTATACCATAGACATACCTCGCAGGTTCCTATTATCCTTTTGCCGTACTGCAATAGTGTCTTCCCGCCTGCACCTTTTCAAATTACATGCACATGAACAGTAGGACCACCGTACTTTGTAGGTATGATGTGAATAATATTTGGCAAAGTTTGTCAAAACAATTCAGTGCCTTGTAAGGCCAAAAGTTACTGGATATACCAGCAACTTTCGCATTCGCAAACCCTATATTCTACATACAAAATGTCTTTCACATGATTCCCACAACAGAATGAATTTCTTTCATTCCAGAGAATTAACCGATTGTACTTTTAATAGAAGAATACGCATGTTTACTGTGCAATACGAAATGAAGTCCAAATTTACAGGTATGCAATTGAAGATAATTTCGGCACTAAAGCGATTCTACTCAGTTGCATGGCAAAAACAAGGAAATAATTTAAAAAGGGGCGGGGGGGGACATGACCCGCAACCCTCCGCCCTCAATCCCTCAATCACGCAAGTCCTCGAGCAACGTGACTTCCAGACTACTCGACCGAGCCACTCTGGAATCAATCCCCAAATATCCCTTCAAACAAACGCCTTTCCCTCCAAAGGACATACGGCCACATGAAGCATAAGTCCTTAGTATGATCACGCCAAGACCCTCTGCCAAGACAGAAAATCCATTAGCGCCAGTACAATTCCCTTTGTAGTCATATTTCCGTGTCACAGCCCATCAACCGACTTCGTGCGCAGAAATGACTGAACGGACCAGGGGACTGCGACTTGTGCTATTGGGTGGCTGGTTGGTAGGTTCAACCTTCGAAGGGTTAAGCTAATTTTATTTTGTTTCTATCAATATTTTCAGACGACATGAATCGAGTGGAAATCTTTTTTTTTTCCCCCCCCGCTTCGGTTTCTCCATTCTCAGCGTAACTCGCCATTCTACTTTCATCACAGCCTACAATTTTCCCCAAAATCTGGAAGCCACCTACAAATTCGAGGTGTCAGAAGGGTGAAATGAAGCTAGTTCCGTCTGAGGACCCACAATAATAGACATTTGGCGCTTTCAACTCGGCGTAAGTGAAGTGGCACACGTGTTCAAACGTAAACAATGAAAGCTGAAAATATTGGGCGCCACCGTATGAAACCCGGTCGCCATGTCGACCAGGTGTTCTTGTATGCACCCCTACCTTTTATCTTATATTAATTCATTATATTTCCTCCTTAATCAATCATCATCGCCGTAAAAAAAGTAAAACATACAAACTGGTGACGAAAGGTGAGGTTCCGATCACAACACGTGACAGCACGTGGAATTCTGTAAGGACACCCGGAAGTGACGTTGGATACTTGTACTGTTTAGAAGACACCCATATCAACAGAGGGAGAACACTTAAATCACGTTAACTGTTTGCTTATTTCATCACACTGTACCCTGTTCACAGGCTACAGAAGATGGTGGAAAACAAACAAGTAACGCTATGCCAACCGGCCGAATTTCTGTTGCGCTGTGTCTTACACGTACGTGCCAACTGACTGTTGCTTCCGTGAGAATTAGAACAGAAATTTTATTCCTTGTTTACAACAGCGGACCATTTCGAAGCAATCGCATCCATCTATGCCATGAAGAACTTAAAATCTCACAGATAACATTATTATTCTGACCAAAAAGCGTGACCCTAAGCTAAGAAGGGTGTTTCGAAACGCATCCGGTGTTCGCAAGTAAAAATGCGTGCATCCCAAGGATGCTTTCTCCTTAATCTTGATATCGGTTTCCCTTAACAGCGAAATCTGTTTCCCGAAAGCCACGATTACAAAAGTGTTTCGATTGCCACGCTCCGATTGTTTTCAACGGTCAGATCAGATGCGGCAGAGCAGATGTTTCTACTGACCACATTCAGGGAGTCAACTGTACCTTCTGTCAGGCTAAACAATGCTTACGTGTGCTCAAGCAATGGTCATCGAGGCGCGTAGCTTTGAGGTAACCCGCATCTACTTCAGAGAATGGGAATGCATGCTTTACCCTGATGTCCACCCACCCCCCCCCCCAACCCACAACCAACCACACAAAA
>Ga0136643_10012366_pt1 | contig 12708 bp, 9 predicted proteins | sample TergutLab28metaG_FD_96883 | JGI IMG/M metagenome (GOLD analysis project Ga0136643, IMG submission 96883) | Labiotermes labralis P1 segment gut microbial communities from Petit-Saut dam, French Guiana - Lab288 P1 (version 3) (version 3) | ecosystem: Host-associated > Arthropoda: Insects >...
ACGGGAAGTGTGTCTGAAAAAAGATGAGGACGACCACGGACCTCTCGAACACCAGAGAACATCGAGGCTGTCAGACGGTCCGTTTTGCAGTCTCCCAGGCGCTCTGCACGCAAACACCACGCAGACAACGGCCACCACTTGCAAGATATTCTTTTTAAGACTGTGATTTAAAACTTCCCATGTTGTAGTTTCAGAATCCAAAAATAAAATTTTTGTATCTCGAATAGTTGTTTTGTTATTCACCTTAAAATGTAGGGAGGTTATTTTGCCCCATCCTGTATTACTGCCAAACATAAACTTTTAATACTACAGTAACTCCCCTATTTATGTATTACTCAACTTACGTGTATTCGACTTTACGTACATTTTTGCCGCCCGGTGCAAAATTTAAAAAAAAAGTAGAGAAGAATTTTGCATCCCGTACGAAATAAATGGAGGACATAAATTTTTTTTACTGTCTTAATATTTTTGTTGTATATTTCGAATTTTTCTTGCGCGTGAGTTAAAAAAATTCAGTTTAGTTCAATTCAGTTAAATTTATGAAAAATCCGACTTATGTGAAATTCGACTGGAGTAAATTTCCGAGGAAAGCAAACCTTACTTAAACCGGGGAGTGGTTGTATCATCAGTAAATTATGGGTGATGATTACGCGATTATAGTTAGTTTAATATTAATATAATGGATATGGAATTGATAGGAGCATAGGTAATTTCTTACCTAAGTTTGTGAAGCAATGTGACAGGAAGGGAAAAAGCATTGAAATTTTTTAAAACTGCTTTAAACCCCTGTCATTCCATAAACAACCTCATACGACACTATCTGTATCCCACTAACTGTAATATACGGTCTGTGTTCAGCCACATTCTGTCTACCTTACACACAGTTCATACTTCCGACTGTTTACTGTAACACACGAAGTATGTAACTACGTTGTGTGGGACAAATTTATAATTCATAATGACAGAATAAGTTGTACACGTATATGTTGACTAGTGAAATTTAATGTAAGAAACATTTATTTTTAAAAATTTATTTTCTACAATATGAGTAACACACTTTCAGTGTATGCTTTAAAGAGATCAGTTATTTCAAGTTGCAATCTAAACAAAGTTCTCTGTGACAAACCGTGAAGTTCTTAAGGGCAAAAGCTGGAGGCGCGCGCCCGCGCGTTCGTGTGTGTAGTAACTGCTTTGTTTTAAAGGGCTAACTATATCTGAACATTTGTAACTCTTTGTATTTGGGAGCCCAAAAAAGGGGAAAAATTTGACATAAAATACTATTTAATGTGCAGCACTTGAGGGAGTTACGTAGGCTGAGGATGTTTGAGAATAGGGTGCTGAGGAGAATATTTGGGCCTGAGAGGGACAAGGGTAACAAGGAAGTGGAGAAGAATGCGTAACTAGGAGCTTAATTATTTATACTCTTCACGTAACATTATTCGGGTGATCACATCAAGAAGAATGAGATGGGCGGGGCACGTAGCAGGTATGGGGAAGAGGAGAGGTGCATACAAGGTATTAGTGGGGAAAACTGAGGTAAAGGGACCTCTTTTCAAACCCAGGCGTAGATGGGAGAATAAAATTGAAATGGATCTTCAAGAAGTGGGATGGTGGCATGGACTGGCTGTGGATCTGAAGAAGGGCGTAACTTTGGGTTCTATAAAATGCAGGGAATTTCTTGACGGGCTGAGAAGCTGTTAGCTTTCCAAGAAAGACTGCGCCATGGAGTTAGTTAGTTGGTTGTTTGGTTGCTTTGCTGTTTGGTTTTATTAGTTAGGTGATTGGTTGGTTAGTTAGTTACTTAGGTTTGTGTGGAGGCCTGTAGAAATCAACAGATCTTGTTTCTAAATTGTGCCCTGGCAGTTGTAAAGCCTAATCACGACTGCCAATTTCTCTATTATATTTCCCAATTTTTTAAAAGTGTTAGTATGAAATTAGAATTAAGAAACGCCGTGACAGAGGGCGTTTCAGACCACAGGTATATATACTCGTATTTTTGTGGTTATCTTGTCCAGATTTATTCTCCCTTTGACTGGAATTTTAATTAGTCCCGTTACTGTAACATGCAAGATTTACATTTTACCGCTGTCGGAAAACAAATGTGTATAATGAAAAAAATTTTCTCATATTCCGGTATAGAAAGTTGGGATCGTAACGACGTAATTCTCGAGGAGATTTACGATTCTTTGGGTCATAACTGCGCCCAGTTCGTGTCTGCAAAATACCGCAAACGACCCTACATCATTCCGTGCAAGTACCACCGACCATAAAAGTACCGTCTTTCGTCGACTTGGTTTTCTTTTCTTTTACACCTAAGAACTGGACGAACTGTGTAACGTTTAGCTTTCGATTGTATGACACTGACCAACGCAATCGGAAATATATAAATATCGGCTTTCTAGACTACGAGTTTAAACATTTATGACTAAACTTATGACAATTCTTATTCACATGTGTGCAGTAAGGGAATTTAATGTGTAATTTTGCTACACAAAGTAAGTAATGCGCTAATGTGGGAAATTCTTTCCTGAGGATTTGAACGGGGCGGTTTATTCTACTTGCGCAACCTATATAGTTACAAATATACAATGAGGAGTGTAATGATATGTACTCCTCACCCGATATTGTGCGGGTGATAAAATCGAGAAGAATAAGATGGGTGAGACATGTAGCGTGTATGGGGAGGGGAGAGGCGTGTACAGGGTCTTGGTGGGGAAACCTGAAGGAAAGAGACCACTGGGGAGACCAAGGTATAGATGGGAGGATAATATTACGATGGATCTTCAGGAAGTGGGATGCTGGGGTATGGACTGGATCAGGCTGCCTCAGGATAGGGACAGGTGGGTGGCACTTGTGAGTGCGGTAATGAACCTTCTGGTTCCATAAAATGTGGGGGATTTCTTGACTAACTGCAAACCGGTTAGCTTTTCAAGAAGGTCTCTGCTCCATGGACTAAGTAAGGAAGTAAGTATATAGTTACAGATACGTAGGCCAGATGGTAATGTCTGCCGAAAAATCTGTTATTTGCTAAAAGCGCCTATTAGCTCTGTCATGTCCGTCAATCCGTCCGTCGTTCTGTCCGCATGTAAAAGCGCGGCTGCCATTGGATGAGTTTCCTTAAGACTTGATATTGGGGACTTATGAAAATCTGTTGAAAGAATCCAAACTTGGTTAAAACGGGTAAAATCTATCGGATAATTTACATTAAGACTTAGGTCTATTTCATTGTTACCGATGACTTTCAATCGCCAAAAAGTGTTATCTTCAAGTGACATGGTATCAGGCTGTTAGGATAACCGAGGAGATATAAACCTTACGCGAACGCGCCACTGTTGCGTTATACGCACATACATCACCTGTCTTATTATGAAATGGTTTAGAGATACCTTGGGAGGGTCGATATTGTTACCCGCTCCTTTGCCGACAAAATTACATGCACGTAGGTAGTACCATGTGCTATTTTATCGAGTCAACTTTCAAGAAATTTTCAAATTTCTGGCTCCGATGTTGAATGCAATCGTGATATCACGGTAGTTACCAAGGGCCCCACTTTTATCGAAATGGATCAGTAGGAAGGTTATGTGTGGAAACCGTAGCTATAGATAAAGCTAACAGATTTTATGGAAATTTCAGCTGAATTTTTGCAAGATTTTACTGTGTCTGTGTTGAATGTGTAATGAAGTAATGAGTTCCAACATGAATGTCTGTAGAAGCCATTTCTTGTTGGCGGCAGTGTGGACTTGGGCCTGAATGAAAAAGTGTAGGAGAACTTCTAAGTTGTTTTAAAATTTTAAGGCTCCAAAGCATTATAAAATCAATGACTCGTTAGTGATAATGACAGTTGAGTTTATCGGTTTCAGATAGTTTTCAAACACCCGACACCTTCTAGGGTTAGCATTCGTTTATGACATAAAGCAGATATTGATCTTCTTCAAGTTTCTCCTACACTGCCATTAATTTTTTCCTGAAGTAACGCTGAACGTCTTAGCAAAAAATTGATGTGAACGGAAGAAAACGCCCTTAGCCGGTTATTAATTAATTCCAGCGGTGTATTTAATAGTAGCATTGCCTTGGTAGTTAAGTAGAAAATTGTCATCAAGTTCATTACCATTAGTCATATATTTTATAGCTGGTGTTATTTAAATTATTTGTGGCAGTGTGGTTTTCAGCTGCCCCAACTGTGTGACCACTGGTTTGAATTCTGTTCTGGTGACTGGTATTTTTACGTGATATTCTCTACCTAACTTTGACGACGTACTCCTTGCAAGGGACTGGCAGTCCGTTCAATAAATCGGCAGAATTCTTTGTGTCTAACCCGATCCCGATGGCCGCGCTGTCTAATGCCTAGATTTTCGCGGCTTTTTTGCTTAGATTTCGGGTTCGATTCCCGCTGGTGGTAGGCATATTTTGTCTCTTCTGAGTTTTGTGTGTTTCCAGGTAGAATTCTCTACGAAGGGCCGATCATTCGCTCAGAGGATTCCCACCGTGTGTTCTGTTTCTGTTTGTGATCTTCAAACCTGAAACATGAGGCGGCTTAGGCCCGAGTTTGGCTGTAGCACCAGAGAAAAAAGAAAGTATAGTGTCGAAAATTAACTAATTCTTAATATTTTGTGAGCTGAAATCCGTAATATTTGTCAGTAACTTCATTATGCTGCATATTAACAGCATTACAGTGATAGTGGTATTAGTAATAATACCAATACTAGTAATATTATTAAATTGTAGTGCGTAAAGTAAGGAAATTCTAAACATTATTGTTTGGGAAATCTGAAGTGAAGAGAAAGCTTTGTAACTCAAGGCGTAAATGAAAGAACAATATCCAAGTGCGTCTGGGAGAAAATATGTAACGCATCAAGTGTCTTGAAATAAGTGAAGGATAACTTCTTAACAAATAAAGCAGCTTCAGCCGCCAACAATTCAATTTTTTTCCTCCGCAAGAATGAGTTTCTTTAAAAGTTCCTTTCACCAAATGCTGCAGTACGCAACTTTATTTCCAGACCAACCTGACCGGTTGAGTATATCAATAATAGTCCTTGTGTATTGCGAGACAAGCGACAGACCGCGTTACAAGGTCCACTACAAATATTTAAACTCATGGGTCTGCAGTGGGTGGTGTTGCTTTTCTGGCGACCATCTGTATGACAAGTGACGAATAATTCAAGTACTCTCATGCGACAACGTTCATACATTTTCATAAATTGTGTTCGTATTCCTGGTACCTGATTTTGTTCGTGACAACTGAATAACCAGAATTGCAGCAGGATTTTAACGATACGTCTGCTGAGCAACCAAGTAGACTGGATCTCCTTCAGCAGGGCGGGAAAGCAGCGTCTCCCACACGTTTGTTGCACTTGCATCGGAAGGGTGCAGTGGCATTGGAAAGTGTATCTGCTGCGTCACTTCACGGACCTCCGAAACAAATCAGACAGGGTGTGCAAAAAGTACATGCTCAAGGCTGCAATACAAATGGACAACTTCTTTGTACTGAACCGTCGCTTTTTGTACGTATAACTTTCAATACGTTGTTCAAAGTAGTGGATTTTGTAAAGAAAGGAGTTTTGATCTGCCAATGCTAAGAATTCCTATAAACTGTACAGCAAGAACTGGATAGTACAGGCTACATCTGAAGTGTTAACCACTGTGAGGGGTTAATTCTAAACGTGAGTAACTTGCATTTGCCTCGAACAACGGCGGCCAAGTTTATGAAGATACTTAAGCATTGCTTCTGTCATCATATGAGGCAATGCAGACGAAATGTTAAAGCGAGAAAGAAGTCTACACTCGTTCTCATTTTGTCTTCGTTCTTTAAATCAGCACTTTTGTGTAGACTAGTTTTAATTTACCTCATCCTAATGTAGGGTGGTCGATAGTTCACAGGTTATATGAATCTCAGTATTTAACCAACTTGATGCACAGAATTTGTTTCACAATAAGTTTTATTTCATGCCTCTACATGTTTCGAGCACATGTGCTCATCATCAGGAGGTCAAAATTGCATTACACAGCCTATAGGTGTGATGATAACCACAGGCTGTGTAATGCAATTTTGACCTCCTGGTGATGAGCACATGTGCTCGAAACATGTAGAGGCATTAAATAAAACTTATTGTGAAACAAATTTTGTGCATCAAGTTGGTTAAATACTGAGATAAATATACTAAGATGCACGGTCAGCAAAACGTTAAAAAAAGTTATATGAAGTTTGTCAATGACGTACAGGGACACGGAGAATGCAACTTGCGCTAGAATTGCAGTCAAAAATGGGTGGTTTCTTTAAGGATAATTTTGAGCTACAGACCTTAAATAGCAATAAACTGAAGCGTTATTTAGAACGATAAAGGAGACCAGTAAACGTGGTCTGTTAATGAATTGTGAGTCAGTTGATACGTTCATTGCGTCACAAATAATTCTGCTGTAATGACCTTTGAAATTATTAAAAACCTCAGGAGTTTATTCATCCTCACCGTGTGAGAAGGGGTGTTAAACAGTTCAGTTAAGTCTCAGTTTCGTTTCACTCTATGCGCCTTAACGTAGAGTCTTCATACCGGTTTTTTTTTCGTAGTGTAACGGAAATATCTTCGGAGGAAATGCTTCATTTTACCGAAGTTTAAATATTCGTGATGGCATTCTAGCTTGATATGAAAATGACGAAAACTTGAGAGTAGAATTAAATGTAAATGTAAATGCAGTTCCTTCTTGAATTGCAACGATGTCGTAGAAAACTAATTTGCTTTGAATAAAATATTACATTTGAATTTTGCATAATTATCAGTTTGTCACTGGTAATTTTCTGTATTGTTCTTCAACCATTTAAACACTAAAATTAACCTGAAATATATATCAAGATTCAGTCCGTACCGCGCAGTAAACACACCGTTTCGGTTATAAAAACCAGCCAGTTAATGTTGTATAAGGAAATAATCGTTGTTTGTTCTCAGATCCGTACAAGACACGTAAACACACTTTGTGGCCAGAACGTAGAATTAGTGACTGTTAAACCAGGTGGTACATATAATATACACTGGGCATTAACGGGTTAATGAACGCGTTTGATATCCATATTTAAACTTTAAAAACAAGTTTTCGTAGGTCATATTTTACAGGTGTGTGAGGGGAGCGGTCACATGATTTTATTCATTCTTAGCCTCGGCACTAGATGGAGATGTGTGGACAGGACAGGAAATTTTCTCTTAGACACTTCATTCCATAGAACATGAGCTGGTGTTCCTTCACCCGTGCCACAGCTGAAGTACGGTCAGCCTGTACACCCTTCTCCTTCCAGTACCTTGCACCCTGTAGCATGGTGCGTAGGCCTAATTAAGCAGAACGATATGTTCTTATGGTGTCTGCCCAATCAATTAAACACAAAAGACGTAATCATGAGGTTCGTCATCCGCGTTGTGTTCTATGAAATAACTAATGTACAGTGTGTGTACTCTCCTAATACAACTATATTTATTGTTAGAATATATAGCATTTTCTACATAAGGTACAACTACATGTTTCGACGCTTGATAATGTCCATCTTCAGGTTGAACATGAAATACTTATTAAGCAGTAGTTGTACCTTATGTAGAAAATACAGTATATTCTACCAATAAATATAGTTGTGTTAGACGAGTACACACACACTCTACATTAGTTACACAAAAGAAATTTTACTTTTTACAAGGGTGAGCCAAATGAAAACCTTAAATATTGTAATAAATTGTGTGTTAATTTTTAAGGTTTTCAGTTGGGTCTCCCTCGTACATTTCTTTAATTTCTTTAATAAATGTGACAATTATTATGTACTTTAGGTAATATGACAGATATTTTAGCAATAATATTCAGTTCGTTTATTTATTCACACGCTAATATTTTTACAAAACAGTATTAAATGAAACCGAATTACAGGCAATTGAACTGCAAGATACAGGAAGGCTTGGAGTACTAGCAAGCTATCTTAGATATGCTGTTTGTATACAGAATGCTGGCTGTAGAATTCCGTGTTAGGCATTCTGTTGTCCAGGTGCTGTTTGCCCTGAGCAAAGTTGTGATTACTGGCAAGAGGCCCGAACAAGCAGGCTGGTTTGAAAATCGAAGGGGTCTAATTTGAAAAATAAGCGCCGGCCCTACACGTTTGCATTATGTCTATATAGCTAGCGGAGGTTTTATGTACGCAGGTCTCGGCTAGTTCACTGCTTGCTGCTTACGCCGCGCTTACACAGAGTCAAATAATGAAAACTCTGTTTATGTAGGTGTGTGTATATTTACTTATTTATATATATATATATATATTTATTTATACATACATACGTAAGTGTGTGTGTGTGTGTGTGTGTGTGCGTGGGTGGGTGCGCGCGGGCGCACTCATGTCGAGTAAGTTTCAGTCTGTTTTGAATTCTGATATTACTCGATTTAAAGCTTGGCCAGGAATTTCTGACTAAGGTATAGCGTGTTGTCACAGTTTCACTAGAAAAACATGAGTAAAATAAATCGTACATATATTAGGCCGCTAGCGTTTCCTTCCAAATCCTTTTCAGCACATCGTTCGCCTCATACTACTATACAATTGAACTTCTGTTGCCATAAAACGCGGAACTAATGGCTTTTGAAGAAGGATTCTTCTCCACGGATTTGGTTGATTGGTTGTTTGATTAATTGGTTGCTTTGTTGGTTGGTTTAGTAGTGGCTTCGTAGTTAGTGACGCTAGATGATGATTTGTGTAATTGTCGTCTTACATACATACACACACACGCACACACATACACTTCATCATTCGAACAAAACTTGTTGAGGAATTAAAGTTCTGAGACTTCATTTAATTAAGTCATTTTACATTGCCCGCCACTCTGTCTCTTAACGGAAGCGCTGTAATGTCACACCATTACACTGCTGTATAAAATCATCCGTTGCTATGGATATAACGAATTAATGTCAACATTTTATTCTTCATCAGTGGCTCCGATTAATTGCGACAAACAGGAAAGAGAGAAGAAGACTAATCAATCAAGAACGGTAAAGTCGTGTATCGCAGCTCTGCAGGCACGTCACGGTCTGCTGACGTCTCTAATGGAATGTACTACAGTTGAGTGGAATTTTAATCAGAGCTACATTTATCAGTGTCCTTTGGCCTTTCATGTTCTGAAGGCCTCAGTTGTGCTGTTTGTGCTTTATTGTGACCAGGACGAATGGCGAGGTGTCGGAGGATTGCCACTGGTCGACATGTCTTGGTTTACAGTGCATATAAAGGGGCATATGTACAGGTTGCAGAGTGCAGGTGATAAATATTCACCACAACCATCACGAGACGAATGAGGAAATGGTTATGCAAAACTTAATAAGTTGTATCCCATGAAACACATTGCCGACTGGAGGACCCTATTTCCTTCAACTTCAGTGTCAGTCAGTCCGAAAAACGAAATTTCGGAAGACTGTATTCTTCACGAATTCCGCAGGCATTACCGTAAATCTGACACGTTATCCATTAAATATTTTGGCAGTAAGGTGGAAATTTTGAAAACTTACGTTCACCGGCAGGAGCCCTTACACATGTTCAAATAAGTTAGTCACTCAGACGTAATTTAGATATTTTCCTATAGAAGTAATTCGACGGAAATTCGCGGGCGAGAGATTAACATTGCTGTGTTGTGTTTGGGAGGTCCCGCTTTCAAATCAGGAAATGGAGACACGCTAACGTAACCTGAAGTCACTGTGGTTGTCTTCATTTTCTGAAGAATCATTTCTGCGACAGTATTGACATTTTGCCAGGCCGCTTCTTTCCATATTATTTTTGTTATACGGCTAAATATAGACATTCAACGCTGTATTATCCGAGCTATTGAAAACTATTGAAAGAGAACGAAACAAATAATTAGAAAGGTGGTCGTATGTAGGTTTAATGGGATATAAAATATATTCCGTTTTGTGGTGCTGTCCGCACATGTTCTTGGAAGGATAATAAACCTGTGGAACGTAGCCTCACGACAATCCAAAGTCGGTGTTGCCACCCGAATATCAGTTAATTATTTTGTACTTGATTCAGAGCAAACCTGATTGCGAATAATATCAGTGTGACCTTGAGGTTTGTTGGCGTAGTGGTCTATTAACCTTTAGACGCCTAACGTCAACTATAGTTGACGTACCGCATCGCTAACCTCCAAAGTTGCATTTTATATATTTATTCAACAAATATAGATATCGAATATTTTAAACATGGTGTATACTCTCCGTTTGTTTCTCTTCAAAATTCAGTTTGTTTCATAATTCTAATGTATTTGGTTCTGCATTATTCACATTTTATATACAGGGTGTGCTCAAATAAAAAATAATAATTCCGGCGCCAAAAGGTTAAAGATGCCCCTTTAGTACGAGTATTTAGTAAGAACAGAAAAAAATTACGGAAATCCTGTTTACTTACTCACATGGACTGCTGTTACAGTCAGTGTGCGAAATTAAAGTGAGTTTATGTGAGGCGTGCTGTGTTAAATCGTTAACTATGAACATAAGTGCTTAAAAGCACATGGTTTTAATAACTAACTTCCTTCCTGATATCGCCTCCCAGTTCTGCCAGTGGTACAGTAAAGCTTGTACTCAGTATCTGAGGCTCTAGCTTCGGTTTACCATGAGGCCTGAAGTCTGCTGAAATGTTAAACCCTCTCGCAGGTAAATTCATGTAGTCGTCGATACTCTTACGATTCTTCTGGAAATACTTGACCATGAAGAAGAAAGTAGTATGTAAATCTTCGAAACACTGGCAAATTTTTACCAGACTTGGTGGCGTCGTATTCCAGAGAACCTGAAACTTCGTACTAAGAGTTGCTTGTGTTTTGGCAGAGTGTAATATTAGGCCTGCTTTTATGGAATGTCGACCGCCATGAACCCATGTCTTGTCAAATCCGGTGTGAAAGCTTATAAAATATATATTAAGTGTGACGTATTTTAGTAAAGTATTAAGTACTATGTGCAGCCATAAAATTTGTGCTGCAGTGGCATATACAGCCACTTAAAGGCTTTTAAAGACTACATCTTGCCTTGAAATAAATATTTTATGTGCTACTTGCACTGTACTGTGCTCTATAAAGAAGTACCACACAGAAGATGATAGTTTTGCACACTTTCTAGAAAGGAATCGAGGAAAAAATCTCTGTTTTGTACTATTTAATAATCAAAAGATAAAGGAGGGATTCTAACAGCCACGCAAACAAATGTTTCCAAAATAACCTCCGTGTTTCATAACTGTATTGGGATTAAGTACAAACTTGATGCAATGGGATTTTCAAAATATATTATGCCGTACGTATTTCATAATTAATTTTTAATTGTATGTAACCTTTTGAGTTGAATTTGGTAACTGCTTGTTTCGAAGCTGGAACGGGACACCGACTACTCAGACTAAAGTGTTTTCGCTAGTCTTGTCAGGTAAATGATCGGATAATAATTCAAATTGAGCTACGACGTCTTCCTCCTACATCGTTTGCTGTCGTATTTTCACCGTTGTATAATCATTCAGTCGTCTGTAGTCTGGAGTACCTGACAGCGTCGTTAAATAAACGTATAAACAAATATAATATGCATACTATTGGCTCTGTTAAGAACCTGATGGCTTATTTTATTAGCCCTGTAAAGAATATAAGGAGTGAAAATATTTTCTAGCCAATGCCCCCCGATTTAAGAAATAGCACTGCTTTTTGGAAGTTTCCCAGAATTCCTCCATTTGTAATTCTGGTAAGATCAACATGTAGATGAAAATGAGTGTGCTGCAGTGGTAGAATGACAGCTACAGGAGAAAACCAAATTACTTGGAGAAGAGAGTGTCCTAGCGAATCTCAGTTACTTTTGAAGATTCTGTTCCGACCTCGCGGGAACCATTCCCTGCCCTTAGAAAGGCCGATCTGTTCACTTCTTTTAGGGAAAACGTTTTTTGTTGTGGACATCTTACGAACCAAATGAATTGAGAAAGTGCGCAAAATGCAGCATTTCGTAATGTTTAATGTGGAAACTTTTATAGAGTTAAATAATACGACAGAAAGAGAGAGCGCGTCCGGCAGTTAAATGGGGACAAGCGGGAGTTAATTTGACTAATTTCATTGTGTGACTAGGACTTTTATGTTATGGAGGTCACTATTTTTGGGATTTACACCGACTACTGCAACAAATTATTTGAGATGTGTCTCAGACGCTTCAAGAAGATTTGTGTTTAACATTTCAACAGAATACATTGTAATCCCTCCATCACACCGGCCTACGTCTCGCAGTTCTTGAAAATACTTTACAAGGAACATCCTCGCTGGCGTATCAATCAATAAGATTCAGAAGAATTTCCAGTCACAACCAACTCACTTTCATAAATATGTTTTTTATACGGTGACTAGTTTCGGGCCCGAGATTGGACCATCATCGGGCCGTAATAATACAAGAAAGTGAATATATACAGAAGCTATAAACCATAATGGGGTAATGGGGGAGATTGCATAACGAGGATCTAAATGATCAGTACTCCTCACCCAATATTGTGCGGGCGATAAAATCGAGAAGAATGAGATGGGCTGGGCATGTGGCGCGTATGGGTAAGGAGAGGGTGGTGTATAGGATCTTGGTGGAGAAACCGGAGGGAAAGAGACCACTGGGGAGACCTAGGCGTAGATGGGTGGATAATATTAGGATGAATCTCCAGGAGGTGGGATGTGGGTATGTGGACTGGATTGGGTTGGCCCAGGATAGGGA
>Ga0136643_10012367_pt1 | contig 12707 bp, 4 predicted proteins | sample TergutLab28metaG_FD_96883 | JGI IMG/M metagenome (GOLD analysis project Ga0136643, IMG submission 96883) | Labiotermes labralis P1 segment gut microbial communities from Petit-Saut dam, French Guiana - Lab288 P1 (version 3) (version 3) | ecosystem: Host-associated > Arthropoda: Insects >...
ACAACGAAATTAATCTGTGACTATTTCTAGTGTGACTTTAGCAAGGAATATATAGCTCCCTGATGATGGTCTTAGGACCGAAACATGTCGGAGCGTTTTTAATGTTTTAATGTGTAAATTTTAAACATTTTATATATGTGCAGTGATTGGAGTAATAATTGAGTAAATCTACAACTTCTTACACTTCTATTTGCATGTACTTTAACCTTTTGGCGCCGGAATTATTTTTTAAATTTTAGCACACCTGTATATAAAATGTGAATAATACAGGAACCAAATACGTTAGAATTATGAAACAAATTGCATTTTTGAAGAGAAAAAAACGGAGAGTATATACCGTGTTTAAAATATTCGGTACCTATACTTGTTGAATAAATATATAAAATGCAACTTTAGAGGTTAGCGGTGCGGTACGTCAAATATAGTTGACATTAGGCGTCTAAATGTTAAACCAATCTGCGACCTTTATGGACGAAAACTTCTATCACGGATTCATGGAGTGTCATGTGTTGCTTCGTACTCTTCGACGGTGACCTTTCATTGCCACACAGTGCCAAGCCAGAGTCTGTTCTACGACTAACATTCGTCGACACGTTTCACGTTCAGAGCTCAGGACTGTCTCCTTGTAGATAAACGAGTTGCGGGAATTGTGAAAACCAGGTTAACACGTTGTGCAGCATTTGTTAGTGCTTCATTCAGTCCTTTAGTGACGAGTTATTTGTATGGTTAATTTCAGTGCACTGTTCAAGTGTAATTAATTCAAACTGTTTTGACACTTTTAATTAGTGCCATTGCGGACGTAAAGTTTTTCGAATTTATGAAAATATTCATATCACTCACAAATTTTTAGCCCACACTAGTCATAATAAAACAGCACACGACCTACATATGTGTACAGCTGCACAACTAAGCGAAAGTTGAGCAACAAGATTATTAAAATTTGCAATTTAAATGTCTCGTTTTGGTAATGAGATTTGGAAGTGAGGGAGTAGGACTCCCCAATTTTATTGTCACTTTCCTTTCGTTATTCAGTCCATCAAACTGTTGTCCCCCTAGTCTTCCCAGAACAAAGACATATTCAGAGAAAAACGGGATGCTTGAAGGGTTGTTTTCCGTCCATGTTATCCCAAAGTGGTTGAAAATATACCATGCGTAAGTGGATTTAAAGGAACAAACTTGCAACCAGTGAAGTATACTAGTCAAAGCACGTCACGGAAATAATGACATTCATTCCAAAATTATATAACAAATACGATACGTATAAACGCAGGCAGCGGAAGGTGCCAGCGGGTACACTCTACACCACTAACAGCTGGCAGAAACGGTGGATACAGATGCATACTATCCGTGCTTGCACTGTGAATTCTAGAACGTACTAAGTCACCAGTCAAAACAGATGCACTGACTGGCTTTAGTAAGTTTGAACACGTCGATCCGCATGCACACATAATCGTTACCCCAAGCCGGTTAGCTATACTTCAGGCACTGCTGCAGGCATGACTTGAAGGTATCTTTGTCGTATGCGTGCAACTGGGAATGTTAAATATACGTTTAGACTTAACTGTACAGATGTACTGAGAAAGAGTGTTTTTATTTAATTTGACAGTGTTGGCTGCGCTGAAATATATTTACAAGGACATCTCGCCCCCTGCATCTAGAATAGATGGAAGAGGGTACACTTTGTGGGGACTGGCAAGCACAAAAATTTATAATAAGACATCTTGCCAGTGGGACTTCTCATGTTCCACGCACGGACCAGTTGTAAAAAAGAAAACTGTCCAGTTGCTCCTAAGGCAGTTGAGACCTGTGCTTGGCAATGTAGGAAATAAATATATTTCGCGTTACCCCTTATAAGACTTCACTCCTGTGGGGGAAGCATACATCCACCACTCTTTAGAATCACTGCCTCAGATTACTGAACGAAGATGTAAACAACTGCTGTGGTAATACAGCGTGATTCAACACAGAAACGTTGCTGTATCATGACAAGCAACCTTCACATATCGTAACATGTATACATACATCGTGGAAGAAAACAATTTAAACCAGATGAGTAGACCACTGCTCAAGAATTTTCATACAGACTAGGTGATGACTGAGCTGTGCTTGGTCGTCTAGGTAAATCAGCACAGAAATAAATAACACGAGTATTGTATAGTTTCTACTGTGTATATTCAAAATGGAACACGAAAATATGCAAACGATGTCCTGGTGTAAATCAAAAACAAATTTGAATCTTATTCTCAGGAGCAGCGACTGTCACTGGATGAGTATGATTAAATATGTTTTAAACAAAGGATGTTCTGATTTCAAATCTCTGATGTCTGAAATTCATATCAGCAATATTCAAAGACTCAGTTCCTACTCATGGACATCACTGTGTGTCCATTAGAATGACCGGCTGGTTAATATTGTTAGGGAATTGCTCCTTATCCCTGTTCATGCTGAGAATCGGTGAAACATACATGCACCATGTGGGCAAAATGCAGTAAATGTCATGTTAGAAGAAGCGGCGCTGTGATTCAAAGGGTAATTGCTGTAAAGAGATACTAAGGAACAAAACTTGTAGGAAAATCTGTATTTTCTGGACTGGCACAACCAGTACTCTCTGGAGCAGTGTTTCCCATGATTCTGATACAGCGGGCGCGTTACGAAGTCGTTAATTCTTCTGGCACCCTCCCCAAAATTAGCTAAACTCGCTGACCCCCAAAGATATAACTCACGGTAAGAATAAAATTTGGAATATTTAAAAATAAGAGGCCTCAAATGTAAAAATCTTTATCAAGCAAAGTAAAATTTTATAACACAAAGCAATAATTCTCCAAGCATTATTGTTAATAAAAGTCAGATTATAAGAAGTCTAAAAAAATCGTTGTTCTACCGAGTACACTCTACTCAAAACACACACCTCCCTGGAAGAAGAGTGAATGTTTCACAGTGACTCAGCAGCACCCTCTGCTAATATCTTAAAAAAAAATGATTTCTTCTAAACAAATCAGGCAAAGCAGGAAACATACATGTAACGTACCATTTAGGGACATCTTGGACCCTTCTTAGATGATCACACACTGTGATAATATTTTGTTAATATTAACTTGCACATACTATAAATGTTATCATTATTATTAGAGTGGTATTTTGTCATATTCATTTAAAGGCCTTATTATTTTTATGCCTACACTGATTTTGTTAAAATGACATATAACATCAAATCTTCACGTCGTCAAAATACTTTGAGTTTGCTAAGTTACAGTAGTGAGTACACAATGTTTAGTACACTCCTAATTTGCATAACAAATTTCATATTCTTAGACACAATTATTAATTATTAATTATTTTGAGCGCATGCTTTTTATTTTTCTCATTTATATATCATGTAAACGTCATAAGTAATAATTGTTACCAGACATCGGCTATCTGTGGTTGTGGGACAATCTCAGGGATCGCAGGGGTGTGTTCACCGAGTCAAATGGCAGTTAAAAAATATATAATAAATAACACCACCCTAACTCTCAGGTTCCAGATTTGGGAGTTTATTATTTCAAATTCACAAATGTACGAACGACAGCACGGATTGTTTACTCGTAATGATGTAATACTCTGTCCCAACCAGATCTCTAGATAACTTCTCAACATCCCAATCTCCTTGTTGCCCTATAAAATTTCCCCCCCCCCCTTCTATTTTTATGGGGCTTTGAAGGACTACGCCTTCACTTACTAGTTGGGTCCTGAACGATGGATTCATTGTTCTCTCTAATTGCTAGGTAGAACTGTATTGGAAATCATTGCTCCCCTTCCACAGCGTTCTACGACTTCCTCTAGTAGGTGAGGGGCTCGAAACTTCAACCACACATTGTTGTTGTCACATATTCACAAAAAAAATCCAGGCTGGAATCGAACCAGGCCTTACAATGAATGGCGTGTCCAATGTTACATGTGTGACTGAACAGATGAACAAATAAACAAACAAACAAAGGAAAGAACGAAGAGACCGGATGCACAACGCTGATAACTATCGATCATAAATCGATTATTATAGATTACTATGTTATCAACTACTGTCGATGACAACCAAGGGAAAGATAGTCAATAAAACTCGAATTTTCTTGACAGGTTTCAGTAAATCCATTATACAAGTCCGTGAAAATCTGGTCAGCAGGACACAAGTTGTTGCACGCGGCCGGACAGACCTAACGAATCTAACAGTGGCCGTTTTAGCCTATGCGAACCCGCCTGGAAACTGAATTCCAACCATACTGTGATGCACTTCAGCGTCCTAGTGTTCTGCACTGTAAGATTTATTCTCCCTCCGTCCGAATGTGGTCCCACACTGTTAACTTCCACTCTAGGGTGACGTTGTTGATGGCGGGAATTCTGGTCGTTTTCATTTGTCGTTACATTGACATGCCTCACACAAAAAGCTGTTAAAACTTTAGAGCACAGTGGTTCTGAGGCCATTCTCACACAGGACGCTACTTAAAATACGATTGCAATGACATGGCAAAGTGTTGACAACACAATACACACGGGCCCCAAACACTGAACATGATAATGCACTACTTTAATAAGAGAAACATTATTTGCGTACTCATGAAGGTAAATCTACATCACGTACATTCAACAATAAATTATCTTACCTGATTCATTCACATCTTCCCCGATGTTTTCCCACACTATATCTATTATTATCAATGCTTGAACAACCAGGAATCTGTCCAGTCCTACAAAATGCATGTTCCCAATAAGCTCCATGAGTTCTACCACATGCTTCTTCACTCATACTTACATAACCTAACACATCACGCCAAAACCCCTTCTGTGACAGTCCGTATATCGGTGACGATTTGTTTACGACTGAGCGACAGATAACACAGGGTGCTGCATGGTTAACGTATGTAATGGATCGACCAAGTGCCGTCAGTTTGGCAGATCACGTTGGAAACTAAGTGCAAAGTTGAAGATTAACTGAAATCATATCACTAACGCCATATGTATTAGCGTCCAGTATGAGAGCTCCCAAAGATGACATTCTGCATTTTACCCACGCAGTGTGTGTGTAGACGGCGATTATTTGTCCCATCAACTTTAACTAGATTATCTTTGTACTGGAGGTACTTCGTGCACTACTTGAAGTAGGAACTAAGTTTTTGTATGCCATCTATATGAAGGTCGTGCTTTAAAACTTCGACCTTAATAAAGCCCCTAAAATGGTATCACCACAATTCCCCCACAATGCAGTCCCCGCAATAGTAATATCAGAATTCAGCCCTGAAACTTTAACTGGTCAACTTGTTTCCTCTGGTGCATACACAAGCTAGTTCACTTACATTATCTTCATTATTTGTTGCCAGCAGTTCCAAGATGTGTAACTTGAATATGCATCATTCAAAGGAAATATATCTACAGTACTGGCATGTGTTTCTCTTTACTGATGTAGGGGTCAGGTACTGTATGCAAAATGCTGTTAATGAAATATCGGCTGACTTTGCGTGCTTTCAGACGTTCGCATTAATGTATGTAAGATCTGCGCTCTCCTGGGTCTTTATGCAGCATACAGTGGTAATTCCGTACCGACGTTTCAGGACCCCGTGTCCCGAAACGTCAGTACGGAATTACCACTCTATGTTGCGTAATATCCCAGAAGAGCGCAGATCTCAGCTGACTTTGGTTTAAATTCGGTTGACATGCAAGGGCTTGTTCTGAACTGAGGCAATTTTGTGGCTCATGCTTCAGGGTCCCTCTGGCTTCTTCAAATTCATAATTCTGAGATAAATTAAAATACTCCTTCTCCTCCTCCTTCTTCTCTTCTTCTTCTTATTCTTCTCCTCAGCTTTAAATCTTCATGGAGTTGCTATTCTGTTCTCCCAGTCTGAGTATTTCACAGTGTTTTCATTTCTATTTATGTCTCCCCCTTCTTTTTCTACCTGTTGTCACAAATGTAACAAATCTTCCCGCACCTATTTCCCCTTCATTTTTATCGCGGGTGAAGTAACATCCAATTTCTTCCCATTTTTCATTCCTTCCTCCATAACCCTTGCTATCTGAAGATATTTTCTGAAATAATTCAACCTTCAACCCCTCAAATTCTCAAACAATGGCCATATTTCACCTCCATATAAGGGAATGCTTTCTACCATGATAGTGTACAATAAGGCTTTTCTATTTCCTTGGATAAACAAATTGGTTGTACATGTTTAATAAAAGCAGTTGGGAAAAATCGACATAGGATAATGATTGCATATTCACACACTTTATTTCAGTTATCGACAACCATTGTAACATGCAGACAAAGTGTTCCAGTTGTCTGCACAACATCTGATCAGAATATTTTTGGCCTTGATGATGTGTAGTAAGTCATGCTCGAGTTACTCAATAGTTATGCACAAAAATTTCTGTTGGTCCTTGTTTAAAGTGTATGTTGTTGTTTTTTGACTGTATCCAAAATTAAAGCCAGTGGTTAAATTTTTGCATAAGGCTGGAAGATGAAATTTCATGAAAATCTAATCAGCATTATTTCAACAGAGGACGTCCTGTTGCAGTTCATTAACTCAATATATAAAAGTTGATACAGTCAACAGAACTATAATTTATTATATGTTTTTTAAATAGAGAATAGTTGTGTTGGCTTATCACCTGCAATATGTTGATCAGCATTTCTTTAGTCCTTACATGTGCAAGAATATATTTGAAGTGAATAGGCGATTTTTCTTGCCACTTCATTGCAAACATACCAAGAAAGTTGTAATTAATACCAAAGTTCAGACCCCCAACAGCTATGTCACTGTTGTTTGTTGCACTAACATATAGGCATGACCCCTGCAATCACAGTTCATGCAGAACTGCTATTGCTAGTGTAGTGTTTATGCTCTGTAACATACCAGCTGGTCTGGTTGGGAGCTAGATTATGCTACAGTATAGTGCTCTAGAAGTAACTGTCTCACACAATTTGTAGCCACTGATATTTGTTACATTTTACTGAAAGAACTGGTGCAATACATTTAAAAGTGTGGAATATCCACATACAGAATGATTCAAAGTGAACTTTTAAAACTTCCTGGGCATATTAATGAAGAGTTTTTGGGTAAAATGAAATCCTATTAATGTTGATCAAATTGAAAAGGTGTAAGGAGTAATAGCAGTTAGAAAGAAAAATAAATATGCATGAAAAATATGGGGTTCAATGAAAAATTTTACTATACACAAATGTAAAACTAAAATAACCACATTTAATAAAGCAAATATAAGAAAAAATTTTTCAGAAGTGTTTGGCTATGATATGAATGCACAGTTGAGCATGGAACATTTATGATATAATTGGCATCACATTTTATATTACAAAAATACCCCCAAACTACACACACTTCCTTAATTGGACCAGTGTTAAAAAAAGACCTCTTCTTATTAATGTTTCCACAAAGCTGGCAGTCTCATTCTGAATTACTCTGTGTATGTGTATCATGTTTCATAGTAAAGCAATTATTTGAACATAACTGCAGCAGTTTTGGTAAAGATTCAGTTCCAATAATAATTGGGCCATACCCACACCAATCTAATTATGTTTCAAAAATTAATTTTGTACTACACATAAGAGTATGTGAAAAGACCAGATATTTTTAAGACATAAATATGTTTTTTTCCCCTTAATTTTGTTGCGAAGCATCCTGTTTTTGTACGATATACTTAGTCACTAAGGTATGCTAGTCACATAAAGCAACATGTAATATTATTAAAATAAAAATAAATTTATGTTTTGCTGTTAGCATCTAAATAATGACTTAACATAGCTGAATCATATTGTTCATGTATGTACTGTATTACTGTAAATAAAAAACTGAAAATTTGGTAAAATGGGTAATGGCAGTATACCTCAACTTCCAATTTATTTGTCCTTTCATTTCCAAGAGATTCTGTACTTTTATTAGGTTGTTAATTTTCATTACAACAGACTTCAGAAACAAACCAAATATTTATTTATGTATAGTTATAATATTTTAATTGCTTAAAATCTCATCACATGGAAATCTAAATACTAATGTACTCTAGTTAAAATGCTACAAAACAAGAGAACATACATATGACCTAATGTGTTTATGTTTGTCCATTTATCCATTAGGGCAAAGATCTAAGCAAACTGATGAACTTTAACCAAGATTACATGTCTCTTTTTAAAGAAGATTAATCCATCTTTGGGTGATTTACAGTACTGAAAATATTTTACTTAGTTCTTGTATATTGCTTTTTGAATAGTCTCTTATTTAATCCTTTAAAGCACAAATCATCTAAATAATAGCTGCAAGTACAGTTCCTCAATCACAGACATGAAACTGCACCTCAATAACATGGACCAGTCAGTTAATGCTATTTACTATGATGCACTAGCTGGGCAAAATATAGGTCAAAAACAGCTAGTACATCTAGTAACAACTGTACTTTAAAGAGTTAAACATGAAAGATCCTAGACTGACAAAATTTATATGTATCCCCATGAAATTTAACAGTAATCATTGTTGCAGCAGTCTACACTTGTTCCCCTTATTCTTGACATTTTTAAGGACCAACAGATGTAAGTCTTATTGGTTTTGATGTTCTTTCATTTGTCATTATGTGAAATAAACACCCTTCCTGTATTGTCATGAACCACATGTTGCATCTCTGTGTTTTAAAAGGATTGTTACCACAATCATTGTCTTAAGAAATTACTATGATCCACAGATTTTCAGAATGTTACAATACACATACAACTCTGCATTAATCTGTGTCTGGTACAAGTAATGTGCAGCATGACAATGAACAGAACTAGAAGTGATTTTATGTTTCCATTTTATAATAGTCTGTGTTTAGAAGAGAAGTGTAAAATTTCCACCTGCAGCCGAAGGTTATATCTACCAATTTTCTGGAGCGTTTATAATTGACAGTTACTATGAGATGTAGCCCACACTGTGGATTTGACAGACCTGGTACTACTAGAGGTAAGACTTGTACTGTATATGAACTATTTATATAGGTTGGGCAGATTACTATTTCATGAACTACGACAATTCATTGTTTGAATGGTTTACAGACAGTGTAAGGGGATTAATTATTTTATGATGTGTGCTCAAAGAGAGGCATGTTGAGCAGGGAATGGTTTCATTAAGTGACAATGATAGACATAATTCTTGTGAATAGTGTAATATAGATTATGAGAACAGCTGAAGTGGTACAAATGTAATTTGAATATTTTAGAGAGGGTTTCCCTTGAGGTCTACATCCTTCTGGCATGTGGTGCTGCATAACTAGGTGATGGGTACCTGATGTTTCAAGACAGCATTGTATTCCCATCTTCAAGGGTTGAGATGTCAAATTGGTGTCCAACATTTCAAGACAGCATGGTAGTCTCATCTTCAACAGTTGAAATGTCCACACTGTCAGTTTCACAACATTGTCACGTTGTGTTTAAACAGAAAACTTTATTTTCTTACACACATGGGAAAGTAGCTACAAATGAATCACTTCTGCATGTTACTCCTTTGCACTCTTCCTGATGTCTCAAAAGATATTTACACAGGATGCTTGTAATAGGATTATATACTAAAGCAATATGTGTTAGTCAAAAGAAAACCTGTTATTTTTAAGGTGTTATCTTAATTTGTATGCTTGTACTTAGTGGTCCAAGGTACCCCAGTTCCATGGGTGGAACACAAAAGGTCTGTTACTTAGTTCTGTACAGTGCTTTCTGGCACGAGATATGCACATATTTTTGTAAACAAAGAGGGAGACACGTAATAGGGAATATACAGCAACAGTAAACACAATATGAAAAGTAAAATTTGTACCTCTCAAATATGGTACTTTAGTAGGCAGAATAGTAAACGAAATTACTTTGATATGAAAAATTCTCAGCATATCATTCTCATTTTTATCTAGACCAGATTTTGGATTATCAGAATTCACAGCAAAAAAAAAGTGCTTCTGCTCACTTTTCATACCTACAGTTTGTGTGAACCCACCTATGACATAACATGCATTGAATCATATCTTGAAATGACTATCTGCAACAAATTTCACAGAAGCAAGATACTTTACCTTTATTTTGCTCTTTCTTAGCCTTTGGAAAATTTTTTCACTGAAACAAAGCTAAGTCAGGTTCCATATTTCCCTTCTTCTTTGTTCTTCTGCAGCTGAGATATATACCAACTGCTTGTAAGAACTGGAACTCTTTCTTTAATTACACACACCAACACATGCACATATATATATATATATTATTTAAGAAGTCTAAAATTTACATTAAAACATTTAAAATGCTCCCACACGTTTCGATCACACGATCATCCTCAGGGAGCAAATATTGTTCCTTACTAAAGTCATAATTTAAAACATTCAGTGAATTACTTCGTTATGTTAACTTGGTGCTGTGGCAGCATGTCGTGTTTTTGTGTGTGAATCGTACGCTGTTTAGAATGAGCCTGGTTACGGTTGTGCATCATATGCTGTGCAGTGTGAGACTCACTCTGCACAGCGTATGACGCACAACCGTAACCGGTCTCATTCTAAACAGCATACGACTCACAAACAAAAACACGACATGCTGCCACAGCACCAAGTTAACATAACGAAGTAATTCACTGAATATTTTAAATTATAACTTTAGTAAAGAACAACATATGCTCCCTGACGAGGATCGTGTTATCGAAACATGTAGGAGCATTTTAAACGTTTTAATGTAAATTTTAAACTCTTAAATTACATATATATATATATATATGCGCATGTGTTGGCATAATTAAATAATCTACAGAATACACAGTGAAACGAAACAAATGGAACTCTTTCTGTGCCCGTTACATTCTTACAAGTAGGACAGCCTTCAATAAAGGAGAAAGCTTGCTAACAGGATCAGAAAGGTGTGAATTTGCTGGAGCATTAGAAACAAGTTCAGGCAACTACTAATTCTGCAAATCAACATCAAGGGCAGGGAACTTGTCATCATGGCCTGTTCACTCACTGAAGGGTGAGAGCAGAAGAAAATTTGTGCTACTGGAGAACCACTGGTAATGAATTGTCACTTTCCTGCAAGTCCCCTCAACAGGTATGCAACCTGAAACTGTGATACATACTGCTGAACATTCTCAGGACAGTGTAAGCATTGGTCTGTCATGTATGTACAGATGTACAGTAACAGTTTAGATGTTTTAAAAATGCCATATATATTGGTTAAGTCTGTTCACTGTGTGACCAGTTTCAGCAAAGATTATGATGCCATATTCACCTGCCATTTCTAATGCTCCTATATTTTTAGTGTGTGACTAACTGCTATGAAGCAGTACAGATCTCTTAGTTGGTCTTTCTCTTACAATGAAATGCACTGGTCAGAATGAGTTATTTGTTTATGTATCCACTTCCTGGATTTAAAGCAGAAATTTAACCAGGAGCTGCATGATCAAAATCTCCATTTTTGCCAGTATATATGGACAGCTTTGACGAGGCACAACAAACCTCTACAGAAATTTGCAGATAAGGATATACAACTTAACTTTACTATAATCTGGTGTGTACTGAGAGGATAAGTCACGATATTCAGAATGTCTGTACAGGCCCCACAAATGCATGAATGCACACACTACTCTCTCTCTCTCTCTCTCTTCGTCCCTACTCCTCAGGCTCAAGACCTAATGTGATACTTTATGAAAAGTTATTGGAATTGTCACAACTTGTTGTGGAATAACAGGTGGGGATGCATTTTTTGTAAGTCAAATTCACATGTCAAGGTGAAAATACAATGTTCCCCACAAAGTATATCTGGCATGATTACCAACTTCCAGCTGCTTGCTTGAATGAGCTCTATCTTTGTTTCAATCTTAGTGAATAAGAGTGATGCAAAAATGTAAGGACAATGTACCATTTAAAAATATTTTATGACATTTTGCTGGGATATGATGTTGCATCACTGGATTGTTGGTACCCATGTTTCAAGACAGTACGGTGGTCTCATCAAGGTCAAAATATTCTTCATGGGACATTTTGACCCTTGATGATACGACCACTACATCACCTCCAGATGTTGGATACCTGCAGTTTAGTAATGTGGCACCATATCCCAGAAAAACAGACCTAAACTGCCCTGCTGTGAAAGCCTAAAAAACACTGAAAATGTTGTGTAGTGGCCGGTAAGGCTGTAGTGGCCGGTAAGGCCGGCCACTTAAATTTTTGGAGTAGCTTCCTAAAATCTGGTGGGAGGCTGTAATGGTTCGCTGTCACCTCTAGTAAATCACATGCAAAGGCTATCCATATCCACAACAATAAAAATTAACAATACCTTCTAATTAAATTATTTTACTCTACTCACAATGCAAAATTAAACTCAACTTCTCAATTTAATAAGATCAAAATCACTTACTAACTTCTATTCTTCTCACACTACTTCAACTTAACCACCAATTTTTCCTATGCAGTTTTAACTACTATATGCAGTACATTTTTCTCTTTCTCCTCGGTTTCACAGGTTCCAAAACAGTTGTATCACCCTTGCAATTATACAACGTTTTGCAACAATTTAAAACCCGAGCCAAAAGGTCCGCTCAAGTTCCGTTATATAATAATAATAATAATAATAATAATAATACACCCCAAAACCAAAAAAACTCCCCTCAGTCACACAAATTTACAAATTCACTGCAACACCTACCTGTTACAATGCAAAACAACCACATTTTTCACCAATCAAA
>Ga0136643_10012368_pt1 | contig 12707 bp, 14 predicted proteins | sample TergutLab28metaG_FD_96883 | JGI IMG/M metagenome (GOLD analysis project Ga0136643, IMG submission 96883) | Labiotermes labralis P1 segment gut microbial communities from Petit-Saut dam, French Guiana - Lab288 P1 (version 3) (version 3) | ecosystem: Host-associated > Arthropoda: Insects >...
AGTTAACTTTACATTCGTACTTTAAATGTATCATGTATTATGCTGGTTTATTATTTTGTTCCGTTTATTGTCAGTAATCGTTACCTTCTATTCCAAGATTCAAACGGTCATAACTCCGTAACCATCCAAAATTGGACACATGTTTATATGAACTTTTTTGATCACAAAGACCTAGGAAATCACCTCCTGCAGTTATGCCCTAAAGTCGTGAAACACCCTGTATATATATGTGTGTGTTAACTGTAGCAAATGTTCCACAATTCACTTGTCACATTACATCATTTAGAGCACCTTCCAGTATCCTCACATCTTTTTAATTCACAGATTATCTTTTTTATTATAGTAAGCAGCTTTCATTTTACTCAGACATTGAAATCTAGATGTTGGCTTCAATCTTATAAGTTATCATAGTTATTTCATTTACAATTAGCATGGACCATATGCTCTCAGGACAGATTTTATTGCCATAAAAAGGTGAAGTTCAGCTTATAACCAGCCATAAAGGCATGGAGTGGGATTAGAGGCCATAATTCAGCTGCTTTATCCCCAGGAATGACCCAGCACCCATTGTGTAGAAGGCTGGGTGGGCCTCAGGGCTGTTCTGGACAAGTGCAGAATATCTCGCCTCTGTGGAGATTCAATCCCCAGACTGTCCAGCCCATAGAAAGTTGCTATGCTGGCTGTGCTATTCTGGCCCAGTGAAGTATTGCTATGCCTAATGTGTATGTTAATAAGCAGCAATGTTTGTAATTTATCTCACCTTGTGAATATTTTACCAATAGTTTGTATTTACTGGCATTGTTTACATATTTTTGCCCTAGTCTTATAGCTGAATGTACATACTATTCAAAATGTATGGAATGAATTCTAAAAAAATGTATTTTGTTCAGTCTTTCATTTGTAGATTGTGGGAGATGAATTATGACAGTACGAAGATTACAGAAACCTTGATAACTACATTTCTGTTTAACTTCATGGACTGTAAAATGAAGATATGTTTTGATAACACCTTTATATATTTTAGTTAAATAATTAATTGAACAGCTATGATTTATTTGGGCATTATGTAGGTATTTTACATTAATTTGGAAGTATATTTATGTTTTTTTGTAAATGGAAGTTGTTTTAAATTTCTTTTGAGTAATTCCAACTTTCAGTTATATAAGTATTTACAGATTATTTTGTAATTTTTCCTTTAGTTTCCACTGTTATTTATTTTTTATTTAGAATTTTTATTTGTTTTTGGATGTTTCAGTGAGCCCCATGTGGGTTTCTCACTGAAACGGCATGCATTTGTTTGCAGGGTCCGCCTGGAATCTCTGTAGCATCTGGTAGTGGGGGTCCTGGTCCAATGGTATCACCCCAGCAAGCAATGTTCATGCAGCAGTCTGCAGGTCCACGGGGTCCCCCTGGTTTTCCCACTCAGGGGCCAGGAGGAGTGTTACAAGGACCATTGGCTTTCTTGGAGAAGACCACAAGCAACATAGGAATGCCGGAGGGACGTAGGTGACGGGGGCGGGGGAGGGGGAGGGGCAGAGGCAGGGGAAGAGGGCGTGGGAGAGGACGCGGAGCACTGGACTATGGGACTGCCCCCTAAACCCTCCCACATGATGGAACTTGGTGTGGTTCATGCACTTGGGATTCATGCAGTTTGAATGTGTATATGGAGTCCCATGCTCTTCATGATATCTGAGTACTGTTTGTGATTGTATTCAACTGCAGCTGTGCCCTGTGCTGTGGTGAAACTGCATATTGTCACAGGTGTCCACGATTCTTTATACTGTACTCCCTACATAGGTCAAAATACACCTCACATTATTTTTTTGGCCTCATAATTTTCAAGATAGGCTTCTTTTCTGTCATTCTTAAAAACATATTCGTGTACAGTAATTTTATCACCTTGGAAAGGAAAGGGCATACGTGTGCACATAAACGCACACACACTTAGCATGTGTGTAGGTGTCACAGAAAATTTTATTAATTTCAATGAAGTCCAGACTTTTTCTTACTGTAATTAATGTTGAAGTCAAGAATTGTTCTTGCGGTAATTATAAAAGATTGTAAGGGATAGTAAATGATGTCTGTGTTGAATTCTTCACAGTGTCCTTTCATGGCTGAAGAATATTTCAAGAAGTTCACTTAAAAAATGGAATTGTGTGCATAATTTAGACTTGAACATAGAAACCGATTGTAAAAGGTTTGGATTATTGGTGGTTATGAATGTTAGAACATTTTGTAACAGTATCATAGAGGGAAATTCCATTCGTCAAATCCATGTATGTGTTTTGTGGGCAAAAACATTTCAGATTTTGCATAGACAAGTACATTTGGTGGCTAACATTCTGTAATTAGATATGGTAGTTGTTTGTGAAGAGAGCTGAAACGCAGTATATGTGATGCTGTACAACAGAAGAAAAGAGATGTGTAGCTGTAAAAATAGCCAAAACTGGCTTGGTTATTGGCTAGTCTGCATCATTTCCTGTAACACTGGTACTTGCCAATGTTTTGCAACCTATAGGATGTACAGAAACATACCACTAATTGTTGTGTAACATCCCAGAAGAGTGAAGACCTCATTTTTACTGTGGTGGGAGACTGAAATCACACAACATAACTAGTGTTATTAAGATTTTGAGCAGAGCATCAGGTAATAGGTTCGAAGCATGGGGAATGTGATGGTTACTGAGATGTATGTTTATTTCTCCATTTTTTATCCAAAGAAGCATGATTCACATATTTACATCTTCACTGTCAGCATTTTTGGTTGTAGCATTAACAGTTACCTTTATGAACAAAATTTCATATACATTGATCATTTAATACACTTTTAGAAATAATGCAAAAGAGGGTTAATTGTACACAATATTTCCTTTCCAAGGTAGAATTTGTCAGTCTCTAAAAATGTTAATGTCATATAAGTGGTCATCCTGTAAAGTAATAAACTCCATTATTTGTATGAGTTCAGGCATTGTTTTGATTTTATGTTGAGGAGTACATGCAGTATTCTCTTTGTAAATTAAGGTATAAAAATGTACAGAATTATGATACTGGATGTGAAGCTGTGAGTAAATACTGTCAACATTTACTGTTTACCAAAGAAAATGAATAACCTGCTCATATTTCATAGCAATTGGCATCCTGGACCTCAAGAAATTAACACATCTGGTACGTCTCTTACAATGCAGACTGCTGCAAGAAGAGTTAATGTTGAGGTTGCTGTGATTGTAGCAAATATTTAACTGAATGAGAGGATGTCTCATCGTGTTAACTATTTAGTTACAGGTGTAAATAGACTGTGCTGTAGTTTTATGAGAAAAGGATGTTGGAATTGTTAAATTTATTGAAGAAAAGACACCGGTAGTTTATCTGCAATGATGTGTTGTTCTAGTGTGTGAAACACAAAATTTATTTTATGAAGGACAGAAGTCTTAGCATTCCAGTTAATGAGATTGGGCAGTCTGAAAGTATGAGTTTGTAAGTTTGATTATGCATTAATTTAATCACATTAGGGTTCACACCAGTTTGACATTTAGATTACATCTTGTGGTTTGAAAAGAGGGGGAGAGAGAAAAACCATTGGCATTAAGACAGTAAAAAAGGCACTGGCAGATAGAATTACAGAGAACTTTATACGTACATTACTGATAACCTGGTTTCTAAATTGTTTGGCATATACTTAGAATCCTAAAAGTTTTATGGTCATTTGATATACAGTGCACTTGACTCTGCATATCGTGGCAGATAACACAATCCACGTTACAAGAATCAATGGAATAAAAATATTTGAAAATGGCATTATATTAATGCTGTAACACTTTGATGGGTAGAAATATGTATTTCAAATTTAAAACTTGAAGATGCTGTAGGAGCTAATACTTCAAATCACTTTTTATTTAAATATTTATATCAGGAACATATGTTTGGTGAAAATATAAATAATATGCATAAAGGCACAGAAACTTTATTAGCTGCTAGTAAGAAGTTTGATCTGGAAGGAAATTGTGAGAAATCCAATGTATGTATGTTCATGTCTCATTAGCAGAATGCAGGTCAGAGCATGTCATAAAGATAACTAAGAAATCAGATTTGTTGAATGCAGGAAGAAATTAAGAGTAGATTAAATGTTGACAATGTCTGGTATCATTTGGTTGTCTTCCCATTTGTTATTTAAGAGCACAAAGATTAAAATATATACAGCTGTAATTTTGTCGCTTGTTTTGTATGGGTGTGAAACTTGGTATAACACTGAGGAAAGAACAGTATCATAAAGTGTTCAAAAATAGGGTGCTGAGGAGGTACTTGGCCTAAGAAGAAGGAAGCAACAGGAGGATGGAAAAAACTGCCTAATAAGGAGCTGGGTGGTTTGTACTCTCACAAAATATTGGGGTGATCAAGTCCAGGACAGTGGGGTGGGTTGAGCATATGGCATGTATGGGAGAAAAGCGCAATTCATACAGAGTGTCGAAGAGGAAATGTGAAGGAACAACACCACTGAGGAAGTATTAGCTTCTCTGCTTCATGGGATTTGTTATGTTTGGTTCTTGTGATCTACATTGCAGTTGTAGACCTACCAAGTGTAGTGGAACTCTTCATTTTAACGAGTTTCATGTTACCAAATATGAGTAGGCGTAGCTGAGTCAGCATAATAACCAGCTGTGGTCTGGATGACTGGGGTTCATTTCCCAGCTGGGCCAGGGAGTTTTGTTTTCGTCCTTTACAGTGTCCAGACTGGTTTTAAAACCGACAAGAGACTCCTATCCATTGAGTACTATATTCTGGCTGAGAAGAATGTAGTGACTGCTCATTTGCATGTGGTGCCAAGGGTAAGGTGTGGCACTATATTTGTGCTCTTTCATTCGTTGTCACATCACTTTGTGCCTGTACTACAAAATTATAGTGAAAAGAGTTTTTTAACTAAGGTATATAGTTTACTTGATATAAAAATAAACTTATTATTGACTACAGGGAGTCAACTAATAATCTGACTTTGGTCATATGAGAGCTGATATCTCCATCTCCTGTTCATTCTTTTAGCTATTTCATGTCTGGTAATTCCACTTCTGTAGCATAAATTGTCTGTATTCATTGTTTCTCATAAACCAGGTGTGACAACTGTAATTGTGTGATGTTCCACACAGAAATGTTGTAATTGGAGATGCAACTGACTGAGACCACAGAACAGATAATGCAAATAATATTTTCACTTTAATAATTAAATTATTAAAAGTCAAAATTTGCAGGGAATAATGTTGTTCTACTGTTAGCTTGCATGGCCAAAGCTTGTGGATTTAAAACAGAATTCAAAGAAAAAATAGGTGAGGGGAGTTACCTGTATTCATAAAATATCCATTATCTCTGGATCCCACTCAGGGCTAGAATGTTGAACTCTTAGTTGTAAGTTGTTGCCATGTAAAATATACCTCAAAAGTACCATCTGTCTGAACAGTGGTCATTACTATGTGTGGTTATTTGTAAGTAATTTATATTAATGATTGCATTTCATTTACATATTGTGTTACAGGTCTTAGGACATGAAAATACACTTTACAGTGTAAGCAAATTGACTTGTTCACCAAAGCAGATGTGAGAATTTTGTGTATAAGAGGTGCAACACAGTCCCTCTTTTAAATTAACAGTGTACTATACAGTGTTTTGTACTTGCATTTAGAGGTTTTTTAAATGTACATTTCTTTTGTGCTCTTTAATGTTTGTGGCCTAGTAAGTGAATGTACACATAATACAGAGTGTGGTAAGTGTATTTGCAGGATACAGATGATCATCTGCACCAGTGTTGCCACTATAAGTCACCTGCTTCAACTTCAAGTTACTTAAGAATCATGAATTCAGAACATTTAAAAACTATAAGTAACTTTGTGCTGTTTTAAAATAAGTATATGTCATTGAATATTTAATGTAGGAAACCCTTAAGTATGTTGATGTGTGGAAAGCTTCGGACCATTTTCCCCTTGTGTGTGTATATATATATATATGTGTGTGGCTTCACAAATACTGAGGTAAGGTTGTAACCAGTGTAAACTCCCCACCTACCATCAGTACACAAGCTGTTCACAGTCATATCACTTGTTCCCCAATACCTTTTTTATATCAATGAGCATGACAGAGTCCTTATTTTATCTGACAGCTATCATTAGTAATTAGTGTGCTGTGTGTATCAGTAATTTGGTGAATGGGCCAACAGGACATGGCAACCAGTAGTTGTCAGGTATAATAAGACCCTTGAAAAGTTAAGTTCATTGTAGTGAAATCTAACATACATTAAGTAGAAGAAGGGTACACTCCTTGTGTGTGAGGATTCATTTTCATAGGTTTTAACAAACACTAATTTTCTCCAAGTCCAACATATTTATGACATTAGACATATTACATATTGACACTGGTATGTCTTCTTGGGATGAGTAATTTCTGTAAGCCATATTTTCAAAATTGAAAGAGTCCTTGCCTTATTATCCGTGGCATTTATATACTAGCAGTATCATCACATGAGGAATGATGATGTTCACAAATAGCTGACATTAATTCACAGAAGTGTATCACGAGAAATGACATATAGCCATGTTTGTTGTTAAATAGTGTCATCTACTATGTGGAACTGTAGCATTACTGCAACTTAGCAGGCGGTAAAACCACCCTTTCACCTCTGTACTACATAATACAATTGAAAACATAGAAAGTTTCAGATTGTAGTTTTCTGGTTTAATGCACCATGTAATTTGGTAGGTGGGTTCGTAGGTGTGAGAGGAATTACCACCTGCATCTTCACGTAGCCTGTGAGAATGTTCGTCCATACAGTAATGACCGCGTATTGGACTATACAGTGCCCTACTTTAGATTACGTGAACCGTGTCTGTAAAATTTTATACATAAAAATATAAATAGCAGAAATGAGACCAGCAGTGAAAAAGTCTACATTGTACTTAGTGAAAACCCACTGTTATAACCCATTCCCAGAATACGTGTATCATACAACCATCGCAGCAGCACAGAACGTGTTGTTAATAAGGCCGATATATCGATGGCCCTCATTAAAATTTGGAAATAAGATTAAAACAAAGGACATTAATTAAGATAGGATCCAGGGTAGTGTAGTCAATACAGTGATTAGGTTACAGGTTGGAATCTGGGCGGAAGCAAGTGAGTTTTCCCTTCTCCAGCATGTTCAGACTGGCCCTGGGACCCCTTACCTCCTACTGAGGGTACAAGGCTTCTTTCCTGGGGTAAAGCAGTTGGGGCATGACGTTGACCACTGATGTGGATGTAAAGAATAAGTGCAACTGTATTCCTTACTGGCCTGGGATCGAACCTGAGCCTACAAGGTACAGTCTGGTTTGGGACCTGCCACTTATGTGTTATGAATTACTTACTCCATGATGCAGAGTCCTTCTTGAGAAGCTAACTGGTTTGCAGCTAGTCAAGAAATTCCCCGCATTTTATGGAACCTGAAGGTTCATTATCACACACACAAGCGTCTGCCACCTGTCCCTATCCTGGGCCAGCCCAATCCAGTCATATACCCATATCCTACATCCTGGAGATCCACCCATCTACGCCTAGGTCTCTCCAGTGGTCTCCTTCCCTCCGGTTTCCCCACCAAGACCCTATATGCCCCCCCCCTCCTCAGCCATACTAGCCACATGCCCAGCCCATCTCATTCTCGATTTTATCACCTGCACAATATTGGGTGAGGAGTTGACAGATCATTTAGCTCATCGTTATGCAATCTCATCCATTCCCCCGTCACCTCGTCCCTCCTAGGTCCAAATATTCTCAACTCCATATTTTCAAACACCCTCAGCTTCCCTTCTTCCCTCAATGTTAGCAACCAAGTTTCACACCCATAAAAAAACAACCGACAAAATTATAGTTCTATATATCTTAATCTTTAAATTTTTGGATAGCAACCTAGAAGACAAAAGATTCTGCACCGAATGATAGCAAGCATTTCCTAACCTCAAACTGCTCTTAATTTCTTCCGGAATAGAATTTTGATGTGTTAAAGTTGTTCTCAAATATTTAAACTCTTCCACCATCTCGAAGGTACTATTATTCATCCTCACACTGTGATTTCGTCCTGCATTCTGATCTCGAGACAACCTTGTACTTAGTTTTATCCGCTCTTACTTCCAGTCCAATCTCCGTAGTGGCAGCTACTAAAGCTGCGTTTTCCTATGTGTTATGACTGTCGAAGCTAAGTGATTGTCCCCAAATGATACTTCCGTAAGAAACTCTTTACTATGTAACCATATTTGCGACTTTTACCATGTACGAAAGATTTTTGTATACATTTTTATTAAATAAAAGCAGCGACAATGCATTCACGCATTCACTTTTTTTTTTAGGAAGTTCTTGATACTGACTAACGAGGCAGTACTGCACCTTAACCACGGATTTCGGCGTGTGGCTAACGTTGTTGCAAAGGCGATGGCTTGTAGTCTGCTATAACTATATGTGCATATTTGCTTATAAATACTGTTTTGAATAAATGAGTAATATTTCGGAGTGCCAGTGAATGAAGAACTGTAAAACAGTGTAGTATTAAAGCAAAAATAATCATTGCTCCATTACATCAGTCTTCCAGGTCGAAAGGGCGACGGACTGTTTCAGTTCCGACGTGTGACATATTTAGAATGTCGAAATTATCAAGTGATGGACTTTTGGCTTCTTTTTTTCGCCCGTGACGTATGCAGACTCTCAATTTATTAACTGTGCTGACGCATATACTTTAATCCAGTTTTTGTTATGGTGCCCTTTTGTAACACACTGTACTGTACAGTCATGCGCGGGTTATTACATAATTCAAGAAAATGTAAAACTTGCCTGGGGGTAGTTAATAAACTGATTCACACTGTCCCCGTTATTTATGATTACAAGGTACGTAAAGCATCACGTAATCTTAGGTGTCGTACTTGTCGATGTTTGTAATAATTTGACGATTAGGTCAATAGTTATGTTGGTAGGACTTGTTAGTGTAATCTGTAGAAATTCAAATTCAAGGTCAATGCGATATGTTGTAATTGGAAATTTTGTTTTACTGTTTGTAACCGACAACATGTGACACATTCTACGTGTATAATCTTGTGGCTTAGGACATATTAGCAATGTTATCACAGAACCCAGCTTTTCATTATAAGGTTAGAAATTGTGCCATGGGAGTAATGTGTTGTGTAAAAGAAAAGTACAGTTTTCCACGAGGTGTTCGTAATTCGTATGGATTTCACTGTGGAACATTCATATGAATTTATATACACTGCTGTAATACTCAAGGTCGCGGTGTTCTGCCAGGTGTTAGGCAGATGGGTACCAAGATTGTGTAGGAACTTGCAACCTTGATTTTCAGGATATAAACTACACGACGTCACGTACCTGAAGACCATAATCTTGACACGACCATGAGAACATAAAACCTCAATTACTTTTGTAATAATGTGCATTAATTCTGAAAGAGTGGACCAAGGATTTCTGAGTGTGCATGTGGTTGGGATGCACTGCTAGCAGTTGAAGGATGGAATAATCGATAATAATGTAACCAGTGATGAATTAAATCACAAGGCTTTACAGTCTAGCAGAATCGTTAAAGCGCTTTTAATTAAGAATAGGACCACATCCTAAACATTGTAATTTATCGAGATGTAATAAGCACACATAGAACTAACGGTTTTATCTACATGTTCCAACCAGTAACAATAATGTCTATGGACATACACATAACACAGATGTGTACAGTTATTTGTATTTGTTCCTTATGTTATGGTTCATTCATTCTTGTCAGTATATAATTTTGCCATTCCTAGGGAGCTGTAATTTGTTCCACATGTCATAAACCATCAAGCTTGTTAATTAATATGTATTTTTGTCAATGATAGGAAGCTGTGAAAGCACTGAACTCCCTACAGTCTAACAGTGCTTACATACAAGAACGGATGAATGAAGACAGAACATCCCATGCTTCAGAGATCAAGAAGTTGGAAGAAACTGCTACATACTTGATGAGGTGCGTAATATTCAGGGTTCTAAAAAATTATTGCAGAATAAGTGTTACTTTCCTAAGTTTTTAGCTTCTTTCCTCGGCTGTGAATTCATCTTTAATTATTGGATCAATTTTTTTTAACTGTAAATTCACACCAGTACATAACACATTCTGACACCTTTGTTTGAACACCTGTTCATCCATTAAGGAACTCGTGCCTTTTTCAGCAAAACAGTATGCCAGTTCATACCTTAAACAATTCTGTCTGCTGTACAGTGTGTGTTTTTGTGAAAATAATAAGTGGAGATTTTGGCATCTTTATTTGGTAGATTGAGCTTGTTCAATTTTTGTGTGTGGGGTCATATTGACATTGATCTGACTAGTTTGGTATTTAAATTTTAGCTCATGGTTGCTGAAATATATGAGTATTATTTGAAGAAAAAAATATGAAATTATGAAATAAATGGCATTCTCTGGAAAGTAAAACAGAAATTATGAAACATGTATTAAAAACACAGTAAATTTCCCTGTTACCTACACACATAAAATTATTTTTAGGGTTTTATTTACATGCATTCACATATACTAATGCCACTATTTTTAGGGTTGAAGGATAGAGTGTATGAATAATCCTTCACCCTCACAGAACTTTAGCATTTAATGACTAACATGTTTTTTGGTTGTGGCATGTGGCTGAGTGCCGAGGGAAACTGTTTTTGCTCTCGTCTGAATGTGGTGAATACAAAGCTAATATTAACTACAGTGCATTGAACTAAAATGTGTGACCCAGAATGACAAATTGGAATGGTGGCAATTTAAACCCTGCCTGCATTGAAGCAAAACTGTGTGAGTGGAAAGTTATGTATTAGGTCAGCTAAAGTAATGCCTCTGTTATTTCCATATGGGTTTGTACTTTGTATGATGTTGGAATGATAAATGTTTTGAATTAGTTTGTTTACCTAAACATCTGTTTAATTGGTGTGCACTTGTTGCAGACTTATAATTTTGATTATCTGGGTGAATTTGGTAAAGACATAAAGCGTTGGTAGGTAATTGATATGTGAACTTGTGGAGTATATGGGGGTAAGATTTTCCATTACTTTATCAAGTGTGATTTGATATACCTTACTTGCTTTTCCTTTTCATGTATTCTAATTAGTTTCTCATGATAGTATATATATATTATATTATTTACATTATATACATGTATGTGCAGAATGCAATACACTCTTATAGATCTGGGGTAAGCCTAGAGAAGCTGGATGAATTATCAGTGATTCATGTGTCTGGAACAAAGGGCAAGGGATCCACTTGTGCCTTCTGTGAGTCCATCTTACGTCATCATGGTTACAAGACAGGCTTCTATTCATCTCCACATCTTGTTGCTGTACGAGAGAGGATCCGGATAAATGGACAACCACTAAGCCAGCATGATTTTGCCAGATACTTTTGGAGAGTTTATAATTCATTAACAGGCTTAATGGTATGGGACATACTTTGGTACTTGTCCAAATGCCATGTGATGTGTGGTTTCAAGTCATATCATTGGCTTCAGTCAGTCATGTTAGATCTTTTCCACTTCACTTTGTCCCCATTATGTGAGCCTAAAATTGCATTTTCTTATCCTTTATATATCATAGTTTGATGGAATCTTTGGAACAATCTAGGCCACATGAGATTTGCGATCCTTACTGTTGTGAATATATAGAATACACTCTTCTGGAATGTTGTACTGACATGGTACTGTGGGATAGAGACAGCAATGGTAGTATGGAGCAGGAGATGGTAATGAACAAACTAACTCCAAAGAGCAGAGTCCTTGCTGAGAAACTGATATTTTCTCAGTTAGTCAAGAAATTCCCAGCAATTTATGGAACCTGAAGGTTCTTTACCATGTCCACCGCAGCCCACTATGTCATCATGCTGAGCCTCATAAATCTAGTCCACCCTCATAAGATAACATTAAGATGGATATTTACGAAGTACATTTTGAGGATGGGAAGTGGAAGGAATGGGCTTGGAATCATGGAATAAAGGTACAGGTTGTAATGAATGTCCTGTGTTATATTTTTAAGTCATCTGGTGCATGGAGGTGGTTTACATTCTATGGTCATTTCATATTTACTGTCATTTCCTTTGCCAATACATGTTCTTCCATCATTTCCGATACACTGCTAGGTGAATATCCAAAAGAATTTTCTTGAAGAGAATTGAGCAATGTGTTTGCGGTGTACACTTTTACCAGTGTGTCTCCTTCAAAGACGTACTGGATGACTGAAGTAATTTTGATGGCACTTTTAAGTATGTTTGTATTCGTGCAGACTACCTACTAAAATCATTCCACCTGCCTATACTAGTATTAACTAAGTACTGCTGAACAGATATGCATGAAATTTGATATATGAGAATTTTGGAGAAAAACAGCCAAGTCTCTGCAGTTTTAATTTAGATTGGGCAATTTTAATGATCACTTTATGTGATGGGCTATGTATATTGCATTGTGCATCATGAGTGCAGCTTGCTGTGTTTTTCAAAAGTGATTTTGTTCAGTAAAAGTTGCATAGCTGAACAGATTGCATATTTTGTGTTCATCATCATCATCATCATCATCATCCCCCCCCCCCCTCCTCCTTATTTTTGTCCCCTTTTTTTTTTTTTCCCCCCTTCTCTCTTCAAAGACCAACATTTTTCATATTTACACCCTTTGATAATAAAAAAAAAA
>Ga0136643_10012369_pt1 | contig 12706 bp, 9 predicted proteins | sample TergutLab28metaG_FD_96883 | JGI IMG/M metagenome (GOLD analysis project Ga0136643, IMG submission 96883) | Labiotermes labralis P1 segment gut microbial communities from Petit-Saut dam, French Guiana - Lab288 P1 (version 3) (version 3) | ecosystem: Host-associated > Arthropoda: Insects >...
CAATATCTCCGTAACCGTTGAACTTTGGATATAGGTGTTTTGGGTTATATCGTTATAGTTTGACCTAAGGAACACTCTCCCGAAGTTAGGTCCTTTCCTCCTGGGACACCTGTATATATATCTGTGTGTGTGTGTGTGTGGGTGTGGGTGTGCGTGTGTGTGTGTGTATGTGTGAGCGTGTGTTTGTGTGCGTGTGTGTGTGCATGTGTGAGCGTGTGTTTGTGTGTGCGTGTGTGTGCATTTGTGAGCGTGTGTTTGTGTGTGTGAATGCGCTCGCCTACATTCTAGTGGTAAAGATCAAAAAGTTAAAGTTAAAATGTTCCTGCCTACACCGTGAAACCATGTAAAATGAACTAGATGGAAGTGGGAAGTCAGAATCACGTCCGGCCACTTTACCCCAGCTCTGTTCTGGACGGTTTGGGGAAGAGAAAATCTTGTACCTAGTGGGGATACGGACAGTTACTGGTGGTTCTTTAGTGTTTATAGCTAACACAGTACGAGTATATATGATACAACTTCGTACAGAAGGATGACAGATTTAAGTTCTGTCGCATGACACTGTGTGACACTGTGAGATGTTACGCCGTGTGTTGTTGTATGAGTGTTTTGGCATTATGGAAGAAAGAAATGTCTCCATATTGAAGAAAGAAAGGTGAGCTGAGTTACGTTCTGCAGAAAAGTCGCTAAATTTCTACCTAACTACACGGCGTCACATCTTAGAAGACATTACTTTTAATGATAAAATGGAAAGAGTGGAAGGGAGCTCTTGTTTCTTTCGATGTAGTGTCCAAGAATTTGCCTACCCCTCTGATGGTAACGAAAAAATTGAGTTAAAATAGATTGTCTCCCTAGCCGAAACTCTAACCAGGCACGGGTGAAAAAATCCCGGTGCCCCCAGGTTTGCCATGCGACTAAATTTTGTAAGACGCTGCCTGGTACTTGCAGGTTCATAGTATGGAATTTTAATGTCACATTTTCTGGGGACTAGGATTTTGATTTGGCTCCCTAGATTTATGGAAAATTTGTACACCCCTGAATGTGGAATCAAGGGCTGTCTCTAATACGAAGTAGTACATTGTCTGTTCCTCCAGTAGCCAGTACATCTAGCACGTGTTCACACAATCCTGCCTCATCCGTCCCCCAGACTCTGCAGGTGTGCGAAAGTACAGGTTTTCCCAGCGGTGTTGATGAAGAATCGATTAACGGAGGCAGAAAGCGCGTCCTAAATTCGGTAACTCTTTACCATTCGACACGGTATCATATTCCAGAAGAAGTGACTTCTCTTCGGAAGTCTTTCTCAGTTGCTTGATGGAAGATTTCTGTGGTATTTAAGTGCTTTTGGAAGTATCTTCCTTTACGGTCTCTTGATGCGTTGAATTGAATTGTATTGGATTGGTTTTGATCATCGGAAATTTCTCGAATGTGGGTTGTGTTTTTGATGTAAATTTGTTGTGACGTTATACATGCACAGAAAGGACCACAGACACAACTATTTATTTACTTCATTCCTGTGAGTTTTGAGGCTGTCACAGCGATATCTCTGCATACTTCACAGTGTGAATGATTTGCCCTCCTATTTTGAAGTCTCCAAACCCTTCCAGAGCTTCCTTGGTAAGGCATTCGTTGTGAAAGTTGAACAGAATTGATGACCAACACCATTCTTGTCTAACTCCTCTTCCAGTCTTCATACTTCTTGTCTCCCCTTGGTTCAGTCGTACTTTAACACTCTGAGCCGTGTACAAGTCGCTAATCAATCTTCTTTCACGCCAGTCAATACCAGTTCCCTTTAGAATCTGCATTCATTTGGTCCAGTTGACTCGGTCAAATGCCTTCTGCCAGTCTATGAAGCAAACTCACAGTTCCGTGTCTATCTCCAAAGTTCTTTCTGATATTCTCAGCATCCCAATTGCATCCCTATTTCCTTTTCTTCTTTTAAATCCAAACTTATCTTCTCCGAGTACATCCTCAATTTCCCTCTCACTCCTGTAAGTATCCTTGCTACCATCTTTGCTCTATGTGCGATACGGCTGATTGTGCGATGGTCGCTGCTTTTTGTAGCTTGTGGCTTCTTCTTGAAAACAATCATTGTAACTTCTTTGAAGTCCTTGGGCCACTCTCCAGTTTCATATATGGTATTAATCAATTTCATAATTATTTTCACACCACCTTCTCCCAATAATTTGAGCACATCTCCAGGTACATCATTATCTCTGAGTAACAAAGCTGTGTAGAATGATATAAATTTACCGACAATTTGAGGAACGTGTTGCCTCCATCTTGAAATTAAAACATAAGAGAATAAGTTTGTTTATGTTTCTCCGAAACGTCCGTACATTTGTACATCATATTTTTTCTTCTTAGATGTAATGTTGCGGTAGAGTGGTTAGGAACCCTGCTTCATATTTTGGAGGTTCTGGGTTCAGATCTCGTTTCGGAGATCTCCTCCCCTCAAAGACTGCTTGGGTGTCAGTAACAACTGCTGACAAATGTCGAGGTTAATGCCTTAAGTTATGCAACCAACACCTCATTCTGGTCACCTCAACTTGATATTCTCTAGCAATCCTCTTATTGTTCTGTACTCGGGTCTGAGCAGTTTGAAGCATTCTTAAGTTAATCCAGAATAAAATAAATATTATTTCTTCTGTCTCCATCTCCTTATTCCCCTTTTTATGTCGTTTCCATCATCCTTCCATCCACCAAATTCTTATCGTCTACATCTTCTTTCCCTCCCAACTTTCTTAGGCCGGTACTCCCCCTCTATTTTCCCCCTCTTCTCAGTTTACATTCTACGCTCAGAGCCTAAAGTTTTAACCGTGACAGATTTCATAACTGCTTTTCGTTCACCAACTGCCGTATTTCGCGCTTTTTAGATTTTCTTGTTTGTTATGGGTGACATTATTATCTAATTGCTAGGTGCACACCCAGGAATGGGGAATGTACTGGTATTACGACATAACTAAATGTCTGACAGATATAAGATGTCAGTAAGAAGTTAATCGCTACAGGATTACTGTTATTGAACTACCAGAACTTTACACCGTCAATGGTAATTGACGGTGTTCTGCCAGTAAGTAGCATTCCATTGTAACAAGTGTTATGTGACATGCAATGTTCTGTTTGGCCTACTTTACTTCATAAAAGTGTTTTAAAAAGTCATTAAGTAATCGCAATCTGTGTGTGCATGCGAGCGTGCGTGCGTGCGTGCGAGCAACTGTGCTTGTCTCAGCATTCTTCAACGTTTGGAAGTGTCGGCCGATTTTCGCGAAGCTTGGTGCAAATGATTTGCCTTAAGAGGCCACCCAAATGACACAATTTTTAATTCCCTGAAGTTAGTAATAACAACATAGTGGAAGAGCAAATTTGTGAATTGCGATAGCGGCACCAGCTACGCTTATTGTAGAATCTTGAATTTGTTACAACAAATAGTGGAAAATATGCAGCTTTTGTTAAGATAATATGCAAATTGTGTTAAGGTAATATGCAGCTTTTGTTAAGTTAATATGGAAATTGTGTTAAGGTAATATGCAACTTGTGTTAAGGGAATATGCAAATTATGTTAAGGTAATATGCAAATTGTGTTAAGGTAATATGCAATTTGTGTTAAGGGAACATGCAAATTGTGTTAAGGTAATATGCAGATTGTGTTAAGGTAATATGCAAATTGTGTTAAGGTAATATGTTAATTGTGTTAAGGTATTATGCAACTTGTGTTAAGGAAATACGCAACTTGTTTTTAGGTAATATTCTTGCAAAATATAAAATGCGAGTAACAAGCAGTAACTCCCGGCTTGCTGGCAATGACAAGTGAATAAATGGAGCTAGTCACGTGAATTTTTTGGCACGAGACCAAATCATAAACGTACTCACATGCTACGCTTGGAATATTACTTGCAAGTTAATTTCCCACCAGTTTTCCAAAAATCTAGGAATAACCTCAATATCCTAGTCGCCAGCATGGTGACATGAAACAAAATCCATACTGAGGGCCCGAAAAATATTAGGCACCGTCGGACAAAATTCAATTTCCTGGTTGAGCTGGTGCACGGGGTACGGACACTTTCTGCTAAGGGCACTGGACCTGTATCGCGATGTAGCTACATACGATTCTGATTCGTTAACACAAGAACTAAGGTAGTTTATTTTGTAAGATACAACATCAGTACTATAAACTGCCAAAATTATTTTTGAGGAGGAGGATTTGAGTCTTTCAGTGTGTGAGACGACGTGCAGTTTGGTAACATTTTAGCTGCATTTCAAGGGAAACTCTCGACTTTACCTTCACTCGTTTATTCTGAAGGCGAAGGCAACAGGGCCCTCCAAAAGTTTGTAAATTTCCGCCAGACAACACGAAGTCACATCACAAAATATTGGAAACTTCTTAGTCACTGCATTGAGAACTTCAGGTTTCATGTTGTAGGTTGTGGTTGCTGTTCGTTTTATCTTCCAATATTCCCCAATTTACGGGCTAAAAAGTCCTAGGTTCGAATACCGTGGGGGCAATAAATTTTCTCTTTGTCAAAACGTCCAGCTAGGTTCTGTGGCCCATCCAGCCGTCTGTTCAATGGATACCGTGGTTATGACGCAGGGTAAAGAGGCTTAAACGTGATGACCACTGACCTCCATCTAGCTCTGAAGTCGAGCATGAGTGGCTATATACTCTTACTCCCCCCAGCGTGACTTCTTGGCATTGGACATAGCTTCACCTTTACTTTTACCGTCCAATCTGGTATTTATTGGCGTAGAAGAAATAAATAATACGTTACGCATCACTCTGAAGGACAATCGTAACCGCAGCTGTAAAGCTAACCGTTATTATCCATAATTAATGCTGTGTTATTTGGGATGCCTGCAATGTGTGGTCATCACGCAGTGACCCAGTTCCCCTGAACTTTACAGAACCAGTACTGTAGCGACGTTAGGTTCGAGACGCAGGATTCTCTTATGTCCTGGTGGGTCCTAATCGTTGTAGTTTCTGACCCGGTTGTTGATAGATGATCTAATTTGTATATTTTTTTTTTATTATTTCTTGCGACCTCGTGTGTAATTTACATATTTTAAAGACTTTCTTAAGGCAAGAACAGAAAATAATTTATACACGTCGATATGAAACATATTGTTGTTATTATTATTATAAGATATGTATGTCTCCTGTCACAGGCATTTCTTCCTGGTACATCTCTTGAACCAGCGGTGATCCCCACCGCTCACGCTTCAAGCTTCACACTGCAGTACTTTCCGTACTATGTGTGATGTTCCAAATATAGCTGTCTTTTGTAGTGCATCTATCGAATGTTTTCCTATTTGAGCTTCTCGTTACTACTCCAGTAGCTCCAATTATTACCGCTACAATCGTACATTTCAGGTTCCATATTCGTTGTATCTTTACACATAAACTCTTGTATTTTAACTTTACTACTACTACTACTACTATCACTAACTGCGGTTCAGTTGTCACTCGGTGGCAGTAGTCCTTACACTAGTGCAGAAAATCAAATAAGAATAAATATACATAAACGAAACAATACAAAGAACATAGTACAAGCAATACAAAACACAGTACAAACAAGTAAACTTATTACCAAAACACCCACACATACACAAACTCGCACATTATGAAACAAGTAAAAACAACCAAAGTACAAGATACACCCACATGAAATAGTCACAGTATAATCAGCTACCCTCAGTGTAAGGTCACCCTAATTTACACGGCACTTTTATCCCCAAGAACTTCATCGTAACTCACTTCATTTCACTTCAAAATAAAATCACTTCACATAAATCACTTCAGTTCACTCCACATCACTACACTTCACATCACTTCACCTATTTACACCCAATCCACACTTGAATTACCTTGCTTATACTTTAAACAAATTATACATTATATTTATTTAAAGAAGACAACCCGACAGAACCTGATTTATTAAAAATCCATAAGTTCCTTGTATTTTGAAAGCAGATTTTTTTTCCTATTTAATTATACTGTTTTGGACCTTGTGTTTTAATTCATAACGATTTACTGTATAGACAAAGGTATGTCATGCATCGAGATTGAAATACATCTAATGTCTGATTAAATGTAAGCTTCCCAAAAACGCAAAGTTTCGGAGCTAAACTCTGTCTCCATCCTCAGGTAAATAACGTGGAACCCGATGTATAGCCATTCTTCTTCCGTAGCCTTATCTAATGGCTCAAAAGAGTAAGTTCCCTCCAGTTGTGCTTCAAGAAAGAGAGAGTTCATGTAATTTTTCTTGGCCTCCACTGTATCCAGACCTGCTCTGCGGCCCAAATAGTTCTTTCTGATTTAGTGTCAACTGCTATAAAGACTGTAGGTACGATTCTGCGCTCTGTACCAGCCTCTGTGGCCTGATGCTGAACCACATCACTCTCGCACAAATTACCTGTTTAGTTACTGCACTGTCTGTGGTCCGTATTCTTATTTGTTTGGGATTTAACTAGATTTCGTACACTTTGGTATGCGAGCCACCTACATTTCGGAATGCCCTACCTCAGCCAACAACTAGACATGTCTCCATTTTTGACTCCTCAGTTGTGACGAGGAACTGAGATGGCATGCTGGCTGCTTGCCACATCGCTTGAAGATCCAGCAAGTGGGTCATTGTTAGGCTGAATCACGATTTTCACTTTACTTTCGGTGAATGATTTTGTGTGTAGTTAGTTTGGCTGCTCTGCACGACGGCCAAATATCCTGCCTTTGTTTTAAGCATAAGTAGGGGAAGGTAAAATAATTATTGTGCGTATTGCAAAGAAAGGAATATATTGAGAGAGTCTAGGCGTGATCCGGTCGGTCCGGCGATCGAATTCCGGTAGGGGGGGTGGGAGATATTTTCTTTGCCATCCAGATCGACCTCGAAGCCCTTCCAGCCTCCTACACAATGGGTACCGGGTTTTTCTCGAGGACAAAGCGGCCGGAGCGTGTTACTGACCACCCATCTGCTTCTAGTGTCAGGTTGCAAATGGGATGGAACTATAATTCCGTATAGGAAGTTCGTGAGGTTACATAAAATATATATGGTATATATGTACCACTAATTATGTGCATAGCACAACACTTATTTTACTCAATTATTACACCAACCACTGCACATATATAAAATTTATAAAATTTACACATTAAAACATGTAATGTGTAAATTTTATAAATTTTATATATGTGCAGTAGTTGGTATAATAATTGAGTAACTCAACAACGTGCGCGGTGTAACAACGAAAACAACACTTATTTATTGGAATCCACACTCGGCTGCATGTTTCGGCTATATCAAACCATCCTCAGGCTCTGTATAACTATATAAAAATAGAAACGTTGAACTGTACCTGTAATCTTCTGTGCAGTTTTAGGTGTCTCTCTGTTTCGGATAGTTGTACGGTAACTGAGGATGGCTTCACAAAACCGAAACGTGTGGCGGATTGTGGATTTTAATAAATGTTTTGTTAGACGGCTAATTTAATGATGAAAGTTAACCCCAATTATATATAAGGAGCTTGTTTGTACCTCGCATTAAACAGACTCTGTTTCGGTTATAAAAACAAATTTGTTAATATTGTACAGGGAAATAATCGCTGTTTGTTCTGATGTCTAAGAGGCGCATAAATGCACTGTGTGGGGAGCATATAGACTTTTTGAATACTAAATGTGTTGGTAGATACATTTACCTGCAAACATTAAAGTGTCAATGGCCGTAACCTCTTTATTTCCTCCATTTGACCTCCACAAAATTTATACATCCTTGATCTGAACCGTCGTAAGACATTGGTGATTATCACAATTGTAGAAAGTAAATCATTTTAATATGAATCTATAACTTTGCGTTCTTTCATTGTTGTTAACAATGCCACATAATTTTGACGTTTTACTGACCGTGCATCTCAGTGTATTTATCTCAGTAATTAACAAACTTGATACACAAAATTTTTGTTTTACAATAAATTTATTTCATGCTTCTACATGTTTCGAGCACATGTGTTCATCATCAGGAGGTCAAAATTGCATTACACAGCCTCTGGTATCATCACACCTATAGGTGTGTAATGCAATTTTGACCTCCTGATGATGAGCACATGTGCTCGAAACATGTAGAAGCATGAAATAAATTTATTGTAAAACAAAAATTTTGTGCATCACGTTGGTTAATTACTGAGATAAATGTCACGTAAGTTTCACAACAATAGTATAGACCACAATCGCTAAATTTAGCTTTTAAAAACTGTGTATATCCTGAAGTTCGTTTAATGTAATTTACTGAAGACTATTTTCAACTGTCGTTATGTTCTTCACAGAACGTCTCATATCATCTCATACCTTTTGAATAGGTTAAGAATCTACTCCATTGTTTGTAGATCGAGGCTTAACAGCATAGTACGGAGGTTTCGGTGTTCCTTCAGCCGTGTTAAGTGCCATTCAGTTGAAACAATGCCTGGGGTTCAGGTCAGGGTAAGACAGAATTAAGACCGAATGTGAAAGATTGTAAACTATTAAAAAAAATCACGTGATGTACATGAACCAGCATGATAGCCTTGAAATTATGCAGAGGAATAAACTGCTGAAGGCATTGTTTATGTTTCATTATTTGATTTCTTTGTTACCGTCAACATGTAACTTTTTTTACATGTTCTAATAAAGGTAAAGTGATCCCGTTACAGGCCCAGTGTGGCCCAGAGGGTGGGTAGAGGTTCAGCTCTACTCTTCCATGACCGCGACACTAGAAGGGGATGAGTGGTCAGCAGCACGCCACGACCGCACTTTACCCCCGGGAAAGACCTGGTACCGATTGTTCAGGAGGCTGGGTGGGACCCAGGGCCGGTCTGAACGGGCAGAAAATCTCGTCGCCACCGGGATTCGATCCCGGACCGTCCAGCCCGTAGTCAGTCGCTATACCGACTGAGCTACCGGGCCCACTTTACATGTTTTACTGCTCTAAATGAAGTATAAATGCGATTCTGTGTCTGTCCTGAATCTGGAATTCCATATATTTCAGCTTCGAATTTAACTCCATGACAAGTGACCTTCTTAGCTAGCTGATTGCTGTTAGCCATCGGGGAATTACCTATTCTTTACAGAACTCACAATCCAATTACCTTCCACAAAAGAGCCTGGCTGTGGACGGTATTGAGCTACATAAATACATTTCACATATGTATATCTTATTGGTTTGAAATCTATTTTTATGTTATGGTTCTTTGTCAGCCGACGTCAGTCAAATGGCCTCCTCTGCAGCTTTACCGATTAAAAGTTTCTCTGTATTGGATATTGTCAGGGGTGTTTTAACTTACTTTCATTGTAAGTTGAGGGGAAGATGTGACAATACAAACACCAAAAAAAAAACATTCACCTTGTTTATTAGGTGCTTTTGGCAAAATTGCGAAAATGAGCAACTATTACCTTCATTACGCCTGTCTGTCTGTCCGTCCGCCGTAAGGAAGAACACGTCCCCCACTAGACGGATTTTCACAAAATCTGATATTTGAGCATTTTCCGAAAATCTGTCCAGTATATTTGTCATTAACATCGGTTCAGAATACGGTTCACTTCACCTGAAGACTAATGTATAGGGTGGGCCAAAAGTAGGTATACAGTATATAGTTAATTATTGTATATCTACTTTTGGCTCGCCCTGTATTTTGATCATATCTTGCTCAGTTCTTTTTAGAATGAGAAATGTTTCAAACAAAGGTTGTAGATAAAATCAATAAAAACATTTCATGTTGAACAAATGTTTCTCTCAAAATTTTGCCATTTACGAGATAATGTGGGAAAATTTGGTAGAGGGGGACAGGCCACAGATGACAATATGGCGCATGCGCATTGCATTCTGGATACCTAAGGCTACAAACAGACAATAAGAATACGTAATACTTACTGTTTTTCCACCACAACAATGGTTGCAAGAACGCGCCTCATTGTTACATTACACGTACATTGTCTCTATTTTTTTCTTTTCAGATCTGAAATCGAACCAACGTTCCGTTGGACAGGATTATTTAAATATACATGTTAGAGGTGAAAATATTAAAGTGTGTTATATTGATATTGTTTTGCCGATAGCGAGAAACGCAAGATGTCACGTGACGTTTTGTGTGGATCACCCATCTTCCAGCCTGATACGCTGTCGTTACGGAACGGGGAGGGGGGTGGAGATTAGTTTCGTATAGACAAAACGACCAGAGCGTGAAGCAACGCCTTTTACCATATAATTCCGAAATTAAAATTTATTGATTTATGCTTTTTTTAAAAATGATTTTTGAACAGGTCGGCGTCAAGTTGGTGGTTCGTTTGTGGATGTTTTGAATGTGTTGCGGATTCAAACACGGTCTATCTGGAGGCACAGTTAGGCGACTGCATGAGGGAGCTTTCTTTGAAGCGATGAATATTTATGTCACAGCCCAGACTGCCACAGTATGGATAATCAATGCTTTTTGTGGCTGTGCAGAGTGGTACGGTTTGCGAGAGCCCCTTTTGGCTATGGCGCAGTGGATGTACATACTAATTTGACGTTCAGGTGACCGTGCATCGTGATAAATTGTTATAATAAAAGCAACTAGATGCATTAATTTATCAAATTTATTTTTGGAATAAAACTCTACATGTTTTGGACAGTTCCGTCCTGATCCTGCTCGCAAGCTGCCAGCAAAACTCTATGACATATACCATTGTTGTTTCTACAGTGAAAAAACTCCTGATGATGGATAGAGGAACTGTCCGAAACATGTAGAGTATTATTCCAAAAATAAATTTGAGAAATTGGTGTACCTAGCTGGTTTTATTATAAGAATTTATCACGATGCACGGTCACCTGAACGTCAAATTGATCTGTTTTGCTTAATTAATGTTTTTCTATTTTAATCCTCCGCCATGGAAATGTTCATGCTGTTATTATACATTATTATAACAATGTACTAAATTCGGAATTGGGAAAAAATGGATCTTATTTGTTGTTCTTATACGAACTGTGTTGTCACAACATGAGGTAATAATATCAACCATTATTTTTCATATTTTAAATAAAAAGGGGCTGTTTCAACTTCACCTCCTGTTGAGGAGAGAGTACCGGCATTTTTCAGTCTTGGAGTGACTGCCGGTACCATGTTTCTGTCAATAAGTGAGAAGCGGTGTATTTATTCTGTCAAGGATTGTGTACCCGTACTTTCATGTCAAATAATATGTAACGGCGCCATGTGTTAAGGAGTGAGTACCGGTACTTTTCTGTCAAGAAGTGAGTACTGGTACCATGTTTCTCTCAGGTAGTGCATACCGGTACCCTTTTATGACAAGGAATAAATACTGGTACCTAACTTACCTCGAGGATTGAGTACCTGTAATTTTCTGTCAAGTAATGAGAACCGGTACCATTTTCTCTCTCGTAGCGAGTACCGTTAACTTTTTTATCAAATAATGGGTACCGGTACCATGTTTCTCTCTCGTAGTGAGTACCGGTAACTTTTTATCAAATAATGGGTACCTGTGCCATGTTTCTCTCTCGTAGTGAGTACCGGTAACTTTTTTATCAAGTAATGGATACCGGTACCATGTTCCTCTCTCGAAATGAGAACCGGTAACTATTTTATCAAGTAATGTGTACCGGTATCATGTTTCTCTCTCGTAGTGAGTACCGGTAACTTTTTATCAAATAATGGGTACCGGTACCATGTTTCTCTCTCGTAGTGAGTACCGGTAACTTTTTATCAAGTAATGGGTACCGGTACCATGTTTTTCTCTCGCGTAGTGAATACCGGTAACTTTTTATCAAGTTATGAATACCGGTACCATGTTTCTCTCTCGTAGTGAGTACTGGTAACTTTTTATCAAGTAATGGGTACCGGTACCATGTTTCTCTCAAGGAGTGAGTATCAGTCTCTGTTACAAAGAATTCTTTGTGAGTAATCACATGTTATTTCTATCGCTTAAGGATTATGTTACCTGCTGTTTATGACATCTAACCTTTCACATGGTGTTCACATGGTGTTCACATGGTGTTCACATTGCGTTTATGTGTTTTGTATGGATCTCACAACCAACAACAACTTTTGCCTTACACAACATTAGCAGACTGGTTTGTATAACAGAAGTGGAGTGTGTTTACAGCGCGGTACGCACCGAGTCCTTACACAAAACAGACATTTAGTCTTTAAATGGTTACTCTACCAGAAATACTGGTTCTGTTTGTTGTCGTGACTTTACACGTTGGCTGGCTGCAAATAACTGTTTCTTAAAAATAGTCTTGCTGGAATAATTGAACGCTTCCCGTGTATGGGATGAAAGTTATGGATGCGTCGACAGATGACCTTGAAGCACTGCCCTATCCACCTACAGTTGTTCCAATATTCTCGCTGTCTCGTTTTAATCCTATCCTAGCCCCTGACTGGCTACGAACCGGCTGACAGAAATTTGTATCCCGGTGCAGCAATATGTTGACTTGATGTAGGGCATCGGTTTGTGTGTTACGTAAACTATGTTACTAATGAAGAACTGTCGTCACAGCTGCATTACTTACTTACTCAATAGTGCAGAGTCCTTCTTGAGAAGCTAACTGGTTTGCAGCTAGGCAAGAAATTCCCCTCCTTTCACGTAACCCGAAGGTTCATTACCGCACTCACAAGCGTCCGCCACCTGTCTCTATCCTGGGCCAGCCCAATCCAGTCCATATACCCACATCCCACCTCCTGGAGATCCATCCTAATATTA
>Ga0136643_10012370_pt1 | contig 12706 bp, 15 predicted proteins | sample TergutLab28metaG_FD_96883 | JGI IMG/M metagenome (GOLD analysis project Ga0136643, IMG submission 96883) | Labiotermes labralis P1 segment gut microbial communities from Petit-Saut dam, French Guiana - Lab288 P1 (version 3) (version 3) | ecosystem: Host-associated > Arthropoda: Insects >...
GCAGAACTCCATAAAGCCCGCAACTATTGTGTTATAGCAGAACTCCATAAATCCCGCAACTATTGTGTTATAGCAGAACTCCATAAAGCCCGCAACTATTGTGTTATAGCAGAACTCCATAAAGCCTGCAACTATTGTGTTATGGCAGAACTCCATAAAGCCCGCAACTATTGTGTTATGGCAGGACTCCTTAAATCCCGGAAGTATTGTGTTATAGCAGAACTGGCTGTATTTCTTACTTTTTCGTCTCACCCTATGAGAAAAGCTTCAACAGATTTGATTTCAACAAATAAGACTCGTTGTCTCTCTTGAAATAAGCAACAGCACATTCTGTCTGTCTGTCTGTCCGTTCGTGTTTTCTCTGTCTTTAACGTGGAATCTGCCTGAACCCAATGACAATGAAGCTAGCTGTGCTGTTGGCGTAGCATTGCACAGTATGGTAGCTAGATACCGACGTATCGTGCAAACTGGTTGCTTCCTTCTTCAGTCAGAAAAATCTTCTTCCCTGTACAAAGAATCAGCGGATTTCTCCGGCGGGAACTTGGCCAGTTGCCAGAGTAGAAGGCTTCACATACCTGATGAAAATAATCTGCTTTTCTTTTCTGAATGCCATAATTGTGCTATGATATTTGTAAGACAGTCTCATCGAATCTTTGACGAATCCAGTGTACACAGTAATGTTTTCTTTGCTCAGCGTTACTTTAAGCAGACACTTAGCTATTACCATGCGCATAATCATTACTAAAGTGTTCCAGCTGGGGTCGGCGTTTTCTGTCCGTACCCCCCCCCCCCAACCCCATCGGAAAAATGAAAAGGTCCTTGTTTTATTGAAGAGGTCAAGTTGTGTACCACACTGAAAAATAAGTAGCGATTTTGTTCCGAATGAACTTAATTTTTCAACAATACTTAAGAGAATTTCAAAGTTAGGGTCCACGTAACCAGCTTTAAAGAGGCAGAGTACATTGTATACTAGATTACCTAAACATGTATTTTATTGAGCCACGAACAAAAGAAGAAACTAATATATATATATATATATAGTTTACAGTTATTGTACAAGTAAACACTTCGTGATTTTTGTTTGTGCTGAGGGTTTTGTTCGACCACTCGCCCGAAATCATGTTATTTCCCACCTTCGTCATTAGTCATTAGAAAGTGACGATAGTGCACGGATAATCCGCGCACAGTTAATAGGCAAAACCAGATAATCCGCGCAGAGACAATCTTGAGTAATCTGGATCTTGTAACAGCTACAGATAATGCAATTGGTCAAGAGGTTACAAATGTTAAATGAAGTTGAAGATTCATTAACTTAAAGCATTCAGAGCTGATCTCAGTGGCCTCGCGGTCTAAGGCGTGGGTCTGTGGTCGCTCGCATGCTGGGAGTGGAGGTTCGAATCCCGCCGGGAGCATCGATGTGTGTCTATTTTGAGTGTGTGTGTGTGTGGTGCCAGGCAGGGTTCTCTGCGACGGGCTGATCAATTGTCCATGGGAATCCTACCGCGTGTGGTGTGTCTGTGATCGTAAAGGCTCGATACTGATGAGGCCCTGGCGCACTAGGGGCTCTTGAGTTATGGGAAGGGGGGAGAACATTCACAGCTGGACCCTGTTCTGAGCCAGACAATTCCAGTCCAAACTTTGTACAAGGTCCATTTTATTTAAAAATTCTTAGGTCTCGGTTCTATTTCATCACATTTTGTTACTAAAATTTTTAACTAATTTCTTACCTCAATCATAGCACGAGCTACGTATCCCGCGTATCTCACCATCCGTCATTTGATCTGACTCTATGTAGCAGAGGCCTTGGCTTAATTACGTTCACAGCTAGTCCCTTCTTACGTCAAGCAAAAGAACCCGTCCAACTTCAAAATGTTTTGTGATTTTTCGAAACATTCTAGATTCTACGGCCAGGGCTTGCTATCCCCGTCCATGCAATAAGCTACAAAACTGCCACTTGTCAGCTGTCCGCGACCCATTATTTGGAGACCGTCTCCTTCATCCGAAATTTCAAGACCCGACATACAGCAACGTGCATCCCCACGTTTCTGGCCTTCCAGTCCTCTTATTTATCTGCCACAGCTCGTGTGATCGTTACTGAGATATGTTACCAAACACAAAACTTTGTGATATTGATTGCTGACCTCGAACTAAACCAATGAGAAATACAAAGAAGAACTACCAGGACGTCGGCTGAAATCAAGGTTGGTCCAGGGATGTTTAAATCGGAAGATGAATACAACTTCATCAGATTAAATTCGGGTAATTTGACATTCAGAGGACCGTGCATCGTGATATACTCTTATAATAAAAGTGATAAGATGCACTAATTTCTCAAATTTATTTTTGGAATGGAACTCTACATGTTTCGGACAGATTCTCCGTCCATCATCAGGCGTCTAGCACTGTACACACAGCAATAGGTATATGCCATACAGGTTTTGCTGACTGTATGGCATATACCTATTGCTGTGTGTACAGTGCTAGACGCCTGATGATGGACAGAGAATCTGTCCGAAACATGTAGAGTTCCATTCCAAAAATAAACTTGAGAAATTAGTGCATCTCGTTGGTTTTGTTATAAGAATGAATTTGGGTAGTACTTGCTCAATTCGGTTCAAAACTGTCTTTCAATCCGCCAGCCAAAACCACAAAATTTGAAGTGCAACTTAAGTTATTCGTGTTTTGTAGAGGCGTGAAACTTGGTTTCCTATGAGGGAAGAAACAACTCTGGATATTTGAGAAAAGGACATGTGTTTACACCTAAAGGGGACGAAGTAAGATAAGGCTGGAGAAAATGGCACGATAAGGGGGCTCCTGATTTTTGCTACTCGCTACAAATTTTGAGGCATTGTACATCTGTGTGCTGAGTTTGGTTCAATATACCGCACGCAAGGGAGAAAAAAGTAACTAACGCAGGAATTTGGTTGGGAAACCTGTAGGAAAGAGACGGCTTGAAACACATAAATGGCAAGATAATATTAAATAGAACGGCAAAAAAAGTAGGAAATTATGTAGGGTATGGGTTGAGGATAGAAACAAGTGGACTGCTGTTGTAAAAAGAGTAATGAAAATTCCATAATATACAGGGAATTCCGTGATCAGCAGGGGAAATATTACAATTCAAAGAGAAATATATTCCGTGGAGTTAGTTGAAACTTTGTTAGTACTGTGCTGTGCAGTGTGTGTGGTAAGGGCCTCAGTGAGTCTGATAGGCAGGCCTATGTGCTACAGCATGGCAACAGACATAATTAAAAGCATAAATTCGATGAGCTGAGATGATTAAATATATACAGCACCACTTTTTGTGCTTCACAAAACCCTGCGTATCAAAGCTGTTAAAGAGCAGTCTCCAAACGTCAAAAGCTCTGAATTACTAACACGGATGTGCACCCACCCACTTCATTCCCCTAACACCCTCCACGTCACGGACACCAAACCGTACCCATCCCCATCAACCCTTATTTGTAACATCAGCGGGACTCCGCTTATAATTCGCAGTACTGTGGTATAAATTCTAAAGAGTATTTTTGCCAAACAACCGTGCCAATGGATGGGTTTGAATGGAATCGTTTAAAATAACTCCCACCCCAACTTTTATTTTCCTCTACCTAGCCACCGCACCCCCGGTTTTGTGAATGAAAATGACTCCGTGGGCGGGGTGCTGCCTTCATGGGGTGAAGAAGTCGCAAAGCTAAGCGACCAGAGTACAGTACGTGTAGAGAACTGGGCTTCGGGCATGGAGGATAAATGGAGAGGTAAATATTATTATGTATTATTATTATTATTATTAAACCGAGCCTTTCCAGTCTCCATTTACGACATAGTAAGTGTTTCGATTTCATGTGAGTTGCCATTATACCCAAATTTTTCATCTAGTTATACCTATGTTTATTTAATTTGTTTGTACTTATTCCATTTTACGAGCCCCCCCCCCCCACTTACTTACTTACTCCATGGTGCAGAGTCCTTCTTGAGAAGCTAACTGGTTTGCAACTGGTCAAGAATTTACCCGCATTTCACGGAACCCGAAGGTTCATTACCGCACTCACAAGCGTCCGCCACCTGTCTGTATCCTGGGCCAGCCCAATCCAGTCCATATACCCACATCCCACCTCCTGGACATACATCCTAATATTATCCACCCATCTACGCCTAGGTCTCCCCAGTGGTCTCTTTCCCTCCGGTTTCCCCACCAAGACCCTACACACCCCCCTCTCCTCACCCATACGCGCAACATGCCCAGCCCATCTCATTCTTTTCAATTTTATCACCCGCATAATATTGGATGAGCAGTACAGATCACTTATCTCAAGAGCCGCCCACTATCTTTATTAAAATTAGATGTAGATTTGTACAGCCTTCAACTGTTGTTCAGTATCTCTATTGGCCGTATTCTGTTTATAAATCCTCATGTAAGTGTCAACAATTTACTTCCACGTACGAAGATGGTTCTTGTACTATGTGAAGGTCAAACTCTGACTCTGCAGGCACAGAGGGGAGACGGAGGTATAGCTCCAACCCATTCACAAGCTGGCGCGAGGAGGTTGGTGGTCAGCACCACGTTCCGGCTGCTTTATCTCACAGGAAGACCACCGTACCCAATGTACAGGATGCTGAGTGAGCCTCCGGGTAGGTCTGGATGAAAAGGGAAATATCAGCCCCACCGGGATACGATCCCCGTAGGCAGTCGCTATACCGACTACGCTAACCCGACCGCCGGTATACTACGACTGTATAAAATTTCAACTGTTTCATTCACAAGCCCTGACGGGTGTCACGCCATGAACTGAACTGCACCTCTTCAGTCTCACACGTACGGCCATGACACTATATAGGCCTGACTACCTCAGCTTCCATTAGGGATACACACATAACACTAAGAAAACTTAACCTCATTCTTTAAATAGATTTCATCGATGTTTAGTTACAAATTATTTTAATATTTCTTGTACACAACTGCTACACGTTTCGGCCAGTTATCATGGCCATTTTCATAGAGGTACAAGTTTGTTCAACGTGTGCAGCGCATATGGACGTCGCCCAAACTTGTAACCCCCTGAAGATGGCCAGGATATATGGCCGAAACATGTAGCAGTTGTGTATAATAAATGTGGAAACAGCGTTCAAATGGTTGGTAGTGAAATTGGTATATATTACTTGAGGGTTGTTTGACCGTGCACCTTCTTCATGGAATAAAGTGAAATACCAACTTGATGCAACAAGGTAATTTTATTGATGTATTCTTAGCTCGACATGTTTCGGGTACATACGCCCATTATCAGGAACATTAAATGTTGAGTTGCAGCATGGTGCCGTCGCACGGCACCATCCGTACCGTACACACGACCTACGCAGCGGCTCTCAAGACCACCACCCATCCAAAAACTCGGTGCAGAAAACCATATGCTGCAACTCAACATCCAGTGTTCCTGATGATGGGCGTATGTACCCGAAACATGTTGAGCTAAGAATACATCAATACAATTACGTAGTTGCATCAAGTTGGCATTTCACTTTATTTTATGGCATATATTATACTGTTGCAGGGAAGATGCACAACATCAAATGTACCAACCTTCTTTCGTTTAGCCACTCACACACTGTGGCCTACAAGTCATGTTACATGTAGTTTATGTTGTTAAACATCGAAGGTCAAGTATCCTCTGTGCCACTCTGTGCACTGCTGTGACTCCATAAACCTATCTGCTCTTATTTTAGTCACAAAAAATATGGATAAGATAAACAGAATTTTGCTTCTTTCAGGGGTACGCGTACATATGTGTGGGGCCAAAAACTGAAGCTCCTTTCAGTCACACGCATATATTGGTAAGAGACGATAAACATAAATTCTCTTAATGTTTATTATTATACCAACCTACACACAAATAAGTAGTGTAAAATTAGTATTAAAATTACTCCGACATTTTTCGGTGTTAATACGCCATCTTCAGGGAGTTAGCAAGTTGTGTTAGCTAAAGTTATGAATTATTAAAATGATAAAATACAATATAGTAGTGTGTCGTTATGATAAAATCTTGGTAAATGTGGCGGCATACGTAATGAACATAAAAAAAGTAAATTCTCTTGTCTGACGTAGGCACACAGAACTCAGTCCGGGAGGAGAACTTGCCCCTAGACAAGTTCAGTAGATGTCAAACTGGGTGGCCTGAATTGCCGACGTGAGGTACCAGTCTGCACTATCTGCCGAGACCACTGTGTTACGGGTGGGGATAGGGGTGCTGGGTATGTAGAGTGTCGGCCCCTGGGGTATGGTGCCGCCCTTTGTGTCTCCAGGAGTCGGGTCAGGAACATTAGTGCATTGAGGGGCGACACGAAGGAGAAATGCGCACAGCCATGTGTCCATCTTTACAAACACACTTGCACGGTTGCCAAACCAACTCGCAAAATGCACAAAGCATTTTGTAAATGACCTTTCATATTATTTCGGATGACTCGAACTTTTGTATTTCGGAAGCCAATTTGTCAGTCACTAAAGTTTTTGAAAGAGCGACGTTTCGGCTTACAAAATTGGAGTCGCAATGTCGAGTCGAACAAGAGAACTGAACGCTAAATCAACTGGGAAGGATGTGGAAAAGGAGCGATCGTGACTGTTTCATGTCAAATGTAAAATGGTAAAGATTACTCTAGAACAGACCACGAAGGCCTAGAGGGGGAGTAGAGGTGTAGCTGTACTCTTCTTTAACCTCGACAGGGTGGGTGGCCAACGCCACGCCAAGCCCTGACTGCTTTACCCCCGGGAATAGGAGGCTGGACGGATCTCACAGCTGGTCTGGACGGGTGCGAAAAATCTCGCCTCCAACTATATTCGATCCCCGGACCGTCCAGGAAGTAGCGAGTGGCTATACCGACTAGGTTATCCCGGCCCACGACTGTTTCATGTAGCAACACGTATAAATTGTTAGAAGGGACTCAGTAAAACTGAGAAAAACTAAGCTAAAATAGCCCATCTCCTTACCAAGATTTAAATCAGGGAGTTTCTGATTTCGAAACGGAAATAGCTGCCATCCAACAGAAGGCTAATTTCGGTTTGAACTATAGACGCATTTATGGCTGAATATTTGTCTCTTCACAACTAATTAATGTTGTTGCACTTGAATTGGTCATATTTATAATAAACAACCCATTCGTTTTAAATTCTGGTATTTCGAGAGGAAAGTTTTTGTAACGCATTAATCATTATTTTTCGTATAAATGTCAAAACTTGGCAAAATAAATGAGTTAATTTAAAAATTAAAACAAATCGCACTACTCTTGTGTCATATTATTACAGCTGTTGAATTTGAAATGACCCATAGACAAAACTTCGCTGCGACATGTTGCAAATTCTCCCCATATCCGTTAACTATACCACCATCCCGAATACCAAAAATTAAAATTGCTGTATTGGCTGCTATCATACAAGCAATCGATAATCTGAAAATTCATGAAGAATAGATAGCAATGTGACGTAAAGAAATGGAGCGTGGAAAAGGGATTTTATCCTTAGATTAAAGACTTCGAAATTTTTCAACTGAAAAATACTGATAGCGAAATCTTCCAAATAATGATAACACGTGATTTAAGATATTCATTGTAAATTGTGGCATTTTTATGGGGGAACGTTGTAGCGCAGTTGGTTGAGGCAATGCTCTACAAGCCAGAAGGTCGCGGGTTCGATTCTTGATGGTGTCATTGGAATTTTTTAATATGGCCCTGGGGTTGACTTAGCCCCTAACAGAAGGTGGCCGGTGTGTAGGGCTGACAACCATACAGCCTTCATATGCCGACTGTCATGAAATCTGGGAGCCTCATCCTCCTAGAGCCTTCAGGGTCTGTAATAAGCTTTACCTTTGCTTTACTAAAGGTAAAGCAAAGGTGTCCTCAAACTTAGTTTATATTAAAGCCAATTTCCACTTAAATTTAGAGTTCGAGAAACATTTATTGGTCTAAGAAGAGGAATTGACGAGAGAATGAAGAAAGTTATACAATGAGGATTTAAATAATTGTAGTTTTCACCGAATATTATTCAAGTGATCAAATCAATTAGGATAAGAAAGACGGAGTGTGTAACACACATGGGACAGAATACAAAATGTTTGTAAAATTTATATAGAAAATCTACACATAACAGACCACATAAGAGATATAGGCTTACGTCGGGAAAAATACAATATTAAAATGGGTATTGAAGGGTTTCGAGATTTTGAGTGGAAACACAAAAGAACATAATGAAACTTTCATTTCTATGGAATGTGTAAGATTTGTTGGCCAACCGAGAGAGAATGTCAGCTGCTCAAACGCAGCTCTCTTTCAGGTAGTTAGTTATGAAATAAAACCTGGCTTAAACGGATTCTGCGAATAGTGTAAACATGTCTTAACGGAAAACTGTTACATTTCCGAGGATCTGGTATCCCGAGAATCCAGAATTCAGGTACATGCATTAAACGGAACATGCCTGGAATGGGGAAGAATTCGGTTTTCTGTGGCTCCGTTATAAGCAGGTTCCACTGCACATTTTATCTTTACCTACACACATGTTGTCCTTTACGTTCCTCAGGAAACACTGGTCTTTGATATACTGTAATTATCTCTACGAACTGCGCATCTCCAAGTACGAGCCCTGGAAACAGAACTGTAAGCTGCCTTAATCTGGCGACGTGAAGCCGTTCGCTTTAACGAGGGTCGCTGCAGGGAGGGCGTGAGGGCGTGACTGGTTGGGACAGACTCCACTAATCTCGTTATAAACTAGCAAAACTCCGGTCCGGCGCAATTAGTGACGCGGTACAGCAAATGCGGAACGGAACCGATTTTCCGACATACGGCTGTAACAAAGAGACTGGCAGGCCAGGGCCTAAACTAACAGCCCTATGTCTTCATACAACGGCGGTTCGCGCCATTCTTCCCAGCTGTATGCCAGTATTAGCACCAGTCACCCAATTCACGCAGCAGAGCCCTTCTTGAGAACACAAAACGTCATTAGTCAAGAAATTACACGTATTTTAGTGACATGAAATGTCATTACCCTGTTCACAAAAGCCAACACTTCCTCATGTCATGTGCCAGATGACTCGCATTTCTTTGTAACTCATTTTGATATTTTTCTACCAATCTATGCCTAGGCCTTTTTTAAAGGTAATTATTGCACAGACAGTAAATACAGTGCGTAAAAGGATGAATTATAAAATTGCTCCTGTAACCAATTTGAATAAATATTTACACTATGGCACAAGTGGAACTGAAGAATATGTATATAAATATAGGTGCAAGTAACGGCAGTGAAAAATTATGCACAAAAAAAAAAACACCGCGACTTCCGGTAAGCTAACTAAAGCAGTATATGCTTAGTACGTTGAGGTTCATATTTCTGGTACACGTTGGTCAGGTCGGCTAGAGTATAATTCCCTATTTGTCGTTGAATAAAGAGAGACCAACTTGATGTCACTTGCTTTATTATTTCATTATTTACTGCTCAACATGTTTCGGTTGTTAATACATCCATTCTCAGAAGCTTGCGACTTGTTTGATGAGTTATTTCATGGGTTGTATTGTTCTGGTTCGATGTGTGTTGGTGTTACGTTGTGGTTTGGCTGGGGTGGTGTGGTATCCATATGCACTAGTGCTTCAGCCTGCATACGGATACCACACCACCCCAGCCAAACCACAACGTAACACCAACACACATCGAACCAGAACAATACAACCCATGAAATAACTCATCAAACAAGTAGCAAGCTCCTGAGGATGGATGTATTAACATCTGAAACATGTTGAGCAGTAAATAATGAAATAATAAAGCAAGTGACATCAAGTTGGTCTCTCTTTATTCAACTGTCAAGACGATGCACGGTCCAATAAACATAAGATTCCCTATTTGTCCTTGGTCTTACAAGTCTCTCTTTCCTTCCGTTTAACCACCAAAGCCCTATATCCATACTTCTTCCCGCGAGCCACATGAACCCTCCATCTGCTTTATTCGATCACATAAGTAATACTAGCTGACAGGAGTTATCATTACGTACTGAAAATGTGCACTGGTTTGTCTTATTCAGGCACGTGCGTAATAAAATTATTTCATGCAATGTCAGGTCCAAAGACTCTCACTTTATTTAGAAGCTTGTTTTGTTTTTGCTGTTCAAAAATCGAAGTAGTGTCAAAGGTAGAAACAATGTAAGCAGTAAACGGTGAGGCGCCGTTGTGCAACCATTTTTGCAGCGGGAACGGCAGTACTGTTACATGTTCCGAGTTTGTGTCTATGGTCTTAGTTATCCAGCGTGCAATATGCGTGCACCGATTCTTCATCCATAGCTTGTCCGACTGCACAGTATTTTTTTCATATTATCCTACAAACGGCACAATTTTGAAAAAAAAATTTATTAAACATAAAATGTGTGTTTTGGTTTTCTCTACAAATATGTCTGAAACATTTCTCATTCTACGAAGAATTCAGACAGCTGTTATCATGAATGTGCCTGTACAGTACGAAGGTTTCCAAACAATGCACCCGCTTTGTGTGTCAGATTTTAATCGAACTTGAATTTTTCAGACAGATTTTGGAAAAATCTTCGATCAGATTTTATGAAAATCCGTCCCGTAAGAGCTAAAATTCTCCACGTGGAAGTAGATATGGACAGACGGACAGATATGACGAAGCTGAAGCACCTTTACCCCATTTTGCGAATACAAAAAGCCCAACGATTTGCTGAACACCTGGAATATATATTCCAATCATAGGAGAAAGAGGAAGAAAAAGAAATGGTAACCGAAGACATTGTCCAAGAGAATGAAGACATCCAGCTTATTACAGCAAAAGATGTCAATAATGAAATAAATACAATACAACCCCCACCCTCCAAGCACCGGGATTTGATGTCATAACCGGAGAAGTTCTACAACAGCTACCGAGGAAAGCTATAGTGAAAATCACCAACCTTATCAAAGCTGCTTTTAGGCTGAAAAATGTACCCAGACTGTGGAAAGTGGCGGAAGTTATAACGATACCAAAGCCAGGAGAACCACCGCATGAGGCTGCATCGTATAGGCCCATTTCATTGCTGCCTGTGATGTCAAAGCTCTTCGGGAAATTGCCGATTAAAAGACTAAAATCTATCATTGAAAGGAAAACCCTAATCCTGAAACACCAATTCGGGTTTCGGCGCAAAGACTCGACAATTGACCAGGTGCATAGAATAACCAACATTATTGAAAACGCACTAGAGGAGAAAAAAGTTTGCTCAGCAGTCTTCCTGGTTGTGACGCAAGCCTATGAAAAGGTATGGCACGAGGGACTAAACTACGAGCTGAGAACTATCCTACCCAAGCAACATGCAGAAATTCTGGAATCATATTTAGCAGAGAGATTCTTTAGGATTAAGCAAGGAGATGTTTATTCTGAACGTAAGGAAATAAAAGCAAGAGTGCCGCAAGGAAGTGTCTTAGGCCCAGTCCTATACCAACTGTACACTTGTGGCCTCCCAGACTTAGAGATTAGCACTGTGGCTGACTTTGCTGATGACTGCGATATTAACAGCAAGCAGCAGCAACGAGAAATCTACAGGGAAATTACAGTCATAAACCAAATATAAAAATGGACCAAAAAATGGCACATCCAACTTAATGAATCTAAATCGGTTCATATTAACTTTACCAACAGACGCTTCGAACACATCCCAGTAACTATTAACAATCAGAAGGTACCGTATGCTAATACAGCTAAATACTTTGTCATGACCTTAGACGCTAAGCTTCATGGAAAGCCCGTTTAAAAAGAAAAGAGAGGAACTGGAACTAAGATACAAAAAAGTGTATTGGCAGATAGGAAGGAACTCCTCACTGTTACTTCATAACAAACTAGTTATATACAAACAAATCCTAAAACCCGTTTGGACATACAGTATCCAACTGTGGGGGATGCACCAAACAAAGTAACATAGACATAAACAATGATTACAGAACAAAGTACTCAGGAACATGGTCAATGCACCCTGGTCCATTAGAAACAATGATCTCCACAGAGACCTGCAAGTGGATGTTGTGACTAGCGAAATCCAGTGGTTTGCACAAAAGCATGAAGGAAAACTTCACCATCGTTAGAACGTAGAGGCCATAAAGCTGCTAGACAACATGGGTATAGTGCGCAGACTCCAGAGGAAAAAGCCTTTTGAACTAGTTTTAAGTGGTAGTGCAAAAGCAGAGACACTTACACTAACATTTACACAAGCAGTGCTTGCGTAAGTGTTAATGTACAAGCAGAGATAGTGCTAGAGTAACTATCAGTGTAAGAGCAAAGACAGTGCTAGTGTAAGAACACAACAAAACGTGTAAACATTATTGTAGCAGAAACAGAGAGACGCTAATGGGTGAACCCTTACGTTTAGTGCAGATTAATAATTTAGGTTAGAATGAGACTGCTTATTAGTCCCTGTGACTAGATTGTAATGACATAAAGCTCTGAAAGGCTTTATATTTTTAAAAAAATTTGCGAACGGGCCTAAAAACGAAATTAATGATGATTCAGATACATCCAGTCTGTACCCTCACACCCTGCAGTCTGTACCCTCACACCCTGCAGTCTGTACCCTCACAACCTCCAGTCTGTACCCTCACACCCTGCAGTCTGTACCCTCACACCCTGCAGTCTGTACCCTCACACCCTGCAGTCTGTACCCTCACAACCTCCAGTCTGTACCCTCACAACCTCCAGTCTGTA
>Ga0136643_10012371_pt1 | contig 12705 bp, 10 predicted proteins | sample TergutLab28metaG_FD_96883 | JGI IMG/M metagenome (GOLD analysis project Ga0136643, IMG submission 96883) | Labiotermes labralis P1 segment gut microbial communities from Petit-Saut dam, French Guiana - Lab288 P1 (version 3) (version 3) | ecosystem: Host-associated > Arthropoda: Insects >...
TCTTTCAATTCTGCAGTCAACTGGCATGGCACCCACCTTGCACACACTTTATGGAACTGCAGAACATCATGGACGATATGGTGTGCTGATCCATAACTCATATCCAGATGTGCGGCTCTTTCATTCACTGTAACCAAGCGATTTTCCTTCACGATGGATTCAACTGCTGCAATTGCCTCTGGTGTCACTACTTGGTGTGCCTGACCAGGTCGAGGAGAGTCCATTACAGAACTAATGCTGATCATGAACTTCCTAGTCCAGTTGCACACTTGCGGTAGTGACAGACATGCATCACCATATTGAACTTTCATTTGTCCATGAATTTTGATGGGTTTCACCCCTTCACTACTTAAAAAATGGATGACAGAATGCTGTTCTTCTTTGGTGCATGTTGCAAGTGGGGCCACCATCTTTACACTACTACTGTGCCATCGTGTTGCATTCCTGCATCGTACTGCCACCTGTCAGCCACTCTTCAAACCATGTGTATCATTGTCAACTTACAAGACAATCGAGCTGTGTTTCAAATTTTTATCGCACTTTTAAGGTTTTCATTTGACTCTCCCTCTTATTTATTTTATGCAGATTAAGAGTTACAGCAATTTACAACTGATGCTGCAAAAAATTATAGCAACACTTAAAAAAAATACTATTGCAAACACCAAGACAGTGTAGTTTTTAAATGCCCATGCTGGGGTTACGTGAAGTAGGGCTTCACATTACACAAATTTTCACAAAACTCACCACTGCTCAAAGACTTTATGTGGAGACCTATACAAAATTTCATCTAAATCTGTCATGGAATATAAAAAGAATGGGTAGAAATTAAATACCCACAGATAAAGTATGACTGATACTGCACTGATTTTTACAAAACTCATGCTTACTTCATAACTCTTTGTAAAGAATTCTTATACTGAATTTCATAAAAATCAGTTAAACAATTTAACTGCTGATTCTAGGTCACAAATGCACACAGACAAATTGTCCACATAAGACATTCCTTTTCTTACCCCATGAAGACAGCACAAAACCACAAAACCCATAGGCACAGAATACAATACACTAAAAGGCAAAGGTTCAAATTAGAGCAAACAGAGGTCATGTAAGTGCATTTATTCATTTTTACCATGCCTTCATTTGCACAACCATTTTGTAAAAATTTTGCAGTGTTCACACCGGCATACTCATTTCTCCTGTGACAATGGGAGACAGCACTAGCGTTATGGCACAAAATTTTAAACCACAGCAATAATAAACAAAGTAAATGGTCATGTGACTGAATAAAATAACCCAACTTGTTAATTTGTGTTTTAGTTTCACTATGGTTAAAATGGAACCCATCAGATGTCACTCCAACTGGTGAAAATTGACAACATTCACAACATTTGGAAGTAGAAATATTACCAGATTTTGAACAATCAGAGCTCTGACATCAAAGAAAAAGACCACTGAACTTCATCAAGCAAGTAAATTAATCACACCTCACCTGCCATTACCAATTAAAGACTACTTCAACAATATCTGAATACATTTTAAACACGAACCATTGTAGGCACAGGTAGTTAATACATGTTACAGTCTATACACATCAGCACAGTGGTGCACAGCCTTTTGGGCACAAGAGTGTAATCAAGATAAAGAAATGTTTGCTTACCACATTATAAATTACATACTGTATTTCTGAATAATATTTTGTATGAAAGCAGATAAAATAATTCCTTTTTGAATTTCACATGTGTTCATTTTGTGTTTCTAAAATCAAATCATGGCTGCAATGCAAAGGTAGTCAGGCCACATTTTGCTCATCACTGCATTAGAATGTAAGATTCTTTACCTTCTACATCCAAATCAAAATCCTCTCTTGAATATCTCTCATTTCCATATGCAAAAAATACATCTTCACTCCCAAAGAAGTCTTCTAGCTGTGTCACCTGCAACAGAAACCACTCATGAATTCCATGTAGCAGAGCATCTGAGAAGCTGGCTCATATGTTATGCTTCTGACTTCTGAGAGGTGGCCCAGTTCAAGTCTTACCTATGACAGCAAGTATTGTAGGCTTTTCAGTTTCCCCAGTCCTCCCAAGTAAATGCTGGGAAGGTAACTCAAATCAAGTCATGACTGTTTCCTTCAAAATCCTCTCCAGTTCATTATCCAGTAACAATCATTTCATTCATTGTTATTTAATTTGAGCTACTATACTTAAATATACTGTAAACTAGTATATGAATTCATGGAGCAGTCCCTCTTCAGTAACTAACAGTCATGCAGTAAAACATGTTCCCCACGTTTTATGGAACATGAATGTTGAGTTCACAAGGGACCATAAAAAACCCCTATCTGAAGCTTAGGTATGAATCTGTCCAAGACCCTGCATAACATATCATAACATGCTTGTTAAGGTGAGGAGTTGTTTTCCTGGTTTTGAGGTTCTCACAGCAGTGTTCTGAAGATTCGGGTCTTCTGGAATGTGACGTGTTGCTGGGTGTGTAGTTCCTGATGTTTACAAGGATAAGACTGCCTTCATATTCAGGAGCAAGCAGTCTAAGAGGAGTCACAAGCTTGTTGTTAGCCTCCCGTCCAACCCCCATGCTGAAGGACCCTCTTATTGGATGTCTGCAATTTTTCATTCAGTATATTCACAGTTATCCTCCTCATCTGGAGGCCACCTGCTCCATTTCTACTGAGAAAATTCCATACCATGACAGAACCAAACAACTATGCTCCATTATTTGTCTTGTACTTTAACGATTCAAAGCCTAGTAGTTACATAATGTACCATCAAGTTTTACATAAAAAAATTCTATATTCTGTGCACACAGTGCACTTTTGTGTGGTTCTCAGGGACAAGCAGCAATTACTTTCTTATACTGGTTTTTATAACAGAGATACAGTGTGTTTAGTCTGTAGTATAAACTGAATCTTTAAATATTATCACGTTGAATTTTGATCTTGAAAGGCTGTTAGGCTTAAAACTTACATCTAGATTCAGTCACCACATTTTCCTGCTAATTTAAATGCTTCTTTCACTCCCCAACTATTGGCCAAAAACATTTTTCATAAGTGCAACAGTAAGCATTCAATTTTTATTTTTCCCTTAATGAATGTAGTCTCAACAGTGTTGAACAACATACTAGTTGTAGTTGTCATTATCACCTTTGTCGTTACCACTGCTACTACTACTACTACTAACACTAGCAGCAGCAGCTAGTACAAGTAGTAGTAGCAACAGCAACAGCAATAGTATTAATCCTGATGAAAAACTCTGTCATGTTAGCAATTCTAATCTGAAGACATATTATAAAAATGATATGAACCATGAACGAACAAAATATGTTCAGACAGATGATGAACTCACTAACCTGCACTCCAGACAAAGTAAAAACTTTTCGCACAGCTCCAGTATCAAGTTTCACTGCATCTGTGATGCTAGAGAACGCATGATCAAGAGAGGGAGCATTCCTCTTGTTGAGCAACAAACGCACAACTTTTCGTGGTCTTGTTCCATTCCTTATTAATGTAATTAATCGAGGATGGATAACATCAGACAAGCTGGTACGAGATGTAGGTGAACGAGTAGTTTCTGAAGCTTGATGCATTGATGGAAGTGATTTGCGATGCTTCAGCTTCCCAATTTGCATGCTGGCTGAGTAATCCACCCTTTTGAAGGTTTCACCTAGACCTAAACATACATAACATTTGCCATCCTCCAGCTCATCAAGACCACCCACTTTCTGACCATCCATTGTGAACAGCGTCCGTACACCACTTGGAAGACTCACATTCTCAACAAGAGCACGTGTCAGATCAGCTACTAGGCTGTCGAAAGAACGATACCTTTCAGGAGTCACAGCCATCATTACTCCTTTATAAAACCGATCACCATTTCGGTAGAAGCGAATACGTTTGGCTTTACGAGTTGGTGGTGTCCGTAATGCTGAACACTGACGGGATGTGAAATCTCCAAGACGTCCATTAAGATTCTCATCAGCTGGTAAAGAGGATGAGAAAGTAGAAGCTGAGGAGGCACTGCGGCTCCGTTGTTCTTCTCCAACCATTCCAGACATTTCACTATACAACAAATGCACATTACAAGTTTGGGTAACATCATCCCATTGTACTAGTTAATCATTCACAAACCAATCCACACTAATGCAACACCCAAACACTACACATTCATTTATTATTATTTTCTATTATATGTTTCAGTCATTCATTTGACCATCATCAGCTATAGGATACAAACACACACAGTAAAAGTGTGCTATAAGAGAGACCTCCCTTATAGCACACTTTTCCTTTGTGTACTTGTACCCTCTGCCTCATGTTGGTCAAACTAACAACTGGAACATGTCATAGGAAATAATAATAAATGAATGTATAGTGTTTGTGTTTGTGTGAGTTAGATTGCTAATGCACATTAAAAGATTTGAGGTTCTCATAGTGGTGGCACTGTAGACTCAAGTCTTCTGCGATATGACAATGTGTCCTCAGGCCAGCTGTTCCTGACGCTTCGAAGGATTGCTGTACCTTCATCCTCAGTGTTTAACAGTCCTAGAAAAATTCTTGACCCTGAAGGTGAAGGCACCATGACCCTTCAAAACATTAGGAATCATTCATCCAACAACATGGCATTGTATTTCAGAAGACTTATGTCTTCCAATGCACATTAATTTTTATTTACATTATCAATGAAGGATTCCCTCCTTTTTGTATACAATACTTTGAATTGGACCAACTGTAGAAATGCTCCATGGTACATTTGGCAACAAATGTCAAATTTTAACAAACATAAAAAAAATCACAATGGGTTATTATTACCAACTTGCTTTTTAACACAATGAATCAATTTGATGTACATTTATTTCACACTGCCACAACATACATCACAATGCTAAAGTATCACTGGTGTCATGTCATGTTACAACATAATGGTACCACATATACAATCTTGGGTTCAAATATAGTACATTAAGTTGTGTACAGTTGTGAAACATGGTTTTGAACTTTAATAAGAGAATACAAATTGCAAATACTGAATAAAAATGTGTTCAGGAAAAAAATGGACCTGTCAGAGTAACGAGCAGAAGGCAGAACAGAATATTAAATACCAAAATCTCTGTAACATAAGCAAGTCTGATATAATTAGGGTAATAAAATCAAGGTAGTTCTGATGAGTTTTGCTGCTTCAGACAGTATACAATTAATGATTTTCATGGGCAAACCCCTTGGTTAACACCCACGTGGAGGATCCATGAGATATAAGGACAACATTCACACACTTTGTATTGAGAAAGAGAGGATGGAAAAATGGATCAAGACTGCAAGATTGACACACTTTGGTTTAAGCAGTGCAGAATCTTCAAGTTCTACTACTAAAGAGTTTATTAATTACAAATACTATAGTACTGGTTTTAAAGGTAAAACTGGCTACCAAGGTTATTCACGCTCGTCCATATAGCTTTTTGTGCACATAATTCACAGATTAAGTGTTTTTTATGAATACAAAATGAATAAGGAATGCACAACCAAACATGCTACAAAGATTAAGTTACAAATAACACTCACAAAGCCCACCTTCCTACTGCACAGGCATTCTTCATAGACCTAACGCTTTACACCACACAGGTACCAGGTTTCGGAATTTGCCACTTCCATCTTCAGTATACTGTTCCTGAACTACCTTGAAGATGGAAGCAGCTAGCTCAGAAACGCTGCCACCTTCATAGCGCTCTACACGGCATCATAGTTCAGAAGACTGGACTAAACACCGCTTGAGAACCTCCAATCTCGCTACCAGTTTGGTATTTGCATCAGCGCTGTGCATATCCACCAACAATAGGCTATGAGGTTCTTAATACTCACATTTTCAGTACGTCCTTCTCACAAACCGATATATTTTTCAAGGCTCTGTCTGATACCCATTAATAGGTTTCAGTTACTATCCCTGTTACATTTCGGTCTAAATATTCCAAACACATGTCATCTATAACAACCTACACCCAAACATCAGTACATTATTGCAATCATTTACAGCCTCCCACTTACACATTATAGAATAAATGTTCAACGAAAAGTCACCGCGAACTAATGCAATTGCTCCGACTTGAGCCATGACGACCAACAGCACATAATTCCCTTACGTCATTCATTAAGAACCATGGATCAGAGTTGAGAAATTCTGTGCTCTGATATGCTCCACGTATTAGATCGGTGAAAGTGGAGCAATGTATGTCGACCACGGATTACCTACGTACACCGGTATTGGCATGGATTACAGTGGGTAAGATTTTTGAGATGTAAGCCTTTCACCGAAGTAAATGTACGTAAATCAACTCCCTCTAGCGAATGGATGTTCGTACTGTCAGTTATTTGCAGTCGGAAATCTTATCGTTCGAAAAAGGCGGAAAGTTTTCGTTTTGAAACACACCGCCCTTCTCAGAGATAAGATATCAGTTGTATTAAGCCGATGGTGTAAGTATCAGTTCTGAATGTTAAAAAATGGCGTTCAGAATGAAAGCGGTTCGGAGAATTCTTCCAAGAGTAGCGACCGAATTTCTTACTTTTATTTTTGTAATTTTCATAATACCAACAATATACTGCTTTGAACTGTATGTTGTTCTTCCAACGTTTTATCCAGTATGGTCGTTATGGTACACAGTTCACTCCGTTTGCGGCACATTTCTTATGTGTAACATAACAAGCAACTTCGTGGCCATCATCTGCACAGACACGAGTGTCAAAGGGCTCTTATTGCAGTCGACTTTACAACCTCATTGGCATTTCTGCTCTGTTTGTGAATCAGTTTCACCACCTCGATCGTGGCACTGTGATACATGTAATGCGTGTATTATTAGGCGAGATCATCATTGTATGTTTACTGGGTGCTGTATTGGACATTATAATTACAGATTCTTTTTAGCATTCATAATTCACTTGCTGATAGCAACACTGTATGCCACATATTTCAATGTTTATTTTATGTGGGACAGAATTAGTTTTGAAGCGCCTATGACACTGCTGAAAATAATGTTTCCCCTGGCTATGGTGGCATTTGGTATTGACATTTCAGAAACTCAGTTGTATTTAGTGCTGTTCTTGATTACCGTAATGGGTATGCTTTTTATGGTGGCTTTACTGATTATTCATGTAAACTTAATATGGCATGGAACAACTACATATGAAAAGAACCATAAAATAAGAGATTATGATTTTGGTTGGAAACAGAACTTCAAGGATGTGATAGGAGAAAACTGGATTTTGGCATTTTTCTTCCCATTTGCACAATTAAAATTACGAGGTGATGGCATTCACTGGACTACCAGAAATAGTTGGCAGCTAGAAGCATCAAAAAGCAGATGATTGTTTATGTTCATTGTACACACACACACACACACACATCATTGAAATATTGAGTACTTACATTCATCACTGTGTTATAATCTGTATGTCAAATTTTAAATATTATACAGTGTGTTCATATTAATGAATCATTTGTAAGTTAGGTGTACAATCTGATGGCATGTTGTATCCAAATAGTTCAACATTTCAGATTTGTTGTATTACTTGTAACCATAAACCACATGAGCACTTAAATGTAGAACTGGGACCAGGAAGAAGAGTTCACTTCTTTTCCATTTATTGGATTATCACTTTTCTTTTTGTATTCATGTACTACCACTTTGTTAAGTGAAATGCACATTTGGAGACACAAGTTTGCTAGACCTGTTAACATTCTTCTGTGAGCATTCAATAGTTATCCCACTGTAATACCTCTGAAATGTTGTGAGTTGGCATTCAGTGAGCGAGTGAGTGACTAGTCCATACAGTTGAAAGGATTGCAGTTATTGTAAGGTGCCTTTGAAGAATAGTTATTTTATTCTTCCTTTGATACCACTGATTTTAATAAAATGTACTTTGAAAGTTATAAAAAGTGATAATTCAGGTCACTGCATGAGACTTTGGAAAGAAGTGTGGCAATTGATGACTATAAAGTATGTGACTTGCACATAGAATAAGCTAACCAAAAAAATTCACGTACGCAAGTTTGAGGTTTGCACAGCAGTGTAATTGAATAGTCACTAGTCATAGAATATACATAAATATTACTCAACAATTTAAAAAAATCAAAATTGAGGGTAATGTAAACAAAACGTACCTGTGATTGAAAACAGAGTACAGTAAAATAAACTTCATCAAAACAAGTGAAATCAGTGTGACACATACATAGACTGACCCTTATTAAAAGTGATGTGATACCAGGTAGTTTACATCCACTGTTGATGCAATGAATAATACTTGTCATGTGAGCATCTTTACCAAGAGGAACAGCGTGATGTGGATTCATTAACTTGTTTCACAGGTGTGCCCTCTTCCCTTCCATGCCAAGAAGAAGAATAATAAGATATCTTTAATGTTAGGGGAACATGTATGGTAAATTGTCTTATTCTGAAGAAATTCATCCCATGAACACAAAAAGTTATGAATGGGAAACCAGGACCTTCATAATGTGTGCTCAGCATATGATATTGAGGTGAATATATATCAGGCATCAGAGCTAAGTGGAAGCAGTGTTGTATGGTTATCTTTTTTCTGCAGTATTGTGACACTGGGCATAGACATTTAAACCAAGCATCAGATGAGCAAGACATGTGGAACAAAGGTGAACCAAGAAAAGCAAACAAAATTTTGGTTGGATAATCTTAAGGGTGGCCACATAGGGTACTTACACATAGGTAGAAGAATAATAGTAAAGTTGGCATTGGAAAAATAGGGTATGAACTGTCTCAGGATATGAACCAATGACAGGTTTATGATGGTGAAACTGTAGGTTATGTAGTTCTGAATTTTTTATCAGTTAAATAACAATTGACTTTTGAAGACGAAACTGTACTGTTGTATAAGTGTTTGCAGAATGGAAGTATGAGAAATATGTTCTTTACATAGCTAACATCAAAGAAAGCCAGATAACCCATATGAAATGTGCACATACTGGGTATTTATTTATCTGACTATTTATAAGGTTTAAAAATTAAGTGTAGCAATTACTGTAATATGTAGTGGTGAGGCGCTAAACCAGTGGCATGGCTCAAAAAATGGAATGGATGAAACTCTGTGCAGGGTGTTTGTATACATCTGTTTGTAATTGTCAAGGTGCTTAAGTTATGAATCATATCAAGACATTAAAACAGATATAGGAAAGAGCAAAATTAAAAAACAAAACTGTGGAACAATCAATAGAATATATATAACTTTACAGACTGTGCAGTTATATATATTCTATTGATTATTGAATGCAAAGGGGATGTCTCCTGAAAATTGTGGAATAATTGTACATTTTTATCTTTAGAAACAGACTGATTGTATCTTATTTAAACTTAAAAGGCTTTAGAATATGATTTACAGGCAAGTGTGCACCCATGGAGGAGGACTGCTGGCTGCAGTCCCCACCCCTCAAATCAAAATTTCAAGGGACTACAGATTTTATAGACATGATGATATCAGTTGTTTTATGTGATTTACCCTTTGGCCAAAATCAGCCACTGAAATTGTTGAATAGTACACTGGAATTTTGAAAAATAAAATAAAATCTTATTAAGTCATAGATGAAATTATAAAAAACAAGATTAAACCTAGTAATTTAAGTTAGGCGAGTCATGGAACATGTAGTGCAAACAGAGTTATGCTACAGTCATATTTGTGACATGATTCTATAACACAGGTTTTGCAATCGAACAATTATATCTAACCTCAGGGTTAACCCCCACTCCCTTCTCCTTCCAGTCAAAAATTTGGGTATGCACCTGTCTGCAGATATTTCTTTCTTAATCATAGCCAGAATATGAAAGTGGACAGCAGACTAAAATCTGTATCAGTGTTAAATACCACCTAAATTTACATGCCTTTGTTCTTTAACAAGTTTACATATTCATTACAATTGATCTTTATTAACATTCTGGTCTGTGGATCGTATTTTGCCAACAATGTGAATGGTGCATGCTAAAAAAACACGGACTAATATTTTCAAAGAATGTATGATACAAAGAACCTTGTACTTTTTTGTTGCTGCATGATGCTTGAACTTCTATTGGGGGTATCTTTTTCTGTGCATGGGTTCTTTTGGCATTGATGAGACCTCAGGCCAATGCAAGATGAAGAAACTTTATGATAAGGAACATGACAGGATTTATGTAATATACAGAGGGGAAAAAACAATAAAAACTCTCTTGCTTGTGTTTTGAGGCTTTTCCACCCATACAGCTGAGGTCTCCATTCTTCTGGGATGTGACACTGCATCATTAGGTAACTGGTTACTGACAATTTCTCAAAGTGTACGGAGCCAACTAGCCAGTGATATAGTGGCACATCCCATTAGAAAGGAAACCTCAACTTTCCTGTTACTTACCAGGAACAAGTGTTTTTCCTTTATATATATAGGAATATGTATGTATATGTATATACATATATATAAACACATACACAACACACACACATGGAATATGTATGTATGTGTGTGTGTGCATGCGCATTTTTCGCTAATTTAGATCACTAGCGTGCACTTCGATTTCCATTGTAGGTTTCAATATTTAATTTGTTCCCTGAAATCACCATGAGATGAGAGTCACACACCTTTAGGTTGTATGAAAAGTGGGTTCTGAAGAACTGTTTAGTCAGATGTTTAAAGGAAGGGATTGATTTGAAAATATGGGTATTTGTTGGATGTGAAGTGAGATATGATGCTTACAAATTAATTACATGGAATTAAACATGGTACGTGAAATTGTTTAACCTTGTAAATCTCTGAAATTCTGTACAAAATTCTCACAAATATTTAACAAATTGCAATCACCGATATCAATCAAAATTAGTGTATTTAATAACAAGTGCTGAGTATTTTATAAACTTCTTTGAACTTTTACACTTTCTAATAAAGCACATGCTCCCGAGGAGTCATTAAATATTTTGGGACAATGCCCCATAGATTGCATACATTTATTTTGAAGTCAGTGTATCTGAACACATGCAGCCTACAGCTGTTTTTATAGATTGAATCTAGTGGTATGCAGTATACACAAACTTAAATAAATAAAAACTATTTGACTCTGCTGTCCTTGAATGCAGCTACTATTATACAGTTGGTTGGCAAACAGAAACTGAAAAGTCTGTTACAAACTGGGAAATATCTACAAAAGAAATTAAAGTGTACATGTTCTGATTATGTGGGAGTAATGCTATGCAGCTGGAATACTGTACATTCTTGGACTTTATGCTCCTACAATCTAGTAATGTTCTGTGAGTCCACTTAATCCTCACCATCATCATCCTTTCTAGTATTAGGCCAGGTTTACATGTATGTATCACAGCTTACTATTTAAACACACACTTTCATATTTTTTCCACTATTGTATAAAATGTGTTGATATACTGGCTTCCAAGTAACTTGATACCCATTGTTAAGCAAGTCATTTCATAACTGGAAGCAGTACTCCTGATTTACCTAATCAAGATTTGAGAAGTGCTCAAAGATCTTGTACCAGGGTTTCTCAATGGCTTATATAAATTGTTGTAAACATTATAAAACAATCCACGAACTGCATGTTTTTTTTGAGACCGTGAAGGGATAATAATTTTACGTTATATAGGAAGGACAAAATTGCTGTGTTTATAAAACTTTCAATCCTGAAATATAGTCATGATGAGGCATATAAGAATATTCTGCAGCAGAGAGATATGTTCAATTTTGAGAAATCAAACCAACCCTCACTGTATGTTGTTACTCGTAAGCAAAGAAAAATGGTTTTAATAAACACTAATGATTAAATTAGTAATGAAATAACTGATTTTAATTTTCATTTGACTTTGAAATGAATGATTCAAGTCTTCTGGGATGTTACAATGTGTTGACAGTTCAATAGTTACTTATGTTCTGAAGCGGATGCACTCCATCAAATTCTCTGCATATTTTTACCATTAAGTTTAACATCCAGGAAGACTTTATATCTACTTCAACATCACAATGAGGACCTCAAATAAGTACAGAATATTTGCAAGGTTTTAAATGAAATTTAAAATTATGCTCAAGGTACAGTTCAAGCTCAAAGGTGTTAGTATTTTCACATCCCAAGCATTTATAGAACATAAATCTTCACTTTTGTGCATAGTTCGTGTAGGAATTGGAAAACTTTTTCCTAACGCCAGTGCCTTCTGTAACCTTAAAATGAAATCCCTTCTCATGCTGTATTTCACAAAGGGCTGAAAAACACAAAAATAATTACACTTTCAGCTGTAATTTTTCTGTGTACTTTCTCAAATATTGCAACAGAATGTGTAACTGGTGGAAGACTGTGTGCCTTTCCACATAATGCAGTTGTACAACTAATTACAGTAAAAGTATTTACTTAAGAAAAAGCTGAATATTATGTGTGTTAAACGGTCATGGCCAATTTTATAAATTCTCATAAGAAATTATTGTTACTATAGGTCATTCATACACATTCCCTCATACGTGCTGATGGAATACAATGGATGGAATCAGGATATTTCTCTAAGTTATCACAGTATTATACTCTTCAAAATAAAGTATGCAAGTGATAATTTTTGTCAGATTGATAAAACTTCAATGAATTAAGTGGCAAATCTGGGGGGGGGGGGGGGGGAAAAAAAAAGAGGGTATATATAAAGGGGAAAAAAAAAAAAAAAAAAAA
>Ga0136643_10012373_pt1 | contig 12703 bp, 7 predicted proteins | sample TergutLab28metaG_FD_96883 | JGI IMG/M metagenome (GOLD analysis project Ga0136643, IMG submission 96883) | Labiotermes labralis P1 segment gut microbial communities from Petit-Saut dam, French Guiana - Lab288 P1 (version 3) (version 3) | ecosystem: Host-associated > Arthropoda: Insects >...
TGGGTCACCCATTTTTTGACGGTGGCATACGATGGTGCATGTTCCCCTAATGTTTCTGTCAGAGTGGCTTGAATTTCCTTCGGCGCCTTGCCTTGCAGAAAAAAAAAACCTTGATAACAGCTCGCATCTCCGTGTTGTTGAAATCGCGCGCGTCGCTTGACGTGCTTCCTTTCAGCCTCTGTAACAAGAAAAGACTTGCAATTCGGCACATGAACAGACCCCTCCTTCCAACGACACTATCGATTCCGTCCTACGACATCCGGAAGTAGTTCGGGCTAAGGACTTATCAGCACCCTTTCGTAGCTACTGAATGTAATCAAAATTGCAAGCCTTATTTTCATATTACAGCCACTTGAAATTCCCATAAGTTTTGTTTTCATGTTATAGCTACTTAATGTATTCCGACTTGTGATTTTTGTTGCCTTATTATAGCTTCTTAATATAATCATACGTACAAACTTAATTTTCATATTATAGCTTCTTAATATGATTATACTTGCAAGCCATATTGTCATGTTATAGCTAGTTAATATACTCATACTTGTCCTATTATAGCTACTTAGTATGTTCATACTTGCAAAACTCATTGTCATATTATATTAATATTATATATTGTCATATTATATTAATATATTCCTACTTGTGTTTTCTTTTGTCGTATTATAGCTACTTAATATACTCATACTTGCAAGCCTTATTTTCATATTTTATCTTCTTAATGTAATCAAACTTGCAATCCATATTGCCATGTTATAGCTACTTCAATATACTCATGTTTGCCCTATTATAACTACTTAATGTAGTCATACTTGCAAGCCTTGTTTTCATATTATAGGAAATCATACTTCTTGACGGTATCATTTACGTGCTCGCTAAATGCAACAAAGCTCCACTCCTGGCAGTCAGTCTAGCTAGAAAAGAACCACTTTTAACCTTTGCGTTACCTCTGATCTCTTCGGGGGTTTGGGTCCGTCTTCATGTAAACTGCTACCGGTACCTTCATAAACCGCACAACTGCATATGTGACTGGAAACCAATAGCAACAGATTATTGTTTGGTATTGACTCAAAATAATATAGAAATGCTGGCAGAATCGTAGGTCGAATTTTTTTTTGTAGAGCTACTGACACTGACTTTTAAAATTTCGTTTTGGGGCCTTCGCAAAATTGTGAAAAGCGACTATGAGTCTTCATGGTTACACCGTACATCAATGATATCAAACGCTTTATTGTCCAACTAATGCACTCAAGTGTATAAAACCGTTAAATTGTTAAAAACCAATTAAACTTATAAAAGTCGCTGCAACATGTTTCGGTTCACGCAGGAACCATCATCAGTGAGCTACAACCAGAGCTTAGCTAAAATTACAGGCCTTGTTCAACAGTACATGTCGGTACAGACGTTGTCAATGTTATGCCGTAACACTGACAACGTCTGCACCGACACGCATTGTTGAACAAGACTTGTAATTTTAGCTAAGCTCTGATTGTAGCTCCCTGATGATGGTTCCTGCGTGAACCGAAACATGTTGCAGCGAATTTTATAAGTTTAATTGGTTTTTAACGATTTAACGGTTTTATATACTTCAGTGCATCAGTTGGACAACAAAGTATTTGAGCGACTGTGAGGTTTGTCGCTAAGTGTGACTGTGCGCATGGAACAACTCGGCTCCCACTCGAGGTATTTTCATGAAATTTTATATTTTGAAGATTTTTCTACAATATGTCATGAAAATCCAAGTGTCCTTAAAATCTGACAAGAGTAACACATACTTTACATGAAGACATATATATATATATATATATGATCATATTTCCCTCAGATCTTCGCATAATGAGAAATGTTTCAAGAACAATTTGTACAGAAAATGAAAACACACATATTATATGTAATAACGTATTTCCGAAAATAGTGCCGTTTATAAGATATGTGGAAAAATGATGTAGAACCTTACAAGCCCCGTTTGAAATATTCATGTAATACGGCGAATGCCCAGTGAATGCTGGGTAACTAAGGCTACAGACACGCACGTAGTATATGTAATACTTATTGCTTTTCCACTGCAACAATATTTGCACAAACGCGCCTCACTTTTGTGTTACACTACAGTACCTATATTGTTCATTAAGGGATAAGAGAAATGCGGTAATTTATATGGATAAAGTACACGTCTCTTGAAGTAAGGCAAAGTCTCAAGTTCACGGTAATGTTACAGAGACCTGCAAAGTCTCGTTTAAGTACTATTTTATAATGTATTTACATATATTTAACTGAATTACATGTATCGGCAGGACCGCGGTGGCACAGTGGTTAAGGTGCTGTGCTACACATCGAAAGGTCGAGGTCGCTGGTTCGATCCCAGCTGTTGTCATTGGAATCTTTCATTGACGTAAAATCCTTCCGATCGCACTATGGCCCTGGGGTCGACTCAGCCTCTAACAGAAATGAGTACCATGAGCATAAGGCTGACAAACTTTCCACCATCCTTTGCCGTTGTCATGAAATCTGGGAATCTTTAACGTCCTGGAACCCTCTGGGCCACTCCAGGCCTGCAACGGGACTGCTTAACCTTTACATGTATCGGCAATATTCAAGCACCTTCAGGCCCATTTCCAGGACATGTGTGCTGTGTGAGACACGGAAACATGCTTTGAGGTACGTTGTCGGATGATTCCGCATACAATTATTACTTGTATTGTATTTTGTTTTATTAATTCTACAGTCAAATGTTATACCGAAAACCCGTACATAAATTATAAATTATGGGATATCTTTTACAAACACGAATACCACTTTAAAATTCGTAAGTTACATATTTCAGTAATTTGTGTATGAATACTATATTACTAAACTGTAATGAAGCACAGAATTGGAGAAAAATTTAGATAATAAATGACTATACATACACGAATAAATAGAATACAAGAAAATAAACAGTTACTGTAAGGTTATAGAATTTTGAAATGTTGGTAAATATTTGTACAAAGTCAAGTGAAAGTGGAAAAATGAAGTGAAAAAAACGGTGCAACGTCTAGAGGAACTGAGAGAGGAGGAAATGTTATTAATATATATATATTTATATATACACACACACACACACAGTGCGGTCCAAAAGCTTTAGGACTGATATTTTTTTTAAATCGGAGACACATGAGGAAGTCGCATATCTTTTTTTATTCAAAATAATCTCTATTGCCATATATACGGGCTTTTGTGCGGTCGTACATTTTCTGAAAAGCTGCCGAAAATTCCTCTTTTTGGAACTTCTTTCATTCATCAGTTACGGTTTCTTGGATCTCAGCAACATCCGCAAAGTGGAGTCGTTTTAATTTCATTTTCAACTTGGGGAACAGAAAATGATCTGATGGAGATAAATCTGAAGAGTACGGGGGGTGAAAAGGGGTTGTAATATTTTTTCGATCAAAAATTGTCAAACACTTGCAGCTTTGTGGGCGGGCGCATTATCGTGCAACAAGAAAAAATCTCGACAGCAGAACGCAGCCGGACGAACCCGTTGAATGCGCTTCAGCAGGCGATCCTTTGCTGCTTTATAAAATTCTGAGTTTACTGTTTTTCCATCCGGTACGAATTCTTTGTGCATTACGGGTTGAGAGTCGAAAAAATATTATCAACGTGGTCTTGAAGCGGGACCTGTGGAATTTCAGTTTCTTCGGCCGAGGGGATGTCTCACCAGCCCATTCAGAACTCTGTCACTTCGTTTCGGGGTCATAGGCAAAACACCAGGTCTCATCTCTCGTAATAATTTAAAAAAAAAATTATTTGCATCGGCCATCGCGATAATGTCTTGGCAAGATGAGACTCGATCTTCTCTTTGCTCGGATGTCAAAGAGGGTGGAACGAAACGTGCACACAACTTTCTCTTTCCCAAATCCTCCTTCAGAATCCGAAGAACTACAGTCTTGGGGATGTTCAAGGATTCTGCTATCATTCTTGTTGCGATTCGACGGCCATTTTTGACCAAATCAGCAACAGCAGCAATGTTTTCCCCATTTCGAGTCGATTTTGGACGGCCATCTCTCTTGTCATCTTCTACCAGTTCCCTTCCGTCTCGAAATCGATAATACCAAGTAGAAACGTCTGATCGGTTCAGAGCCTCATCCCCATAAGCCTTTTGTACCAATACTAGTGTTACTGTCGCAGATAGACCGGCTTTGAAACAAAATCTTATTACAACTCTCTGTCCGTTTCCGTCATCCATGACGCATAAAGAAAACTGACTTTACACGTAAAGTTGTAACTCGTACACCGTCGAAGATAAACAAACGAAACTCGGTGTGCGAACGAATGTTTGTTTATAGTACGTAGTTAGTGGGTTGGCTGATAGATCGTTCTAGTTCTGTGATTAAAAAAAAAGTCCTAAAACTAATGCCTCGCACTGTTTATATATACTTAGATGGATTTAATACCTGATGTTAATTAGTTTAGATAAATTTTACCAACTGTTATTAAAAATAATGAATGTATAGTGGCAGAAACCTGGTGTTGCCAGTTTCATTCAAAGATTTAAAGTTACCCAAAAAAAACTTCAAATTTGCAAGTCCATTTATATTTAAATCTCTAAACTGTGTTTGTCTCTTTAAAAGGTTCTCTCTCTCTCTCTCTCTCTCTCTATCCGTTTCACTCCTCGTTGCTCTGCAGTTTTTATTTTATATTTATTGCAGTTTTGTAATAGCTAATATGTTTAAGTAGTGTTTGAAATGCACTAAATACGCTATTTCCGATATGACGTAATGTAAAATGACGTGATTTTGATGTGTCAGTTGCGAAGGATCTGAACTAATTATTGTTGTCAATTCTGACATCCATAATACAACTCTGTGCTGCAGCTAAAGTATGTTGAACGGCCACAACTGCATATCGACTCTGCTTTTAACTTGTGGTCTATAATTTACTCGTCCAGTCTATTTTATTCCACTGTTGTAGATCTAATAATCGTATCTAAACATCGAATAAGCTACAGTAACATGGAGCATTTTGGTTTCATTTCGTAGCTTATATTGTGATAGTTTTACGTTATTTAAAAATATTCAGGAATGGGGTATGGTAATAATGCGTGACCCCTTGACTAACTGTGCCTGGAAACAGACTTACCCCGATGATTCGAAGGTTGAACTGCCTCATGTGACGTCATAACTCGACCACGTCTCCTAGCAACGGTTTCTGATATGGGGAGGTGTGGCTTTTTGAATAATGAAGGACAAGGGATCTTGACCGACTTACCAGAACCTATCTGAAGAGAGGGGGTGGGGGATACTCTTTCTCGATGTTTACTTTGTATTTGGTTGTACAAATCACCATCGTCACAGAAATATAGTTTCACATTTTCAAAGCACGCAAGCGCAGGTCGTTTTCCGTGACATGATATAACAGTTCAGTATTTCAGATCGAAACTTCATTATTTCTTAGTACTCGTTCCAGTATTTCGTGGTCTGTCGCTATATCTGCACGTACGCGTTCCAGAAATCCATATTTAAGTGCGCATTAGAGTGTCTTTTACATTAATTTAGTGTTTGCCCTTCCACTGTTTTCAAATTAACACTGAATTACTTGCGACTAGCTGTTGACTCCGCGCTGTATGAGTTTTTGTATCAAGTCGCTTTGAATCAAGCAATACTGCATGAGATAATATCCTGTCAGTATATTAATATCTTCTAAATTAATTTCGCATGAACTTATTCTTATATATGTAAATTTAATATGTCAATTGTGGATTGCTTTACGTTTTTGATCTTAGATTTACTTAATTAGATTTTTTAAGAAGTCGCAGTTATCCTTAGTGGCTTATAATTTATCTTACTACTTGTCTATTGTATTTTGTTTTGGCTTGAAGAATACGTACATAATATTTACTGTTGTCATAGTCACATTAGCACTTGGCCTAATATTTTATTTTGTGATTTTCTGATTCAACGTATTTGTACCCTACGCTTGCAGAATTTAACCTAGAACATTTAATTTCTGCCGTATCGATTGATATCGATCCTGAAGACACGCACTTCTCAAGCAATTTAGCTTAACAAAGCAGCAAGTGACATTCGTTGTAGCGGCTCATCGACTCATTACGTACTTACGAAGTGTTCGTACGGTCAGTGATAAAGTAAATAGTGCGAGGACCTTATTCTGTGTGAAGGTGACCTTATGCTGTGTGAAGGTGACTTTTGCTGACGTCGTGGTATCGACTTAACCTAGTTTAATCTCCCACAGATAATAGTGAATCAAGAGGCAAGAATGTACTTAGCTCCAATGTGCCGGACGAGGCATTTGAATTTCATTAGTGTCGTTGTAAAAGTGACACTCTTCGTGAAGTACCTGAGGAAAAGAATGGTATGCTGTTGTGTTTGTTAATTTATTTATTGTTTGTTGACGTTGTCAGTAGAGTAAAATATACAGCGACGAATGGTGGGGGTCGTTAGTGTCACTTAAATGAATATATTGTGGAAGAATCTTAGCGGGGCCTGTTTCGAGGTACTATGCCGGCAGGTGCCTGCAGAACCCGGTATGTCTCAAAAACGGAACAGGGTGTTACACAATCTATAACCACTTTAAATTACACCCTGTAGCCACACGTGATTGAAATACCTTTGTGCTTCATTAGCAACTGTAGTTTTTTTATTTCATAGCTCGACAGCCCCTAGTGCGCCTAGATCTCTGCTATGAGGTTGCTCGATCACACTCAAACGCACCGCACTCGGTAGGAGTTCTCTGGACGAGTAATCGACCCGTCGCAGAGACAACAACCTGCCAACGCACAACACTCAACAACAGAGAGACATCCGTGCTCCCTGCGGGATTCGAACCCCCAATCCCAGCAAGCGAGCGGCCACAGACCCACGCATTTAGTCCGCGCGACCACTGGGATCGGTATAGCTTTATTAAGACATTTTACTTCCGCACATGTATTGAAACTAATGAAAACCGACCCTGTTTGAAACAAACCTGTTTTTATTAGTAAAACCTTTTCTCTAGAAGTGTGACAGGCCATATACAGTGTACCGGAAGTGTGACAGGCCATATACAGTGTACCGGAAATAAACGGAAGTTTTAAGTTTGAAAGAGAGGGAGGGAAACAAATATTGCCTACAAAATAGAGATCTGGAATGCATTTTGGTTTCATAAACCAGTTTCATTAAATTTATTCCAAAATGTTCTTCCTAAAACTTACCTGAGTAGGAACATTTCTGTCACATGGTACGTCTAGTTGGTATTATCAACGAAATGTGTGCTTGATACTAAAATCGGCTCACTGGAAATTAAGCAAGAAACAGAGAAGGAGAGACGAAATTTTAAAAAAAATGTATATTGTTCCGTAAAAGTGAATACGTACATTGATATTGTTACGTCACTTGTTCTACAAATAAACGGGGAATATTGCTATGATAGGAAATTTTCATATTCTTCTGAATTCCATTAAAACTGATTTCAAAGTATTTTTATAATAAAACCAACGAGATGCACTAATTTCTCAAATTTATTTTGCGAACAGAACTCTACATGTTTCGGACAGTTGCTCTGTCCATCATCAGGAGTCCAGCACTGTACACACAGCAATAGGTATATGTCATACAGGTTATGCTGACTGCTTGCTATTGCTGTGTGTACAGTGCTGGACTCCTGATGATGGACAGAGGAACTGTCCGAAACATGTAGAGTTCTGTTCCAAAAATAAATTAGAGAAATTATTGCATCTGGTTGGTTTTATTATAAGAATATATCATGATGCACGGTCCTCTGAATGTCGAATGTCAATTTTGATTTCAGTATATTGGTATTTATAGTTTGTAGCAATTTCAATTGTTTTTGCGCTGCGTTTGTAATACTTCCAATTAATATCGAGGACCTGTTATCGTTAGGGAGGTACTCTAGGCCTGTCTCACCCCTTTACCTCAACACACCCTTCAAATTTTGAGATACTCTATCAGTTTAAATGGCGTCAGTTCCTTCCGCCAACGTTTCCTGTCACGGTTTAATAACAACCCTAATATGAGTGTGTTGTTTCATTCATATTTAGCGGTTGATAAAGCGTCAAAAAATGATGGCCTATCAGTAACCAGCACAGTAATATAATTACAAAGAAATGAAAGGGAAAACGTGGCTGAAGTATGATATTTGAGTAATTTTAAAAATTTGTCGAGAGAATTGAAGTTTCATTAATATCTGGCAAGAATAACGGGTACTTTACTTCTTTATTGTATCTCGCTCATTTCTTCTTAGAATGGAAAATGTTTCATACAAATTTGTATAGGAGAACAAAACACAGTTTGTGTTCCGTAACTTTTTTTCCGAAAATCTTGCCTTTTATGAGATAAAGTAGCAAAACATGGTACAGCCCGACTGGACACAGATGACAATATGCCTCATGCGCATTGCGTGCTGGATACCTAAGGCTACAAACACGCGCTCAGAATATGTAATACGTTTTGTTTCTCCACTGCAACAATGGTTGCACCAAGGTTCCTCAATGTTATGTTATGCGTATATGTTCTCTGTTATTCTATCTTAAAAATGGAGGCAGCAGATTTCTCCGAATCGTTGGTATCCTTCTGATTATAATTTTTGTAATTTTTATAATTCGAGGAACTGTTGAAGTTCGAACAGTACAGTTGAAGTTGGCTCTTTATGAATATTTGTGATGAGAATGTTTCAAAGAGACTGCAGATGTGGGCTAATTACCCGTCATCGTGATTTCTGCATAATACACACAATTTTGGAAACCGGGTCTATTTTCATATCCGACCCGGAATAACACTGACTTTTGGAATGTGACTTCGTGCAGTCACCCAGATACTGCGGAGCTTGGTGCTATCTGCATTTTCGTAATAGGAAGTATCTGCAACCCGGAATCTTCTGACGTGAAGATTGGAGGCAGGAAAATCGTGCGCAGTGTCAGCAACTCTCGACCATGTTACACGATGTCACATTCCAAACAGCAAGTGATCTCCATAGTAAGCTCTTATGATAAATTCAAACTAAAAAAACAGTTCTTATAATAAAACCAACTAGATGCACTAATTTCTCAAATTTATTTTTGGAATAAGACTCTACATGTTTCGGACAGTTCCTCTGTCCATCATCAGGAGTTCTTCACTGTACACACTGTACACATATACTAATGCTGTGTGTACAGTGAAGAACACCTGATGATGGACAGAAGAATTGTCCGAAACATGTAGATTTTTATTACAAAAATAAATTTGAGAAATTAGTGCATCTAGTTGGTTTTGTTATAAGAATTTATAACGATGCACGGTCACCTGAACGTCAAATAAAAAAAAGTCACGTGTGACGGAACATTCTGATTTGGTTTCCCCACTCCCAACTGCGACGGAGCCGGAATGGTGCAGTGACTAGACTGCGGCTTCGAAGGTCGAGGGTTAAAATCCCGGCTGGGGCAAAAGATGTATCTCATCTACAAAACGTCCAGACCGGCTCTGGCACCCATGCAGCCTCTAGCTGTATCCGCACCGGTGGCTGTGTCCAGACTTAAAGCGGCCAGGGCCTCCCCAACTACCTGTCGAGGTTAATAATGGGTGGAGTTCTACCTCCACTCGCCTGTTTGCTCTCATGCCATGTACAGGAACGACTTTATCTTCACCTTTACACCTACTCCTGCCCGTTAACGAAGACTCACTTTCATAAATGTGTGTTTGTCGAAAAAAAAAATTAGGTGAATGTTTATTGTGCCAGTTGGTTTTACGTAAAATATAAACTTGCATATTACAAGAACTGGAACATGTGTACATACACTGATATGCTTCACGCTGCGTGTCACAGGACATTAACACGCTGTATACCGGTTTAAGTTCGTGTGTGCTCAAATACTTAGCAAGCTCCCAGCTCCAATTTTCTTGTCTGTCGCCGTAGTTCGTGGGGTCTAATGACTGAAGGCCATGTTACGAGCAGTGAACCCGGAAAGGTGCCAACAAACCGTAAGAACAAATTGTTCATCGTCACAAAGCACAAAACTCAACAGTCTAAGTATTTTTCACACTGTCTTAGTCTGCTTCGTGTTTCTTATTGTGCGTTGGGATATATGTTACGTTGAAACGCTACCAGTTTGTCAGAGTATGGCGCAGAATTATAGATAAATTATGAATTGGGTATGGATTTGTAACGGAAGCGATCATAGCTGACTCATTGTACTGTCCAGTCGTATACCTGGATAAAGTGAGGAAAACCACAAACAGCCTTATTCGGGATATCCGGCGACTTAACAGGTACGTGAATCAGCGCCTCCTAAATGCAAATTAATAGCTTTGCTGTTCTGACTGCCGGTTTAAGGCTCTCTTGAAGCGTATCTGTTAGCTAACTTACACGGTATATTTATTACGCGTCAAGTTTCATTACGTAACCACCAATCAAAAGGAAGTTTATCGTACTCTTCTTCGCTTACTTTAAAAGCAATTTTTTTATATATTCGTGAGTGCATGGAGATTTTCTGTCAAGCGATCCTTAAGTCAGTCGTAACCATTTAACATCTCTCATTGTTTACAAGACTCCAACTTTTCTATGTTATTTAAGTCCATAAACCTCTTCCTTAACTACAGAAATGCTTCTAGGTCAAGGTCACAGATATATTCATGACGCTATGAAATTAATTGGATATTATTTTTAATATTTTAAAACGCAGTCTTTACTGTATGTACAAACAGGTTCAACATACAGAAATTCTACGTTGTGCCTACGCAGTGTATTGATTTGTTGTGTGTGGATGTCAGGAAAAACAGCGAGTTTTTCCTCCATAAAGCATTAAGTGATTGGTTTTTGTAAGTGAGACACAGTGTGTACACTGCGCGTTACGAACCCGAGCTATAAATATAATTCAGGTTACTCGTAGTACTTCAAGGGGCAAAGAAATCCTTAAATCAATAAAACGGTTTAAGTTGTATCACTTGAGCGACTTTCAGAGGACAGAACATGTACAGAAACGCCAGACGTAGATTGATTCGTAAAATATGCAATCTGCTTTTTACGATTCGTGTGGGTAATGTTGAATATGATTATAAATATGGACTTGTAGTATGATTATGTGAGAAATGAAATACGTAGATTGTGTTTTATTTTAAATATGCGCGTTTATAGAACCGTACTACAGGGAAATCAAACGGGATACTGTCGCAACAATATGCCTGTCATTTCCATTGTAATATCAGAATGTAATTCACAGAAACAAAGAATGACCATGTACATAAAGAACGAAATGCATTTTGGGGGCACAGCAAAATTCATAAGTGATTTATTGATTGAAAACAAATTGTGTCATGTTAATGTTAGTCTTTGTAGAACAAATCCAGTGACTGCCTAGAAATGTGTGCGTTACAAATGGCATATGTTATAGTCGTAATGGATATTAGTACAGGAGACTTAACGGAGCGGATGCTGTAGTAACTGGTATATAGCTTTATACCGGCTGACGGTAACAAATGAATCAGTGGAGTCGAGCGTTTGAAGTGTGAAATGCAGATAAAATATAATAATCGTGAAACTGCTGTGTGCGGTGTTATTTATACATCACAATAGCAGACATGGCGACGTGCGAGAATGTGATTCAATATCCGGCGGATCTAAAACACACAAAAAAATATGTATTGAAGTAATTAGATCTTCGCGGAGAGATAACGATGGGATGACAGTTATTATGATGATGATGATGATGATGATGATATGAATACAATTGCAAGCCATAAACATTTATGTCAATCATTACTTTATCTAATCCCACTCCTCTACTCACAGGATAGATTGAATTTTATAGTTGGGTGTAACGAAATATATGTTACATACATACATATGATATTAACACAACGAATGGTAGTTAAATGTGTATGTATTACATGTTTACGACATTAACACCACGGATTGTAGCTATATGTTTCTATATTACATGCTTATGACATTAACACCACGGATTGTAGCTAAATGTGTGTATATTACATGCATACGACATTAACACCATGTAGTGTGACCGAATGTATATTTCCGAACTATGACATCAATACCTTGATCGCTCACATTGAGGGAGGAGCATAGGCTGAGGGTGTTGGAAAGTGCTGAGGAGGATATTTGAGACTAGGCGGGACGATATAACAGGGGGAGTGGATAAGGTTACATAACGAGGAGCTTAATGGTCTGTACTTCGCACCAAATATTGTTCGTGTGATCAAGTCAAGAAGAATGAGATGGGCGGGGCATGTAGCACGTATAGGAAATAGAAGTTGCGTAAAAGATTTTTTTTTTGGGGTGGGGGGGCAGACCTGAGGGAAGGAGACCATTCGGAAGACTAAGGCGTAGACTGTAGGATAATATTAAAAAGGATCTTCAAGTAGTGTAATGGGGGCATGAACTTGATTGATTAGGCTCGGGATAGGGGTACGTGTCGGGCTCACTTTGAGAAAATTAGCTTTCTTTCCCCTTGTTCTTTGATTTGTTTACCCACTTTATTAGACCATAATTTTGCTCAGTATTTGCTGTTAATTCAGTGGCGCTTCAGTATCTCGGCTTATATGGCGCGGAGTTGTTACAGTATGTCTAATTAGAAAGAATTTAATAGAAAGTGGCGATTTCATAATGGAAGTAATACACCGGCCTGTACTTTTGAGGAGGTTACGTCCACTAGCCGGAATGTGTCTCAGCCAAATTTGATGTGTATTGGACCGTGCATCATCTTGATAACTGAAGGATAAAA
>Ga0136643_10012378_pt1 | contig 12702 bp, 9 predicted proteins | sample TergutLab28metaG_FD_96883 | JGI IMG/M metagenome (GOLD analysis project Ga0136643, IMG submission 96883) | Labiotermes labralis P1 segment gut microbial communities from Petit-Saut dam, French Guiana - Lab288 P1 (version 3) (version 3) | ecosystem: Host-associated > Arthropoda: Insects >...
CCTCCACCTAGCCACAATACCGTGGGAGTCTGCAACCAAGTCGCCTTTCTCATCCTTTACTATATTACATCTAGGCTGGTACCCCTTCTTAAAGTCACTGATGCCCCTATACAAGTCCCTAATTTTTTAGATCTTACTGTTAGTTTCAAGTTCCTCAATTTTAGCTCTCAGATATGCCTTCTTTTTGTTCCTGAAATGCCTGCTAACTTCACGCCTTACCTCGTTCAGATTTTCTACATTGCTTTGGCTTGGATCCTGTACCCACTGAATTTTAGCCCGCTTCATTTGATCCAAAATACCTAAACATTCTTCATCCAACCAGGGTTTATTCTGCTTAAATTCATCCAAACCCAGACTCTTTTTCGCTGAGGTTTGGATATTCTCTTTAATGTTTTCCCAATTCCTATTTATGTCCTCGTCATCTTCCGAGTTCTCCAAAGCTGCAAACCTGTTTTTATTAAATCAGTCCCATTACAGGCCCCAGGTGCCCAGAGGGTTCCAGGAAGTTAAGGTTCCCAGATTACGTGACAATGGCCCAGGATAGTGGTAAGGTTGTCAGCCTTACGCACCGGTCGCTTTTTACCCCCAGGAAATTCTCCTGGTACTCATGTCTGTTACAGGCTGAGTCGACCCCATAGCCATAGTGCGATCGGAAGGATTATGTCAATGAAAAATTCCAACAACACCATCTGGAATCGAACCAGCGACCTTCCGATTTGTAGCACAACGCCTTAACCACTGTGCTACCGCGGAATGTAAATGGTAGGAACCATAAGTAGTAAAATTACAGTAGGGAGTTCGAGAAAAGAATGTGCTACTCTATGTGTGACACGACAATACGCACACAGTACATAAACTCTCCCTTTTTTGTTAGAGACGATATTTATGGATATGACAGTGTGTGTCTAACATGGTGTCATCTACTCTGCTCTGCATCAAAAATGAATTATGGCTCGTCGCTTGTGAACGGAAGTGTTTATTATTATAACCCCTTCACATATCCTGTCGCATTAAGATGTCCTCAACTTATTTGGACCGTAAAATATTTTTGTTCGGCTAATTATACACGTGGTACACAGAAACCTGCCTAAAACGGGATCTTGTATAACAGAAGCCATGTCTTTGTCGGACAGTTTCTCATATGTTGCGTACATCGAAGGAGAAATAAGCATATACAATCGTCTCTAATAAATGAAAACAGGGAAACGGAAACAAAAAATAAGAATTTAATGTTCAATAACACGACTGGTTACTGTCTCGCTCATAAGAGCTGCTTTGCTGTGGTGTTTCTTGCATGTCTAAGAAGCAACATTCCTGTCGCAAATTGACAATAATTAAACCCTACTGTCAAACAAGCATGCGCAGGATCCCTTAATGGACTAATGAAAAACAGAAAAAAAGAAAGAATGGAGAAAGAAGGAATGAGAGAAAGGTAAACAGAAAAGCTGCGAAATTAAAAAAAAAAAAGGAAACGAAGGAAAGAAACTACACATTTCTCACCTTCAGTACTTCGTCCGTGAAGATCCCGCTCAGGCTCTCTGGTGCCTTCCGTGAAGGTGGTGCCGTCACTGGGCTTGCAGTAGCTGAGGTTTCCTACACACAGGTAATTAAATGTCATCAAATACCACGTATCGTTTATACGCCTATAAAAAATAATCACACATTGTTTTAACTTGCCACCTCTGTAGAATATTTTTCTTAGACCAAATGACTTATTGTCTTGTGAGAAAGGATTCATAGCAGCTGTCTGCAGCTTCGTTAGAAGTTTCCGTGCTATATCGAGATATATCGCTTTGAAACCAGTCCTAAATCCCGTGGATCGACAGGCTCCATATTTCCCTTTAGATCTTATCTCTCTCTCCCTTTGGTATTCCTTTTCATTTATCTTGTGTTTCTGTTGACATCAATATTTCTAGTAACGTCAAAACATTCACTATGCTGAGGCCAAGGAGAGAATTACATAAAATGTTTGGAAACAACTAGGGCGATCCAGGCTTCCCACTTTCGGTGTACTGCTGCGTTCTTCTCCAGATTCCTCTGATTTACGTGACTATACAAAAACGTGCGTGTCGATGTTTATCAAACGCGCCCAAGACAGATAAATTTATTGCGATATGGGAGGCAGCATCTTCGTCTTTTTTTTTTTAATCATCATTATCACCATATTAATCGTCTTCTTCTTCTCTGGCTTCTTATTCATCATCATAAACTTCTTCTACTTCTATAGTGTAACAGCCCAATATCGGGCCTGGCCTACTGTTCTTCAGGTTTCAAGACAGGTGATATTTTGCAGGGGGAGCTTGTCAGCCCCTCGCCCTACCCCAACCTGGAGGACCAGGCCCCCTATTTATGATCACTGGAGACAGGGTGGTCCACCTATACCCCTAGGCATTAGGTAGCTCGGGACCTCGAGAGCGACAATTTACGTACTCACTATAGTTGTGAGCCCACACATTAGAACAAGGGTACATAAAACCACGGGACCAGGTCGCTCGATCGACAGTGGCACCTAATATTTGTGAATCCTCAATATGGTACTCGCTTCGCGTCACCATTCTGACGCCTAGAATGTTGAGGTGAATATTAGATTTTTGCAAAATTTGTAAAAAATCTTAGTTAAAAAAGCTACTTGCGATCGTGTCAACACTCTTCACGTCGAACGTATAAAAGAACAATACTGTCACTCAAAGCTAAGGGCACAATGCCTGTAAAAGAGTCTAGCTGGAAGCGATGCAGTTTGCAAAGAAACAGGGCACAGATACCAGGTTTGCCATGCGGTCCTCTGGCCTTCATACTGGAGACGTCATTCAAATTTATTATATGCGGAAGCCAACTTCATAAGACTCTTTCTGGAAGCAAAGACGCGCTGTGGACGGCGACAGACACTGCATAGCCCCTCAGAGCAGCGCTATGTACTGTACAGTTACCATCTGTGCACCTCTCTGACTCATGGTAGCAACTGTAGCAATGGAAAAGTGGCGAAGTAGCGGCAACTGTTCAGTTTTCGTGTTCTACGTCGCGGCAGAACCATTTGGCGCACGCTCTATTAACGCTCATAGGAAACAGAATGGTTAGATACTTGAACAAGAATGTAGGGGAATAGGCTGAGACGAGAGGGTAACAGGCTGTCAGATATATGGTGGAGATTGGTCCACGGTATAACAACTGGCGATGTGGGTTTGTTTAAACATGCCATTGAAAGGTGAAGACATCCCGTGCATAACGCAGAGACAGTAAACATGCAGTGTTCTGAGGAGTTGTAAAGGAAGATATCTTGTCCTGCTTTACGATACTATGCCGGCAGTTGCCTACAGAAACTTCTGAGAACGACGAGAGTTTGCCACATATCTCTCTACTCCATTTTGCATGCACAGATGAAATTAGCCACCTTATGGAATTATTAACTTAAATAATAAGAAACGTACACCGCAGTGATATTTCCGTAAATACCTTCTTGGCGTAGTTTCTGACCTGGCATATGAAGTGAGGAATCTCCTTACTTCATTTGATGCCCGGCGGATGGATCGGTCATCAATCTCAACTCCACTGAATTTTTTCCTACGAGGTTATGTAAAGAACCTCGTCTACCAGGTCAAAAACAACGACGTTCAGCAGCAGATGAAGGACCTCATAAGATACACTACGGCTACGTAATCACATTCTTCACAACACGTGGCTGGAAATCGAAAATCATATGGATATTTGTCGTGCCACCCGAGGGTGCCCATACTGAAATTCGATAAGGTTGGTAGATTTTTCTTGGGGCAACAGTCCCAAGTGGGCTAGGCTCTCTTCATTATCGACGCTTCACAATCACACTCAGACACACCAGTCGGTAGGACTCCTCTGGACGAGAGATCAGGCAGACGCAGAGACCGCTACCTGACAACATACAACATTCCCAAGAGAGAGACTTCCATGCCCCCGGCGAGATTCGAGCTCGTAATCCCAGCCAGCGAGCGGCCGCCGACCCAGGCCTTAGACAGCGCGGACACTGGGATCACCACGGTTTGTAGTAGTCAGAAAAAAAGTTGTCAGTTTTCGTTTGTAATGGTGAAAACAGGACGACCGTATAATGAACAGATTTCTAGACATACATTTTTCTTGTTGGATACCTATCATTCGGACATCCGCATATACTGTCAAAGGTTACTTTTTCTACGATGGTAAATTTGTGATAAATATTATAAAGTTTAATTTATAGTTCTTGGAGAGCATATGGAGTTTATAACGTAGCTGTCAGTAACTGAAGATTATTTAGCATTGAAAAATTCGGCCAAATTTTATCAATATCCATAAAAACAATGAATCACAACCTTCCAATTGTGAGTTCATATTTCACTGATGCGTAGAACAGATAGGCTCTTTAGAGACAAGTCTGTGTACTATACTTACTGCAGAACCTTTCTGCGACGATTTCTCTGAAGGCATTGCAGGAGTCTTCATCGAAAAGGCATCTGGCACGTAGCCGAAGAAAGACTTCCCCAGCAACCGGGACTGCGGCTTATTGTCACCCAGACCCGGGATCCATCCCATTCCATCGTCAGCCATACTGGGGTTCTGTAACAACATCCATTTTCGTAACAGTACAGTTGCGACAATGCACAGTGTTGTTTCACGCACGACTACGCAGCTAGAATTACACATCTATAGTTTTTGAAAGTAAGCTATCTGTACTGTTCACTGGCCACACTTTATTTTCATAAATATACAGCCTTCAAGTAAAATAATAATAATAATAATTCAAATCCTTGTTATTAATGTGCTGACACAACAGCCAAAGGGGCAACTACAGGGCCAGCATAGGAACGTCAGCGAAAACGTTTGCAATAACCAACCACAAACATAAACACATGGAAAATGAAATGTAATCAAAAACAACAAGACGAACACAACAAAGTTATAGTATCTATAATTAGCATAACTAACGTAATATATCATTAAGCAAAACAGACTTTCTACTCAACATATCGATACCTATATTAATGGCACCAGCCGCCGACGCAAACCTAGTATAAGGACAGTTGCGACGTTTAGAATCAACATTAAACACAGTAATAAACACAATAACAATAATGATAATAATAATGATAATAAAATGCCACTGAAATTCTTCATTTTCGTGCTGGCTCAAGAGCCTAGCGGCAAATGTCAGAGTCATAGTAATAATAAATAATTAATCAATTAATTACGGTGCTCGAATAAATAAAGCAAAGAAGCAAATTACAGGCAAGCACTGAAAAGCAGGCAACACACACACAAACATATAACGTCACATATGCCATTAAAATATTTTACAGCACAAAGTTACAAGTACCTTAATTATTTAAAGTTCAGATCAGGGATTTTCGAAACCAGGATCGCGACCCAAACTGAAGCAGTGAGCACTCTCTGATAAGTCGTGAACTACCACAATAATCGTGAATTGTTTTTTAAACTTACGTTACAAATCTGAGGTGATTTCCGGAATGGTACTAGTACTATATGGACAGCAGGGAAATGTAACTGATGACTGGGAGTCGTGAACAATAACATTTTAGAACTACTGAATTAGATCAGTCCGTCAATGAAACGGACTTGCTGGTTGCAAACGTTGGTGATGATGGCTGCAGCGGCGATTATTATTATTATTATCATTATCATTATTACTATCACTATTATTACTACTACTACTGCAGAGGATAAGCTGCATTACAAGATGTAACCAGCTGCACAATCCACTTTGGTGCAAAATACCGCAAAGAATATATATTAACTTATAGCAACATAAATAAAATATGTTGTGTTCACATTGACGCAAAAATACACCACAGCCTGAAAACGTGTTCGGTACAGATAAATGGACACATTCACAGTTCACAGAGCGGACCAAGGAACTGTGGAGTTTGGGGTACTCCAGGGTGCGAGACCACCTTCTAATACTGACTTCTGAAGTTGACCTGTGGAGTTCACACAGACATTTTAAGTCTTTCAACAGTATCCATAATGACAACTGGTTAAAATAACGATTTAGAGCAATAATTTCAGAGTGTGGTCCGTGGAACCCAGCTGAAGGAAAAAATAATGCATCGAATATTTTTATTTTTTTGTAAAATATGTTTATCTGGAATAACGATATGATACAGTGCAGACACTGATCAGTAAAACACAGTTATTTAATTTTTTCCTTAGTTTTAATGTCACTACTGATACGCCTGCTTCAATTTTCAGTTCAGGGCACTTACTGCACAATAAGCTGTCACTGTAGCTGCAGTCCTGCAAACATTGGATTTACCCGAGATTTGGGGTTGCCACAGAGATGGTGATGTAGATTCCAGGCTTCTGGGATACGACTCCGTGTACATCGGTTAGAAACAACGAGTCTTTCGAACAAACCTATCGCTTTCTTTGTTAAATGTCGAATGCCACAGAAGAGCCAATGTATTTATACTGACTATGGCAGCGTGTCGACTGCACATTTCAGATACACGCAGCAATGATAAGTAGGTAGCCTAGTCACAACTGAAGGTTGAACAAAGTACAGGAACATCTTCGTTTTTTGGCTAATTTCTACATTTACTTAATACATCTCCTAGGATATTCCTTGTGTAGTTCATCGTAATTCCAATATTACAGGGAGATATGCTTTAGGGGACCGCGAGTTCAGGTAACTTTAAGGAGGAAGTCCACAGAATTAGTGACACTTCTGTAGGGTCGGCGGCACCAGAAAGATTGAGGAGCGCTGCTTTAAAATCAAACCGGCAGAAAACAAACGCACTCCTTGATAGTTATTAAGCCAACTGGCCGCCTATCTACAAAATCGATTATCGATTTGTCATATATTTACATGACACTGTCCATTTATGATCTTCGGTAAAGTGGGCTCCATCGCGAGATAATATGACTGAAAATCTGAATTTCCCGGCAGTTTTTAAGTTGAAGTGCCCCATCTAGATTTGTAAGGAACCCCGAAGAAAGGTTTAGGTGGTATTACCATACCGAGACCTCGGAAGGAATCCCATGGAGCTACACTCTTCATATCTCGGGCGAGATATTTTTCTTCTCTGTTCTTTTCTCCTCCAGGCTACTAGCCATTCTGTTCATATGAATGTTGGAGCTGCATATCATTCTAATACCCGGAATGAAACATAAGCAGAGACAAGTCTTATTTTTAAAATTAGTAATAGGTAATCATTGGCAGCGTTCAATTTTGATTCCTTAAGTCCAAAAATAGGTCTACGTCTGAAATTTGTTGTGTTTTTCCATTACCTAATATGAATAATTAATACAACTTGTTCAGAATGCTCACAACCAAAGTTTTATTACAGTTTCTGAATACATCATTAAGACACCGATATGTACATAACAATATACAAAAAAGTTTCATTCTTATCCAGACATTCTTGAAAGTGATGGCCCTTATAATTCAACTGCCAAAACCTAACCTTTGCGGCAAAAGCCGACAAAGCAGCCCTGACAATCAATGAGAATTCGGCAAGGACGTATCAATGCAACTTGTATCACGAGACCCAGAGCGGTATGGAGAAGAAACTGCAGAAGAACCAATCAGGAATAATTTTTGCATCAAGTTTTGCTGTGTTTCAATCCGAAACATCATATTGGCTTGAGGAGATAATGTCTTCATCCATGGAAGAAGACTGAGTAAAAAATATTTGTCATCATCTAATTCAGAGCTGCTCTCTCCCAGTGACCTGGGTTCATTTACGAATTCTGCTTCCATGTCCGGTTTCTCTCTCCTCTGACAGAACTCGTACGTGGGAAAACTTGGTTTCTCTTCTGTGTAAGACGTATCGGGGGTAAAGGTATCATCTTTGCTGTCGTCTTCAACATCGTTCTGATGAAAAACATTCCCGCTGCGCCTGCAATGTCACACAGTGGGTTAAATGGTATCAGCAGCCGTCCCGTTACTGGGGTTGGCGGTCACACACATGCAGCATCAGCATTAACTTACTCTCGGAGTTTGAGATGCACATCCAGGAACGACAACAATGTAAAGAATGCCCATTTTGGTTCTTGAGGTGTACCATCACCTGGTTTGTGCTCTTTCATTTTTCTCAATTCTCGTCTGTAACTGTTCCTTAGGTTCGCCCATTTTGCTCGACAGATAGTCTCTGAAAATTAAAAGTACTTCACTTGCGATATTTCAGGATTCCACCGCGGTATAAATAAGATATTCACTCTTCTGAGATGTTACGCAGTGCAGATGGGTAGTTATTTAGTTACCGACGTCTTGGACTGTCTGAACCTTGAAGATGGCACTGACAGGTTGTCCCAAAATGTCGGAAACTAACTACCAATCTACGCTGCGTAACATCCCAGAAGAGTGACAATCTCAAGAACTTCACTTCTTCTGACATACAACGTGCAGATTTGCTAGAGCCTATCTCCATGTTGAATATTTCTGCAATATGAAGTCGACAAGCTACACCGTGTGCAGTTCTATAGTCAATGAATGCAGTAACAGTCTATCAATTTAAAATGTTTTACTGTGTTTTATGGTTAACGACATAACCTTAAATTAACTTCCATTAAAAAGAACTGGAAACAATGATGTGATACAGAACGATTTAAAAGTCGCGTAACCCAGTAGGTACAAGTGTATGTCTCTCAAACTGGTAACCCTATGAAATTCTTACAACACTGCACACGTGGAAACACCGTATACTTCCAAGTACAGATGAGTTCAACTACACCAACACGAACTCATTCATTTCAAACTGTACGTGATGAAGCTATCATTAAATATTCCCCATGAGAAATTATTTTTACAGTAAAAAATGGGTTTATTCAAAATCATACTTAAACGTCCAAACGGAATTTCGAGGAAAACTCCCGGATTTAACAGTACTAGCACCTCAAGTGTCAACCTTCACTGAAGTCGCCTAAATAAAACACCCGACTTCAAGGCAAACCGTTATGTCTTAGTCAAACACACAAAGTACGAGGAAGAAATCCGACCCTAAACACTTATCGCATTCATGTGATGCATGAACTTAATCTGTTAAAGAACAAGAGTGGCAATGTACGTATAAACGTAACATTGAGGTGCGTTCGCGTAACCACTGTTGCCGTGGAAAAGCAATGAGTATTTAATATTATGAGTGTGCGTCTGAATCGTTATCTTTGTTATCCAATAAGTAAATCGCATTTTCTCTGCGCATCATCACACTATCATGTGGGGTATGTCTGCCTCTACTGTATTTTTCCGCATTATAACATAAAAGACACGATTTTCAGAAAAAAAACTACTGAATATAAGATTGTGTTTCCTCTCTACAGCCTCTCTCTGAAATATTTCTTATTCTAAGAAGAATTAAGCGAGATATTACCATACAGGTACAGAAATATTCCTGTAAAGTAACCGTTATACTTGAAATATTTTAAGCAGACTTGAAATTTTCTCGAAAGATTTTCGAAAAGCCGCAAATGCCAAATTTCAAGAAACTGCGTCCCATGGGAGTCTTGTTGTTCCATGCGGACAGACGGACTGACATTATGAAGCTAAAAGTTACTTTTCGCAATTTTGCGAAGGTGTCCATCAGTTATTTCAATATTAGCGTCTCTTCGATTTGAACTGAAATGACATAAATCGGGTCTTCCACTTCAGCGGTTACGTACAGTACATAGCCACAAGAGCAGGATATGGAGTTATGACAAACAAGGAGGGTCAGCGAGTATGGAGTAAAGATCCCGTGCGTGTGAAGAAAGAGGTGAGAATTTTCAACATTTGTTAACTATGTTTGCCAATTATTTAAACTGTTTGACTGCATAATACTGCAGTAGAATGTAACTATCGATTGTTGATTCATGATACTTAAGTTGCTAGGAAGACTGGATGAAACGTAATGCCTCCACTTTTGTTATCTCGTCAAAAGACGGCAGCACAGACGCGGTAAAAGTTATGGTACGTTCTGTAGCATAGATCACTGCTTTTTGTAGTCTCTCAGCTAGCACCTCACTTGAACAAGTCCCTGTGTTCAACGGCAGCAGCAACAAAGTGGCTTTATGAAACTTGTTTATCAATGGTAGAAGTGTGTACAGTTATTTGGTGATTTTGTGGAAAAGTATACTCTACGTATTACTTCTGCGTTTCATTTATTCCAGTATTCCTATTCGGTCAGATGGTACTGCGATGAACGCATTACTTTTTATTCAACCTACGTAGAAGCAGCAACATTAAATTGTCTTACTTCAACGGCGGATGCCGACAACTTGTGCAAAAATGCTGGTGCCGAATTATGAATTTTGACACGCTCAGTTAAGCCATGATTACGTCCTAAATGACTGGGTAGCAAGTGCAGATTCACGGACTGTGACACTGCAACTCTGCGTGTAATCGTGGCCTTCGTTACGACGCTTCCCTACTCGTCACGCAAAAGCCCCGCGCAACCCGTAGCTCGCGAGCAACACGTTACCCGTGGAGACACATGAAAAGAGACGTCTTTTAACCTTTCCCTGGCAAAGGTGAGACAGAAAACCCAAAATAATTTTGAAAACTTATGAGCTCTTTATGTATGGAAACATATATTAAACTGCTAACTCATTTTGCAAAATTGTGCCAAAAACAGCGACACAATAGCCTATGTAGTGAATTACTCGTACATTTTTTAAATATACTTTTCCTACTGTTATCAGTAAGCTATATAATTTTAATGCACAAGTACAGAAAATTACACACTAAAATTATATAGACACTTATTCATTTTCCAGTGTCCGTACTGAATTTCATGTTGTCCATATATAGAGTGAATTTTCCTGAAGCTGCCTGCTCCACATCAAAGGATGAGCGGGCCTGACTAAGATCTTGTCCCTAAGGGAATTTCAGAACAAACATAATATTCACTTATCGACTAAGCTGAGCACAAGTGTATTCTATCGGACTGCTGACTAAAACATTTGCTGTCCTTCAAAGGCTAACTCTTTAGTAGAACTGTGTGTGTGTGTGTGTGTGTGTGTGTGTGTGTTGCACAGACCTATTCCATGATTTAAAAAAAACACTGTAAATTAATCACTTTTACCAGAAGGAGCCATAGAACCAAGAGCTGCAGATATCAGTGATCTGACACATACTGTGGCTGTTGAAGCCAAGCACTCGTGCTCTTGACCTTAGACATAAATTTACATTCCTATCCCCACCTCCCCGTCGGAAAAAATCTGTGGCCTATTCCGTGTTATCACTGTAATGTGTACAGAAGTTACGTTATCAATAAAACTTACAATATTCCACACTATTATCACTGTATATTTATGCTGTAGTAATTTTGTATTACCAGTTATACAAAGATTCGCGCTAGTAGTAGCGATTACCTTCACAGTTCATCTCCTTGCCGATGTCTTCCCAAGCCTTCTGGACAATGTCCCTGTTGCCATGCTTTTTATCCTTCCCATCGTACAGGTATGGTCTCTCACGAACCAACTCGATGAAACGTTCCGTGTCGAAGCCGGACATGTTTCTCCTGCCACAGCGCTCGCTGACTGGCAACGAATGGCACACGATGCGTCATGCACCAGACAAAGCAAGACTATACTCGTCGTGTCTGGCCATGACTTAACGCAACTGGATCGCATGCGTTTAAATCAAGTTGCCACAGTTCCAATCAAACTGGTTTTGTCTGGTCTGGTCTGGTCTGGTCTGGTTTGGACTGGTCCTACTTGGTCTGCTGCGGTATGTAGGCGCCCTCAAGCTACATTAGAATGCACACGGTTCGAATCTCGGTCTTGTTGTGTCTACCCTGACCCTTATTCCTGTATTTCCTTAATGTATTACGTAGCATTCGCGCGATTTCCTGGATAATACCTTCAGACAGTCCACAACCCTCTCCGTCCAAATCCGTAAGTATTCACCATCTGCTGCACTTACTTACTTACTCCATGGTGCAGAGTCCTTCTTGAGAAGATAACTGGTTTGCAGCTAGTCAAGAAATTCCCCGCATTTCACGGAACCCGAAGGTTCATTACCGCACCTACAAGCGTCCGCCACCTGTCTCTATTCTGGGCCAGCCCAATTCAGTCCATATACCCACCTCCCACCTCCTGGAGATCCATCCTAATATTATCCACCCATCTACGCCTCGGTCTCCCCAGTGGTCTCTTTCCCTCCGGTTTCCCCACCAAGACCCTCCTTATGCAATCTCCTCCATTCCTCCGTTACCTCGTCCCTCCTAGGTCCAAATATTCTCCTCAACACCATGTTCTCAAACACCCTCTGCTTCCTTTCCTCCCGCAATGTCAGCCACCAAGTTTCACACCCATACAAAACAACAGGCAAAATTGTAGTTCTATATATCTTGATCTTTAAATTTTTGGATAGCAACCTGGAAGACAAAAGGTTCAGCACCGAATGATAGCAAGCACTTCCTGACATCAGTCTCCTCTTCCGCAATAGAGTTTTGATTTGTTAAAGTTGTTCCCAAATATTAAACTCCTCCACACTCTCGAAGGTACTATTATAAATCCTCACACTCTGAATTCGTTCTGCATTCTGATCTCGAGACATGAACATGTACTTAGTTTTATCAGCACTTACTTCCAGTCCATTCTCCCTTGTAGCACCTACTAGAGCTTCTACATTTTCCTTTGGAGTATGTATGCTTCCTCCCAGTATATTAACATCATCGGCATAAGCCAGAAGCTGATGTGTACCATTTAGTTTCAAGCCATCCTGGTTTACCTGAACCCTCCTAATGGCGTACTCTAAAGCAA
>Ga0136643_10012381_pt1 | contig 12701 bp, 6 predicted proteins | sample TergutLab28metaG_FD_96883 | JGI IMG/M metagenome (GOLD analysis project Ga0136643, IMG submission 96883) | Labiotermes labralis P1 segment gut microbial communities from Petit-Saut dam, French Guiana - Lab288 P1 (version 3) (version 3) | ecosystem: Host-associated > Arthropoda: Insects >...
ATAGACACTCTTATAGTGCAATAGACACTTGTATAGTGCAATAGACACTTTTATAGTGCAATAGACACTTGTATAGTGCAATAGACACTTGTATAGTGCAATAGACACTTGTATAGTACAATAGACACTTGTATAGTGCAATAGACATTTGTATAATACAATAGACATTTGTATAGTGCAATAGACACTTGTATAGTGCAATATACACTTGTATAGTGCAATATCTGGCTGAATAGTATGATTTGTTAAAATACGTGTCTGGTTTGCTCTTTAACAACCTGAGCTGTTTAAAGATCAGATGTTATCTTAAGCAAAAAACAGCTGAGGAAAAGGATTTCCGCCTGAAAAAAAAAATGTTATGGAACTCTTATTTGTACGTTATTAGAAACGGTTATCGCAGCACTACATACAGAAAAAGGAAGAGAAATAGAAAATAAAATATTAATACAAGAATGATTAAAAAAAATTACATTCTTTAAAAAGACTTCTTGAACACTGTGTAATCCTAGGGCAATAGAACGCACCGTTTTATCCAACAGCCAGAAAAAAATAGAGAGGGAGAGAGAGAGAGAGAGAGAAAACACTCGCTCAGTTTATTTCAACAAATGTTCTGCCCCTGACTGAACAGTGGTTCATTTTTTTTAATTTTTACAAAAGTAATTATACAACTGTAACGAGAGTTTTATTGCAAGAGTGGAGTAGATTTTTTCATTCACTAAACCTGAACAAATGCAATCACAACTGTTATTGATTTATATATATATATATATTGCATGAACAAGATACGTCATTTCCATTACCATAGTTCAGTTACAGCAGCTTCAAACAATTCATGTTTTTCTTGCTCCCTCCAACCTTTTTGGGGCATTTAGTTTTTGGACAATTTAAAATGAAAATGACGTCGTGATTCCATCTGCGACAGGAGCTCATGAATGCGAAGTATCTCTGTGCGTTTAAAGCGTGAAAGTTAGTAAAAACCGCAACTCCAATTACAGTGGGCAGGTGGAAACTAACACCCACGCAGAACCTTAATTACTCCATCAAGCAACAGTATCACCGCGCGCGTTCAGGAACAAGGCAACATTTTTGCATCTACTCTGCGTCTCAGTCTGTGTACACTTGACTTAAAATCCTAGTTTGAGTACCAATAAACTGACTGTGTACAGACTCTGGTCGCTTTCCTTTTTGTATAGAGTAGCGATTTGGATCCACGAAACACCTTAGTACCGAAGCAGCTAAAATAAATTTTTTGAGGTCAGTTTTAGGATGTAAAAATATTACATTAGAAGGCAGTCTTACAGAACACGTATATAAAATTGACAGATTACTAGTTTCGACTGTGCTAACAAGATTTCATCAGAACTTTCTTTACAACAGACGTTAGTAAAACTTATTCTTGTAAGTAGGTTTAAGATCTAAATCCTTTGCCTTATCCTTCACTAAAATAACGCTGGAATAAAAGATGAGGATTCTAGGACGTGCAATTTTGTGATTCCGCAACGGCCCAAATAGGGCACGGGCTGTCTCATTGTTGCGGTTCCTAGATCACACACACCCGGTATGACTCATCTGAATGAGTGATCAACTCGTCGCAGAGACCGATACCTACACTAAACACAACAAACACAAGACAGGCAATGTACGCGTAATGTAAAATTGAGGCACATTCATACAACCATTGTAGCAGTGGAAAAGCAATGAGTATTACATATTCTGTTTTTATTGTTACATCTTGCATGTGTCGAGTTACTCAATTATTACACCAACCATCGCACATATATAAAATTTATAAAATTTTATATATGTGCAGTGGTTGGTGTAATAATTGAGTATTGCATATTCTGTTTGTGTGTCTGTAGTCTTAGGCATTCTGCATGCAATGGGCATGCGCTGTATTGCCACCTGCGGTCTGTCCCGCTCTACAATTATCTTAAGCGTATCTCATAAACAGCACAATTTTCAGAAAAAAAATTATTGAACGTAAAAGTTTGGTTTAATTTTCTGGACGACGTTTGTGTGAAAAAATTCTCATTCTAAGGAAAACTGAGCGAGATTTGATCAAAAACTTTTATTGGTTTCCACGTTCAGTACCCGTTATTCTTGTCGGATTTTACTGAAATTTTAGCGACAGATTTTCGAAAAAACTTCCAACACCAAATTTAATTAAAATTCGTCTAGTGCGAGCCGAGTTATTCCATGCTGACAGACAGACGAACATAAGGACAGACAGATATGGCGAAGCTAATAGTTGTTTTTCGCAACTTTTCGAACACGCCAGGAAGAGTCGAACGTCCATGCCTTCGGCGAGATTCGATCTCCGCGATACGATCAGTCGAGCAGCTACTGATCTACACCTTAGATCGCCCGACCACAGGGATCGTCCGCAGATTATACCTTTCCATTACATAACCATAAACACATCATAAAGAAAAATAAAATACTTAAAGCTATATAATGTACATAAAATATCTTGTCTTAGAGGCGCATATACACACTATAGTTTTAAGGACGAATGATACAAGAATTCCCAAGTTTGTATAAAAATAAATTCAATTAAACAGAAGAAAAGTATTTCGACCACAAATAGGATGGGAAGCCAATACCCATGAAGACGGAACAAGCCATAGAGTGGCTATGGTCTATTGTTGCTGCTGCTGATCATGATAATGATACGGTATAATGCACAACTATTCATACGTAACTGCTATTCAGAAGAAACGCAACTGAAATAATCCATCACAAGTTTTCAATCACAACCGAATAATAAAAACTGTCGACGTGACTGGACAGCTTCATTACAAATTTTTTGAACAAACTAAGCTAAAAATTCAAACATAGAAACCCACGCCCAACACTTAACCTAGGATCCTGAACCATAAGTCATGATCCAAATAGGTCATAGAACCAATTCACAATTTACACAGACTATACTCACGGCCAATGAAATGCGGGGAAAGCACTTTCAAAGTTTTAAAGGGGAAACATTCGCACGCTCAGAGAGTCTAGTGGTCTTCCGAACCTAGAGTTATCTTTAACTGGGGAAGGAAAGTTAGTTAACAAGCACTAAAAATTCTCAGAATTTACGTTAGTCTAAAGTCATTCACTTATCACTGCAAGGACTGCTAAAATTTGTTATATTACACACGTAACAATATTAAACATTTCAACAAATAAATACAAAAATTCAATGACGTTTACATGTATGTTGGCAGGAACAGTTTACGCTGCTCTTTTACTGAATTTCCATCCAGTACCTATACTTTCCACTAAAGTATGTGAAGTGAAATTTGTGTTTATTTTCTAATTACAGGGGTTTGTTAACTAATAGTTGCGAATTCACTGTCCTGTTAAAGAGACTCTGCACTTTATCAATTATGCTACTTGCGATTTATCTTTCTAGGGTTTAAAATTGTATTCATGTTTCATATCTTGTGATACACTAAGTACACGTGCAAGTAATTAAGGATTATAGATAGTTTGTGTGTTTTGTGTGGACAAGCGTGTATAGGGAAACAATGCGTCATGTACAGGAGGGTACAAAATTAGCTTGGCTCTAAAAGTGTTTTAAACGGCGAATGACAAGAGCCTTAACCATTCTGTACATTGCGTTCTGACAGCATTACAAATGTAGCAATGTGGTGTTAGGAGCGTCTTCTTATTCTGCTTCCAGATGGTTTAAAAGCAACATGTTTTTGCTTATATTCCAGTCCCAATTTTATACCCACACTCTTATTGTTAGCATAATCCTTCAATTTCTACGCAATATAAGGTAAAAAGTTAAAGGTAAAGTGCACCCTTCTACAGGCACGGAGGTTCTGTACAGGCCGTACGGTCCACAGGGGGAATAGAGGTATAGCTGTACTCTTTCTTGACTACGGCACTAGAAGGGGTGAGGGGTCAGCATCACGCCCCGGCCGCTCTTTAAGCCCGGAGCGGACCCGGTACCCATTTTACAGGAGGTTGGGTGGGCCCCAAGGCCAGTCCAAACAGGTGCGGAAAATCTCGCCCCCACAAGGATTTGATCTCCGGACCGTCCAGCCTGTAGCCAGTCGCTATACCGACTGAGCTACCCGGCACACGCATAATAGAAGACGCGTAAAATATTCACATAATTTTCTTTCATAACTAACAAGGTTAAGTCCAGTGGCAATGAGAATGATTGGTGTGACAGTTTGATTACTTTCAAAGAACGGGTGTTCCTTGCTCGGTTATTGTGATTTCTCAGCTCACCGATGCGACCCGGAAAAGCATAGTAATGCCAAAACAGACTATGAGCTTTGACCATACAGATGTCCAGCAATACCTGACTCCATACAGCACAGCACTGTGCAGACTTTCGGTAGACTTCTGCCAACATACTGTATAACAAAACCTTCCACATTTCTAAAACAGCTCTACGAATAAATGTATATATTTTAAGCATCTGACTATTTTACACCACGTCAGCTCCATACAAAAGTGAGTGATTTGGTTTGATGCTGTTTGACTTTGTTTAATACCCTGATGTTGGTCCCTTGCGGGTCGAAACATGTAGCAACATTCACTATGATATAATGATAAAAATATCTAAATAAATTTCTGCCTTTTTTTTGCTTAAGTTTCGTGAACAGTTATTTTAAACCTGGTTTTCGTTCAGATTAATTATATCTATTTTTTACGTATTTAAGAACGATTAAGTAAGAGTCTACTAAAGATATATGTTTTAATAAATTTCATTCTATCAGTACACCCTAAAATTAATTTCAAGAAAAACCAAGGAAAATAATGGGTACATTATAATACAAAATATTATATAATTTCTGCCCATCTTTCCGTACTCCACCAATATTCAACACCCTCATCACATTCCGGTATCTACTGTCATATGTATGTACGTGTTCTTCTTCTGTTCCCTATGAATCCACTTATTCAAACACAATTCCTGTCTTAAATATCTATTTCTACAGCCCTGTTAGCTATCTGCACTACTGAACTATGCCTCTGGGTCTACATACACATTCATTAATAAAACACTCTAAGTTATTATTTTCAATATGATAATTATTTATTACTGCTTAAAGAGTTTAGTCTAATGTTAACAAAAATCCAACCAGATGCAACAGTATGCAGATATTTATTTACTGTAAAGTCACTCTACATGTTTCGGGTATCACAGCACCGGGCCACGTTAGAGGGAAGTAGCTTTACCAGTATTATGACCTGTATCGGAGGCTGCGGTTACAGTTTTTAGTACTCCTGATGATGGGTGCTGTGACATCCGATACATGTAGAGTGACTTTACAATAAATAAATATCTGCATAATGTTGCATCTGGTTGGATTTTTATTAACATTGAATTACGATGCACGGAACCATGAACTTAAAAGTTTAGTCTAACTATGTATAAAAATACTCTTCATAGATTCGTATAATTTATCCACCTAGTGACATTTCCCTATCTAATCTCTAGGTTCGAGAATTAACGCTCTGTATTAATGATGGTGGTGAACCAGTGTCTACCGATTTATCTCCCTGGAGCTATTTACGCAGTGTGACCATCCATTGCATGTGAAACACCGATATATTCAATCGCTGTCCAATTAGACCACGTCTGTATATAAAGGTAAATGTCGCCGCGTAACATGCCTATGAAGGTATAGAAGGGGAGCAGAGGCATAGCTGTACTCATGTTTAACTTCGGTGCTAGATTGGGGTGGGTTGTCAAAGCCACGCCCCGGCCGCTTCAACCTCGGGAAAGGGTCAAAGTACACATTGCACAGGGGGCTGAGAGAGCCGTAGGGTCAATCCGGATGGATGTGGAGAAGAGACAATCTCTTACGTTTGTACAGGTCCATACCTTACGAAATAAGAAGACACTTTAGGTAGGTGAGAAATATACTTCTTATGTACGTACATGTTTGTGGTAACAGACGTTTAAAAAGATGCTGTTTTTCTAAACGCATTACCAAATAACGTAAACTGTAATACGGAAACTGCAAAAAATCTGTTTTAACCTTCTGATTCATGACAAAGGAAAGGTAAAGTAATCCCATTACAGGCCTGGACAAGCCCTGAGGGGTCCATGAGATTGAAGTTCCCAAATTTCAAGACAATCAGCTCATAAAGTTGTCGAGGTTGTCAGCCCTAAACAACGGCCGCCTTTACCCACCAAGAAATATCCCTTATACTCATTTCTGCTATAGGCTGAGTCGACCACAGGGCCAGAGTGCGGCCAATAGGTTTATATTACACCATCAGGAAACGAACCCGCGACTTCCGGCTTGTAGAACACTGTCACAAATAACTGTGCCATTTCGTGCCCCTTTCCCATGACAGTAATTAACATAAATTATAATTGAGCATGAGAGACAATACATGCCGACGTATTACAGTATAAATGTGTTTAAGAACTTCATACCATACATTTTTATTAGCTCGTGATTACACATATGGTAATTGTGCAAAACGTTTCAGGTCGTATGATCAAAATTAAGAGAGTTGTAATTTACATTAGTGGATATTGTACACAAAAATGTATGAAAAAGAGTGCTCATATTAGCGCAATTTTCTTCCTTGCCTAACCAGTTGCATTCACATTTTAATTAAAACCGACGAAGCAGATGGTTGACAGACTATCTTGTTTTAAATAACTGTCACATTGCTGGGTACTTGTGAGCGAGAAAATTTGTTTAACGACGATTTATTTTCATTTAAGTTACATTTTGGCAACATTTCGTGACAAATCTCTCTTCAGACACGCGTTCTCACAAAGAGCACTGTCAGGCCCTCAGCCCTGTAGTCTCTCTCTCTCATTAATAACAAGTCTATGACGTTGGACACACTTAAAACATTCGATATAATTTAACATAATTTGCAAGCAACAAAACCACTGAGTGCTTACTGCAGCCTACACGGTTTCATCTAATTCGAATTCACAAACGTCATTATCAAGCAAGTTGACTTAAAAGACAAGGATAAACTGTATTCGATATATGAGAACACGGACTAAATTTACTGATGTTTTACATGGTTTTTCTCGGTCACAGCAGATAAATATTTACAGCACTTTAAATTACACCAAGAACGTTGTCTTCTAATTGCTTTACAATTCATTACACACTCTTCTAATAATCATTTGGCGGACAAAATTCAAGAGTTACTAACAGAGTCGTTAAGCAAGTACAACTGGTTAATAATAATAATAATATTAAATTCCAGACCTTTTGAACTAGGGTTTACTAATATGCAACATTGCATGTTACCAGCCAAAGAATTCTTCGTACAATTAAGTTGCAAAAGCCCACGCTTAGCAAATTATTATTATTTCTTTGAAAACATTGGAGACGATAAGATGGGACAGACACGTAGCACACATGGTCAAGGTTGGAAATTCATTCAAGATTTCAGTTGGAATATCTCAAAGAATGAAGCATTTTCGATAAAGTAATTTATTCATTCAAAACACGACATACAAATCAACACTATAAACCTAGCGACATGTTTCGATTCACTGAACCATCTTCAGGCCAATTCCTGAAACAAAGTACATTGGAACTGGTATGAAGATGATTCAGTAAGCCGGAACATGTCGCCAGGTTTATAGTGTTGAATATTAACATATGTTGTTTATTGACTGAATAAATTACTTTATCATTGCAAACACAATGGAATGGCTTATGTCAAAAGAAGCAGTTTCGAGAAAACCTACAAGTAAAAGGGAAAACAATATTAATTTAAATTTAAATAAACAGGGTGCTGGACTAGATTCATGTGGTTTAGTGGTCGGTATTTGTGAAGACCGAAATGAAATTTTGTTTCTGCCATATACGATAAGGGCTCAGCTGTTGAGTGATTTCAGGCTTCCGCCGCCATGTACATGAGATCCGCGCTCTTCTGCGATGTTACGCAGCGTAGATTGATAGTTACCGACGTTTCGGGACTAACTATGGTTCCCACATTCAACGTTCAAGCACTCCAAGAAGAATTCCATGAAAAATTATTCTTGGACTGATTGACCATTGAAGATGTGACCGATATTTTGGTCCTGAAACGTCGGTAATTAAAAAAAAATGTAAGCTGCGTGCATCCCAGAATGGCGCAGACTGAGCTATCTTCCACTGGGAAAAAAAGGTCTCTTGGAACTTTGTTTGCATAAGGCAAAACACGATGCAATGCATTATTTATGCTTTTACGTGTATGATAAAGCTAAGCGTGTTTAGATTTCCAGGGTAAAATATACATCCTGCGAAAATTGCCTGCACCGGTGCATGCACTGCAGACCGCTGTGTTAACGTTACTTAATCGCGATGGTCAGTCAGCCATCCCATTTTCACTTGATGCAATTATGGGAAAAAACGACTTAAGCGTATGTCTTTATCCTACCTCATGACTGTCATTTATCACCTTTAAGTGAGGGTAATTTGCTTGAAACTGCATAATCAGTACAGGATTTTAACTATTACGAACCAAAACCTTGTAATCTATTTGAAAACTTAACAGCGTTATGTAGCAGCCCTTACACTATCGCTTTAAGTGTGATAGACTGGAACACTGTGAAGATGATAATGGCTAGGTTACTCTAAGCGCACTGTTTCGATATTGTTAATCGATAGATCTGTAATACAAAGTACTTGTGCATGAATACTACGTCAAGCACAATAGTGAATTAGTTTAAAACAAAGACCCATTCATTCAGAATCTCGGCGCTAGATTGTGGTGGGTGCTTAGATTTACAACACGCAGATTAACCCCCGCCCCAGTAGAAGAGCTTTCGGTACTCACTGCATACAATGTTGGATAGTCCCCGTAGCTTACCCAGATGATACAAGCAGTTCCGAAAATATTAGCATTAAATGAGCGCAGCACGGCTTTTATAAACGCAGGTGCTTGTCGTCAATTTAACCGAACACAATCCTGCTTTTCTGACAAAGAGTGTAATTTGTAAACAACTACTCTTATATAATCTAAAGCCTTTACGGGATTTAATAACGCTTACAATTTGTACAATTTATTATTAGTTTAATTCCAGCTTTATTTAGCCCGTTGTGACCATCGTTGATAGAGGAGACGACCGTTTATTATATACATATAATTTCGTTACAAAACGTTCCGTGGGGGAATAGGCCATTTTCAGCTAGTGCAGGAAACAAAAAATACTTAGAAGATTTAGGTTTCTGTGACCGTGCATCGTGAGCAAATTTTGAAGAGAGAGAGAGAGAGAGAGAGAGAGAGAAAACCAACAAGATGCCACAATCAGATGTTTATTATTAACTTCTGTCTCAACATGTTTCGGGCATCATTATGCCCATCTTCAGGAGAACAAAGACCGTGCGTTACAGCATGTGGTGTGCTGAGCTGGTTCTGCTGGATGTGGTTGGTAGCGGTTGTGGGACGCTGCTTTGTAGGGTGCTCGCACCCTACAAAGTATGTCTGCTATGTACTTGACTGGTCATTCGAATTGATTTGTTCAATAATTTTTTTTGAGCAGACAGCGGTGTTAGTTGGTTCAAGCAAACCAAAAATTAGGAAACCGACTGCGTCTCCATGATTACAGTACTGATGTGTATTAGCACCTACCCGAATCATACCAGAACCCTGATGATGAAGAGGGACTCAGTCTCTGAACAGCGGTTTACTTTAACTATCTGAGATGATTGTCAACCGAGTAGAATTTGTTGAGGACATTTGCCATGAAAATTTCAAGACAAGTTATGTCCCATATTACGGCAATAATAAGTTACAATCCAGTGTGGAGTGAGGGTTGTGAGGTATTGGTTTGCTTTATATATTTTAGCTTACAAAATTCTGAAAAAAAGTCTAAGCTTTGTAAGGCGTACGCTAGAGTGAACATAAAGCAGTGTGAACTGTACAGATTACATTGTAAAATTAAATTTATAAATATTTAGTAAGCATAAGTGTGTGTCGATTTATGTCTTACCGATAGCATCCTTGAACCTGTACAGATGTGCCAGTAAAGGTATTGTATTCGGGCTGGACCATGGGCAGTGCACCGCCAGCAATGGCAACGACTTCTCTCTTATTCGCCACGTTCAGGCTGATACTGTAGACTACCTAGCCTCTAATCCAGTGAGTTCCAGAAATCTTGTGCTGGGGTAATGTGACAAGGTTACAAACTGACCCCACACGCTAAGCAGTATCAAAGCACAGAGGTTTGCAGCAAAATACAACAACGTTTTCGTCGCTTGATGCTTAAGGCAAGTGAATAACATTACACTTCTTCCTTTTGTGCACAACATTTTCACGTGGAATTTTTAAGAAACTTCAGTATGTATGTGAAGGTAGAAGAAGACCATGCGATGTGATATCAGAACAGTTCCATTGGTGACATTTGTACTGACTTAATTGTTTTCTTACTTAATTACTTACTTACTTACTTACTCCAAGGAGCACAGACATTCCTGAGAAGCTAACCGGTTCTCAGATAGTCAAGAAATTCTCCGCAATTTATGGAACCCGAAGGTACATTAACGCATTCACAAGTGCCCGCCACCTGTTCCTATCCTGAGCCAGAGCGATAGGTGACATGAATAAAACAGTCTTCTCCCGTTACGCCCATTTTTTTCATAAATCAAATATAATAACCTAACATTCGCTTAAACAAATTTCATTAGATTATGAATCTAATAATTCGTGGAGTAGATACAAAATTGAAAAGCTAGTAATGTCTCTGTTTTTCGGCCAATTTCTCAGTAGAAATAATCACGTCTGCTTGTTGTAGTTAATAGGCGTCCATCATAACCACGCTCATCTTTGAACAGGTCACGGAATAATCCAACATTGCCTTATCGGCGTAGGATCTCGGTAAGGTTTAACGAAACCTCTCAAAGTATTTAGATGTAAGTTTGATAATGACATGAATATCCTTTATTTACAGCTTAAGGACCCAGCAATATGAGCTCCAGATTAGCAGCATGTCTATATACGAGGGCTGGTTAAACATTTCCCAGACTGAGTTAAGAAAGTTTTATGAAATATTAATACGTCACACAAGGTAAAAATGTAAATCACCCGTTTTATTTAGAAGTACCGAAACGCCTCCGTCATGCAGTACGTCATAACCAATGACGTAGCAGCCTGGTGTGTGGCAAATTCGTCATGACAATGCACTGACGTACTCGCACCAACCTACGCAGAAGTTTTCAGCCGGACACAGACTTCCACGGATGTATCAACCACCATTACTCCGCAGATACGGCGCCATGTTTCTTTTTCACTTCCTTTGGATAAAGAGCACCTGAAGGATAAAGGATTTGAAGATGTGGAAAAGATCATAGCCACAGCGGCGCAGCAACCTGTAGAGATATTCAAAACATAGTATGAGAGATGCACTTTTTATTTCACCAACATATGTACTTGTAAATCGATCAATATTAATGTGTTAACATTAATATTGATCAATTTACAAGTGCATATGTTGGTGAAATAAAAAGTGAATTTGAGTCAAATGCACGGTGCAACAATGAAAGTATGAGAGATGCATTCAGAAGTCGATGATCCGCTGCAACAAGCGCACCCAAGCGGGAGGGTATTGTTTGGAAAAGTTTTAGTCCGTTATCAAAGTAATTTAATATTGCTCTTGTCGTAGGCTCAGCCCGAATACTTTTAAATCAGGCCTCGTATGTATGGAGATAGAAGGCACGTATTAAATCATTACAGAAAAGCTATTCACGTTACAAGATTTTTATTGGCATTTCCTTGATTTCCTGTCACATGAAACACGTACATCATTAATTATATGTTATATTAATCAGTAATGCCATCATTATCGCATAAATTACCTTTTGTGTACAAAATGACCGTTTATGAAATACAGAATGAATGTCAACATACAGTACTGACCACTCGATTATACTGGAAGATTTGTCACTATTTCAAGAAGTGTGGATGCAGAAGATTCTAATAACTGCATTGTAATGTAATAATTACCACAATTTTGTGTACTACAATAAACGGATGTTTCAGTAGCATATTGGCACTATAAATTGTAACTGGCAAAGCTGTATAATAACACACTATACATCCTTAAGTATTGATACTTCCTGGAAAAGGTTGTGGACAGTGGCCGAAAACATGTAGGAATGATTTTTGTTATTCAGAAATCAGTGCAATTTGTTGATGATTAACTTGTTTAAATGTGCCAGTTGCACGAAGACGTAAATCCGTAAGGTTTTCACGTATACAGTTAAGTATTCCGCCCAACTCACATTTAAAAAAAAAAAGCGAAAAGTGAATGATCTGATATTTTATGTCGTTACACACTGAATAATTTCACTTGATCTCACAGTCGCATAACATGACATTTCTTTCGCATGCACGGGCAAAACCTGACAGTTTGCAAGTTAAAATGGCGTTCTCAGACTGCCACTAAACCTAACTTGAATGTGTAAATAAAACGAGAGGAAAGTAAATCCTTTGCAATATGCACTCTTAGTGTCCACTAGTGAGGTCTGATGGAAACACCTGCTGGCCTCGAAATAGTCTTTTAAACCTTGAACACATCATGTTACTTTTCGCAGAGAGGATCAATGTGGTTGTGTGTGCAATAAGAGAGGGTTGTAGAAGTGGCATCGACTTGTAGCTCTCACCCCCCCCCCCCCCCCCCCCCCAACACCATCGCCCACAATTTCTCTGAAGCACGGCCCACCCAAAAGCACACCCCCTCTCCACATACCAACCACAACCCCCTTCACCATCATTCCCCC
>Ga0136643_10012382_pt1 | contig 12701 bp, 8 predicted proteins | sample TergutLab28metaG_FD_96883 | JGI IMG/M metagenome (GOLD analysis project Ga0136643, IMG submission 96883) | Labiotermes labralis P1 segment gut microbial communities from Petit-Saut dam, French Guiana - Lab288 P1 (version 3) (version 3) | ecosystem: Host-associated > Arthropoda: Insects >...
CCTTTTTTTTAATTTTTAATTTTTTTCCGTTTTTTTCCCCCCCCCCCCCCAATAGTATAATCCCATATCTGAATTTATTATTTACAGAATATCCTATGAGTGACACTTCTGTAAATGATAATAGTTGTGAATTGGCACTTGGTGCCAAGGTACATGATATATACAGGCTCTCATAGGAAATTTTGGTGCACCATACAGATTTCTTATATGCTACCTCTTCATCTATAATTAGCCACTTACTTTTCGGAAATTGCTATTTGCATCTTTTCATCTCTTACCCCTCAGAATTATGTGAATGGCATTCTCATCATCACAGCAAAAGTGATACTGCCCACTCTATTCCACTGCTGAGCCTTCTTAATTTCCAAATCCCTGTTCCATACCACTCTAGTCCACTTCTGTTCTATCTAGTACACTACAATATGCATTCCTTCTTCCTCCACCCAACCTTCATTTCACTCTAAAAACAAAACCAGTGAATATTAAACTCTTATGTTTGCAAGGCCAGTTTGTCTTTGCACATCATTGTCACCGAGTTTAATCACATTTCTGTCCTGGTGTTAAGTCGAATTAATTTCAAACCAGTTTTGTCTACTATATCTCTTAAATTTTTGCTCCAGCTTACCAGATTTCATATTGTCTACCATTGTCTGCCATTCATAACACTGACTTACATGTCAGTCACAGCAGTGGCTAATAAGAATTTTTATATTCCAGCTGTCCAGATGGTTACTTGAAAATCTACCTGAAAGGTCAGGAGACAACTGACTCATATGATAAGTTTGACCATGAGATGTGTGGTGAAAAGAAGCAACCATTTGTTGTTGTGTCAGATGGCCCTCGTCTTGTCATGGTGTTCAGTAGTGGTGAACTGCAAGGACGAGGTTTCAAAGCAAATTACACCTTTGAAACAGGTGTGTGTACTATAAATTCATGCCTTTAATTTGAAATACAATCTGAATAATAGCATAATAGTTTAAAATTAATCATACACCAATATGATCATACAGTCTTACTTGTATCCATATATTATGCTGAATTTACATCTAAGAATCCAAGTAGGTTGTTGACAGGTTGTATGAAAAGTGATACAATGATGAACAATATTCAGGAGACAGCATAAGGATGTGTCATCAAGTCTAAAAGAAACAGAAAATTTCCAGAATGAAATGTTTTGTGAGGTGTGTTTTCGTTTTGTCTGAATTCCATTGGAAAACAAGAGCTGTTTGTGTGTCTGTTGTTACTGTCTTGCTTCCTATCATATTCAGATTCATGGGACAAGAATACTGTCTTCTGGAGTGCCAATTTCACGGAACCATTTAAAATAATTTTTTTTCTCATATGTCCATTATATAGAAACACCCTTTTCACACACATATTGATTCAATTCTTATCATACATTTAATGTAAAACCAAATCATTTATTGGAAAGAGTATGTAGTCAAACACAACTATGTCAATTAAGATGTATTTAATGGTTATACTAGAAAACTACATGTTTCGGCCTTTACTGGCCATCTTCAGGTTGTCTTCAAGAGGACTTAAGGTCCTACTACATACATTGTGTGTGCACGTGGTGCAGAGATCTCTACATACGGGCCTTATTGCGTAATGTAATTTCTGTATGTGGTGGTACGCTCTGACTAGAGGCACAATAGTACACAGCAACAACAACAGTGTGTGCCACCACCCACATGGACATACACCCACCAAGGGGTAAAATCAGAGCGAATTGGGAACACACTAACACCTGGAGCGTAAGCAAGGGACCGTACATCCAACGTCATTCAGGCCTCCCCGCAACACGACCCCAATTAAGAGGAAGGAAGAGGAACACACCTCTTCATAATACGAGTACACCAAGAACCTTCAAAATTGGCACTAGCCACCAGACCCTATCGTGCCTCTAGTCAGAGCCTACCACCACATATAGAAATTACATTACGCAATAAGGCCCGTATGTAGAGATCTCTGCACCACGTGCGTGCACAATGTATATAGTAGGACCTTAAGTTCTCTTGAAGACAACCTGAAGATGGCCAGTAAAGGCCGAAACATGTAGTTGTATAGTATAGCCATTAAATACATCTTAATTGACATAGTTGTGTTTGACTACATACTCTTTCCAATTTTCACACACATAACAGGGATGACACACTTCCAAGACCAAATCATTTATTTTCTTAACCATGTTTCTGTCTTTTGCTTGTTTCTTTCACTTGCACAGAAAGTGTCCATTTATTACATAGGAAACAATTTCATTTATTTTAATTTGATGTATTTAATAAACAGAATAGGCAAATACTGTCATCAGCCATAGTTCTAAATTTTATGTGTGTATGTGTGCATGTATGTGTCTATGAGTGTGGGTAGTTTTTTGTCTAATACAAAGTTAAAAATATTATCCATCTTCACAAATTACAAAAGTGGATCTTAAAAATTTAGTGCATATTAATTATACATTCAGCTTAAATGTCGATATGAAGACTACAGTGTAAGAACATAGTATGAGTAATATGATCATACAGAGCTTGTGCAGGTTTAGTGTTGTGGGAAGACATAAGTCATCACTTTGCACTTGTGTGTTTGAGCAGGCATTTTTTGTAAGTTTAGCAATATGCAGTGCTCTTGTGCTGGCATTATACAATGCAGTCTGTTATAATTCAGCAGCTAACATAGCATTTATTTGTATTATAATGGTCACTGTACGCATTTGTAACTAATATTGCATGTAATTTATTTTAAAGCAATACACTGTGACAGGTTTATTTATGTGTCTGAAAATTAACATCCCAAAGACTGTCTGTTCTCTTCATTTAAGTTAATAGAAATTTATAATTGACATATGTTTGGAAAGTCACCACAATAATGTAAAATTGGACAGTGAATTCATGAAATTTCAATCTTAAAAATAGAGTATATTAAATGTCATTGTATAGAATGGTCCAAAAGAGTAACTTGACTGAGAAACTAAACTTTGCTACTTGCAGTCATGGATCACACAGTGGCATGTCAGAATGGACATGTGAAACAAACTGTAGTTAAAAACAATTATGATAATTATCAAAAGTCTGCAATCTTGTCACTGTAAATAGAGGTTCATTTGAGTTCAATTCAAGTAGTATTTTTAAACATTACACATATTTGTTTTTGAATTGTTGTATTGTGGGAGCAGGGAACATTTCTGGTACACGGTGTATTCAACCTTTACTCTCTTGTATCATCATCTCTGTGATATACATGCTTAGTACTGCCTAATATTGATGCTTAAAGTATATTAGCACTTAGAGGTGAGCTAAAAAATTAAGAAGTAAATATCATGTCAGACAAAAGAGATGTCTGCAATAATATTGTTTATGGTAAGGATATACCCTTATGTATTAGTATGTGTACAATACTGCCCATCATAAATGTACATGAGCACAATGGAATAACTCCGTTCAGGTTCACTAGTCATAATATGTAAAATATTGTTCTTGAATACATCTGTAAAGACATACAGGTTTTTAAATTTTTAAGTTTTATTGTAAAAAGTAAAAAGTGATATTAAGAAAATAAAATGGAAGTCACTTTTGGTAAAATGATATAAGAGTGAGAGGCCTGTATGGCCTGGTAATGACATAAAAAAATAAGCAATGAGAACCATAATTTTACTTTCTGCTAAGAAATGAAACGTGGAAGTTCATATAAAAGCAAAAATATAAAAAATCAGTAAACTCTATTGTGTGTACTTCAAATATCTTTAGAGCTTATTTTACAATTAAATTTTAAAAACTGGGCAAAATAAGGAGTGAGTGACACAAGGATTAAAAATGTCTTGAGTACGTAATAGGAGTCTGTTCATCTCCAGCAGGAACAGAAATAACTCAGAAACAAAAACGTTTTACCGTGAATGTTGTGCAATCCTACATAAAGGCATAAACAAGGCTAGAGTCAGCACCGTAGCATGCTTAATAACAAAGGTGATGACACTGTGGAACATAGTAAATAACCTGGAATATTTCAGGCAAATTGGACTGTACACACTATTGACACAAGTAACAATTTGAACATGACCATCTGCCTACCTCTTACATTTTCAGGAACTCATACTGTGCTGATGTACAGTTCTTGAACAGTCTACCAAAGAGTCTCAAAAAATGATTAAAGGAAGCATTTTGAAATAGTATGAAGAAGTTACTGTCTTCATTGCACTCCTTTTGTTTGACTGAAGTGTTGTTAATGTTTAAAAAATTGCTCACAACCCTTTTAAAGTTTACATACTTATGTATAATGAATCAGTTGTGTAACGTTCTGTAAGTATAAGAATATAGGGAACATCTAACATTTTGAGTTTTGTTTATCTGTACATTTTGTATTGTATTACGAATTTTATATCCTATAGTCATTCTGACTAAATTTTTGATACAAGAAATGTATGTAATGATGTACATATGTATATTCACTAAGATCTCTACTGTCAGTTTGGCATGGGAGTGAATAAATTATTGAGAGAATGAAAGAATAAATGGCTGTAAATTTGGGAATATCTGGAGAAAACCTAATTTAGTAGGAATTTTGCTGTTCCAAACGGTGCATTAAACAAGGAAACAGTTAGAAAAAGTGTATATTGTGGTAATGACTAGTTACTTGCATGCTGCAAATGATGGGTTAAATATCAGCAGATTTACCTGATGTGCAGACACAAGAGAAACTGTTAAACCAAATTTTAAAATTTCAAAGTTGCACTGAAGTCAGTTTTTTTCCTCAGTGTAGAGAATTTCTGTAGCTATTCCTCTGTCAATAATTTAGTCTATATTATTTATTTGAAATACTCCTGGAAGTTTCACATAATCTTAACATGTCACTGTGATGCAATGGGAAAAGCAGACAGTAACTGATATTTTCATTTTTTTTTTGCTTTGATTTACTCTTCTCTTCTTCCTTTCTTCCTTTCCTCTTTTGTTTATTATTTATTTATTTTGCTGTTTGCTTTTTTGTTTCTCATGCTTGTTTCTGCTGCATCTAACATATTCAGAGCTATGAGATTCGTTTGTGAGGGTTGCTTGAACATGGGTAGAAATCACCCTCTCATGTTCCTTCTCTTATATTTGGAATTTTGTGGCTATATATCTACAGTTGCCTTGTTTGTCATATGTTGTATTTTGGTTTTCAGCTATTTCTTCTCAGTTCATATTGCAGTCTAGGTTTGTCTGTAATAGGCTACATAAAATTTGGGAGCTGATATTTTTGCCATACATTTTCAACCCTTTCTCACAATGTAAATGCACATAGTAACACTGTGTTTACTTTGTGTCAGAGTACCGTATTCCTGGCACTGCTGCACCTGATGGCACCTGCAATTTCACTTATCGGAGTGGAAGTAGAAAGAAAGGGGAGTTTAATTCACCACGTTATCCCTCCAACTACCCCAGTGAAACCAACTGCACGTACCTCTTTGTGCCAACACCCAATGAGCAGGTCACACTTGTGTTTGACCATTTCAAGGTCCGAGCAGATAATGCAAATAGCACAAATGGTTTATATGGGTGAGTACTTCAGATGAGTTTGATCCAATCAAGATTTTGTATGACATCATACTGGCATAATAGGTGTTCATATATGGAAAAACTTTTTAATGTTGTCGGATTAACAACTTTGTGAACAGTACTGTGCGTGAATGGTGTATGAATGTTTGTCTTAGGATAAAATATAATAGTTGAAATTTATGCAAGAGATGACAAAATTACACACATAAATGACTGTTAATGAAGTAAGGATGCCTCAGTTATAATAACTTGTGAATGCTGAACATACACATGCAAAATTTTATATATTGGTGTCTTTAATATGCCTATATACATTGTACTGCAGATTGTGGTCTTCTGGGTTTTGAAGCTATGTAGTCATAGTGATGGACAGAAACATTTGAAGGAACTTGCTGCATTCATCCTCAGGGTTGAAGTTTGTAGCATACAAATATGCTGGGTTTTATAGGCAGTTTGTAAGGAAGGTCCAAAGAGGATTCAAGACGTTAGAACCTAGTCAGGACAATGGGGTACAGGAAATGTATGGTATGATACACAATGGCTGTGTCATGGGCTGCAGTGTCTGTGTCACATGAGGGGTTTGAAAGGGTGAGAAAAGGGAATGGAAAAGGATGCCACAGGAGATGTATGTTGGGAATTGAGACTGAACCCATTTTTTGAGAGAGATGCAGGTAGAGGAGTGTAATCTCTGGAGAAAGTGACAGGCTTGGTGGTGAGAAATGTCTTCCTGCTTACTTTAAGGAGTCATTGAGAGGCTTCTTTGACCGCTCAAGAGAGACTAACCTCTGTTTTCTTGATGGGATGTTGCATGCATTTCTGTTACTTCCCTTATGAGCCAGGTCTGGATCCAGATATCTTAGCCAGGTTGTCTGTGGTGTTAAGTAGGATAAGATGTCCCATGTCAATGCTGTGTTCCACCAAGGCACACTCAGTCACTTTTGAAGTGGATTCAGGGGAATAAGTGGTTTGACTAGTGTACACCCTCCTATTCTTGTAGGTGATGCTGTACTGTGCATGCCTGGTGCTCTGTGGCCCAGGTCATTCTACATGGGATGAAGTGAGCTGAATACTTTTCTTAGTGGAATGCATGTTACCTTAACATTATATTTGGACAGCATCACACCCATATGATTGAAAGTGTTTGTATGAACTGCAGGAAGGCTACTAATGTGGGGTCCTCTGTGAAGGAGTGGTCTTATTTTCTGCTTGGTTGCCTTAAGAGCATCATGCATCTATTTGGTTCCATGACCATTTTTGTGAGAGATTTTCTAAAGTCAGACAGTTCAACATGAGACCCTAGGGCAGAGACTGTTGTTGCAAGATGGACAGAACTGAATGCCTGTCTGCTGGATGGTTGTGTGTTGTAGAATTCATGTAGAGATTGGTGTGGGAAATGTTCAGGAAAGAAAATGGCCATCTGTCTCAGTCTTCATGGTGAATTGTATGTTGGAGTATGTTGTTGATACAGTCTAGGATTTTCTTCAGCCATTCTGATTTTTGTCCAGAATGGGAAGCCTGTTGGTGGAATGTTAATTGTGTATATAAGTGACATTAAAAGTGTTTGTTTAATAGTGGAATCCATGGAAAGAGCTTATAAATTGATTGTATTTTACTGTATTTGGCAGATGGCACATTAAGCACAAAATTTTTTCTTCACATTATGAAAGACTGTGATCAATTAATTTTTTTACATTCATTGTTGTAATTCTGTAACAGGGTTTCAATATGCCAAGAAGACTGGCTTGAGATGTACAATACATACAAGGATGGTACAGAAAAGCTGGTTGGCCGGTACTGTGGTGTGACAGCGCCAGGTCCCATTGAATCGAATCGAGGTGCAACTGGTGTGAAAATAATTTTGCATTCAGATCAGGAAGGCGTGTATAGTGGTTTTAAGGCCCGTTACACATTTGAGAGTGTAAAGTCCATATTTGGAGGTAATTATTTCATGTCACAGTTTTCAATTTGTGTCTTACTTCTTATTCACTTCTCAATGAATGTATGTCATATGTTGGGTATCTTTGTTTTTAATTAGTATAATTTAATGCATAAGTATTGTATTATCTTTGAGTAAAGGAAATAGTGTTACTGTGTATGTTATTTTATGAAAGTAGCGGTAACCTCTGCTGACTGAGGTTTTAGATGGATGCAAGTGGTCTGATTCCTATTGTAGCCACTTTCATCACATCTAAGGTACCCATTGGAGGCTGGATTATCCTCAAAATTGGCATGCAGAGTAAAAGAATTGCTTATTGTGCACCTCAAAATGTGTATGTACATCATAATTCTGTTTGTCAGGTCACATTAAACACTGGTTCTGTTGTTGTATATGGTATGGTTAGTCACAGCTGTTATTACTGTGTGTATGGAAAGGAAAATTCTGGTAATGAGAATGGGAGATTTGTTCCCTGCTGCTGTTAGATTAACCAACTTATCCTTGAAATCTCTAGTTACTTTCATTGGAGTTGATAAGATAGGGAAGTCATTCATCTGACTGGCTGTGACATTACTTGGCCAGTAAAGTTTGTATTTTTGAAACCAACTTCAACATTTATTCGTTGAAAGAAAAAATATTATAAAATAGTTACTCATCATTCCTGGCTTGATCAGTACTCATGTGTTACCAGTTTGGAAGTAATTTCAAGTCACTTAAAAATGGAGGTAGTAATAAGTGGCAGCAAAACAAAGGTTCAAAGTATCTCTGATTTAACCAAAGTAAATAATCACTTTAAGTGCATTTGCTGTTAACAGTTTCAACAATAATTAGAAATGGCACTACTGGAACTTAAAACAGCTAAAAAAGAATATAGAATTACTACAAGAAGAGACAAACTCCACTGCACCAAGCACCATTGCAGACACACAAGGTCGAAACACCTCATATGGTTTGGGTGCTCTAAACAGTATTCTTGAGAAGAATACTTCAGGCAACTGGAGAAAAGTCTACTATACCAGATGGAAATAAAACAAACAGCCAGATGCACAACAACCACAACCAATACTGACAATCGTCAATTGTTTCTCGCTACCAGATAACCTCCAAGAAGAGTCAGAAGCCTTTCATTTTCCAGGTTTGGTAGACAAAACAGCAACTCTAAAAAGTAAAAACAAAAGCACCTCAAAACCACAGAGAAATAAAATCTTAATCATTGGTGACAGCCATGCAAGAAGCTGCACAACTGAACTCTCAACCTCACTTGGTAAGACTTTTGAGGTTATGGGTGTTGTGATGCCTGGCTCCAGGGTTGAACATATCATGCATTTAGCATGCAGAGAAATAAGTAAGCTACATTGTGATGATTTTGTAATCATTTGGGGAGGTGCAAATGACCTCAATGGAAATGAATCCAACACTGGTCTCAGACACATCAGGAAATTTGCACTCCATAATGAACATACAAATGTCATTGCAGTGACAGCTCCACACAAGTTTGACCTTCAGGATTCCTCTTTCTTAAATAAAGAAACATGAGTTTATAATAGGAAGCTGCATCAATTGTTGAAGGATAGGCATCATGTAGATATAATAGACACGAATCTTACCAGACATGAATATACATGACATGGACTACACATGAACTCTACAGGTAATGAAAAGATAGGACACAATATAACAAATCCTTTGATAAAGCAGAATCCTCCCATAAGTTTAAAATGGAAAGAAGTTCCAACAGCTACTGCCACTAATGAGACCAAGATGGAATTTATAAGTGAGAATGCTGATTATTTGCACAAAAATGCAGCTAGGACATCAAGCAGACCAAAGTGAACTCTGATAACCAGGAATGAAGATTTTTAATGGAAAAAGAACACATATAAAACAGTGTAGTGGATGTTAGTGTAAGAAGTGGAAATTGTGTAAGATATAAACAAAATTATGAGTACAATCAGAATGATATAGGTGACAGAAATACAAGTGAAGTGTAGAAATTTAAAATAGTAGTAGATAAGGATAATAAGTGTAAAAATATGAGGCAAAGAAATATAGCAAGGAAGTATAACATTAAATAATACAACTGAAGGACAAAACAATTTACGATCTGAGCTTAACACACATATTACCTCGTAAACAATCTATTAAGATTTATCGTCAGAATATTAGAAGTTTAAGAAATAAAATGAATGAAGTTGTGTGTCACTTGTATCACACCCACCACATATCTCGTGTCTAAATTAACACCACCTACGCCTTGATGAGCTAGCTTCGTTACATATTGAGAATTACACATTAGGGGCTTACTATTGTAGGAAAACAAGACACGAAGGTGGTGTCTGCATGTTTATTCATAATAGCATAAAATTTACTACTTTAAGTATTGAAAATTATTGTTTAGACCAAGACTTTGAAGTGTGTGCTATTCATCTTAACTCTGTCTATGATAAACTGTGTATTTTAGCAATTTACAGATCTCCTTTGGGCAACTTCAGCACTTTCTTAACTTATTGTGATTTGATTTTGCACAAATTTTTTAATCTCAAATTTAATTTTCTGATATGTGGAGATATTAATATTAATTACCTTGCAGACAGTTATAAAAAAAAATCAACACAACAATATTTTTCACTCTTTTAATCTCAGTAGCATCGTCAAATTTCCTACTAGAATAGGGCCAAATTCTTTTTCAACTATTGATGATGTTTTTATAGATAATTCATATTTAAACAAATCTGATATCATCCCCTTAATAAATGGGCTTTGTGATCATGATGTCCAGCTATTAACAATACAGTTTGTTCAGAAACATAACAAGGACTGATGTAGGTATCTGATTTACATTTAAATCAGTATACTATAGCTGACTTCCTACTCAAACTCAGCTATGAGACCTGGGATTCTGCTTTTGAAGGAAATGATGTCAATATAATTTTTAATTCTTTTTAAAATATATTTTTATGGAATTATTATTCTAGTTTCCATGTGATTAAAGCCAATAAGTTGTCATATCACAACTCATAGTTTACATACAGTATACAAACTTCATGCAGACATAATAGAGAACTTTGTATCGAATTAAAAAAAAATAAAAACCCTACTTTAAGAAGATATTTTAAAGATTATTGTTGAATCCTATCAAAGGTCATAAAAGAAGCAAAAAAGAATGGGATATGACAGATATATTTTAAATTCAAATAATGTAACAAGAACCTCTTGGAAATTAATAAAGAAAGAATTAGGTAGGATTAAAAAAATCATGGAATGCAATCAGTGAATATTGATGATAAGTACACTGTAAATCAACAAATTATCGCTGATGCATTTAATAAGCATTTACAACAATCCCTGACATGATTAACAAAAACATTAATGCAAATTACTGTCTTCCTAAAGCCTCTGTCTATAATCAGAATAAGTTTTGAAAGTCTTTTAACATGTATTCCAAAATTCATTCCCTAGTATTAAATGTAACTGTACTACCACTAGAGAAATTGTAAATATAATGTCTTTTAAATCATCAAATTCTTTTGGTTATGATTAAGTACCTACTAAGATATTAAAATTATGTTCCCATTCCAATAGCACCTCACTAAATTATATGTACAACAGGACTTTTTTTACTGGAATTTTCCCCGATAGGTTAAAATATGCAAGTGTAAGACCTCTATATAAGAAAGGTAATAAAATTTATATATCCAACTACAGGCCAGTATCAATTTTAATGTCATTTTCAGATTTTTTTTATAAAGTAATGCAAACTTTACTGTTGAAGCATCTGACTGATCATAATATTTTAAGTAAGGAACAATATGGCTTTAGAACTAAACTAAAAACTGATAATGCTGCATATCAGTGAACTAATGAAACCCTAAAATGCTTTGAATAATCACTTATTAATAGGTGGCATTTTTTGCAACTTAAAAAAGGCATTTGAATATGTCATTCACAAAATTCTATTATCTAAACTTGAATTCTATGGCATAACTGGTAACCATTATAAACTTTGCAAATCCTATCTGACCAACAGATATCAAAGAACGTTACTGTATAATGAGAATGATAATATTACAACATCGATTTGGGCTAAAGTTGAACATTGTAGGAGATAAATTAGTTCCTATTCTATTTGCAGATGACACTAGCATCTTATTGCTCCATTCAAAGACTGCTGATTTTAATAATGATATCAACACTGTATTTAAAATGTTAACTGATTGAATTAAATGAAACTGCCTTTCCTTAAATTTTACCAAAACCCAGTTTACTAATTTCACACCTAAAAATAATAATCAAATTGAAATAAATATTAATTACAATAACAAATATATTCCTACTATTACTTATACAAAATTTCTTGTTTTAACTGTTGAAGTTCACTAACATGGACAAATCATATGGATTCATTGACAAAAAAACTAAGCATTACATGTTACTTAATTGGAAATATTAAACCATATTTGTCTATTTCTACTCTGAAGAACACTTATTATTCCATTTTTCACTCAATTATGTCTTATGGCATAATACTCTATGGAAACTCATCACATAGTTCTGTAATTTTTAAAATGCAGGAAATGGTAATTAGGATAATAATGGGAGGTGAGCATAGGGTGTCTTGCAGAGAATTATTCAAGGAACTAAAAATATTACCAGTCTCATCACAGTATATATTCTCTTCATTATTGTTCGTTGTTAAATAAGAGGGATTAGTTTGTTTCAAATAGTGTATATCACAACATTAATACCAGACAAAGAAATGATTTACACTTGCCTCAGGTAACTCTGGCCACATATCAGAAGGGAGTTTATTACTCAGGTATCAAAATCTTTAATGGTCTTCCCAAATCAATTGAGGATATCTCCAGCAAGCCTAAAAAGCTTTAAATTACTCTAAAGATCTTTCTACATACACACTCATTTTATAGTTTAGGTGAATAGTTTAACAAACAGTAATATTTAACTCTCATTGTGTTTACATTATCCTGTCTTCTTACACTGTAAAATTATATTAAATTTCTCTACATATTCATTATCCATTGTTCTTTTACTTCATTACTTTATAAATTTTATATCACAGTTCATGTATATTTATTTAGCTTATATGTGTGTATCTTCAATTTATTTTGAAGTTGTGTTTGTAATTTTGTAAATTTTTATGTTCACTTATTTTAATTTGAAATTCTGTTCTAAATTTGTACTATTGTGTATTAATTATTCTTGACTGTCTATCTTAGTGA